>LULK01002031.1_pt2 | contig 10366 bp, 11 predicted proteins | sample 728181 | NCBI WGS metagenome assembly LULK01 (sample SAMN03860291, study PRJNA289734) | marine metagenome | biome: seawater column; feature: ocean; material: water; isolation source: Red Sea water column Station 169 - depth 10m | place: Saudi Arabia: Red Sea | collected 2011-10-15 | depth 10 m | reverse complement strand
TGTTTCAAAACCAATTAATAAATTGATTAAACAAATTTTATATGGAAAGCTTAGGCTTTAGGTGATTTACCAATAAAGACTTCCCGTCTTTAATTAACTGTTCAGGAGTGCCCTTAAATACTAATTCTCCACCTTTATCTCCACCATGCGGACCAAGATCAATAATGTAGTCTGATGATTTTATCAAATCTAAGTTATGTTCAACAATAATTATTGAATGTCCAAACTCTATCAATAAATTAAATGATTTTATAAGCTTCTTAATATCGTGGAAGTGAAGGCCAGTAGTTGGTTCATCAAAAATAAAGAGTGTTTTTTCCTTACAACTACCTTTCAATAAAAAAGAAGCTAACTTTATTCTTTGGGCTTCACCACCCGAAAGAGTAGATGAGGGTTGTCCAAGTTTGACATATCCCATACCTACATCCAGTAAAGCTTTGAGTTTATTTGTTATTTTGTTCTGTTTATTTTCTTGAAAGAAATTATACGCATCTTTAATCGTTAAGTTTAAAACATCGTCAATATTCATTTTTTCAAATTTAACTTTCAAAACTTCTTTTTTAAATCTCTTTCCTTTACATGTTTCACATTGAAGAATAATATCAGACATAAATTGCATCTCTATTTTTATAGACCCTTCTCCTTTACATTCATCACATCTTCCTCCATCAACATTAAATGAAAAGTGTTTAGGCTTATAGCCAAAGTGCTTGGATATCTTTTGGTTTGCAAATAATGACCTTATATCATCATATACTTTTATATAAGTTGCAGGATTAGATCTTGATGATTGACCAATTGGATTTTGATCGATATATTCAATTGAATTAATTTCATCAAAATCACCTTTAATATCACTATGCTGACCAGGTTTTTCTTTAAAAATCCCTTTTTTCTTTAATAATCCTGGAAATAAAATATTTTTAACAAGTGTTGTTTTACCACTTCCAGACAAACCTGTAACACAGACCATCATATTTAAGGGGAAATCAACATTAATATTTTTTAAATTATTTTCCCTGCATCCAAAAAGTGATAGCTTATTTTTTATTTTTCGACGAGACTTTGGAACTTCAATACTTAATGATTTATTCAAATATTTTGCAGTAAGGGAATTATCTAATATATGATCTGCAGCTCTAATTATATCTTCATCATGCTCAACAACTAATACTGAATTTCCTATTTTTTTTAAATTTATCAGGATTTCAATTAATTTTAAAGTATCCTCAGGGTGAAGACCAACACTAGGTTCATCAAGAACATAAATAGATCCAACTAGAGCGCTTCCAAGAGATGTGGCTAAATTAATTCTTTGAGTTTCCCCTCCGGAGAGTGAGTTAGATTTTCTATTTAAGGTCAAATATCCTAAACCAACATTTTTAGCGAATTCTAATCTACTTATAATTTCTTTTAATAGTCTCTCACTTTTTTTAACTGACTCACCAGTCAATTTTATTTGATTGAAAAAATCTAAAAGTTTAGATATAGGCATATCAACAAGATCAGTAATTGATAATCCATTAATCTTTACATAACTGGCTTCTTTTCTTAATCTTTTCCCTTTACAATCCGAACATAGTGTTCTACCTCTGTACCTAGATAACATTACTCTGTTTTGAATTTTATACATTTTTTCTTCTAATTTTTTAAAGAAAAAGTGAATACCCTTAAAGTGCTCATTTCCATTCCAAATTAATTCTTTCTGATCTTTAGATAATTCAAAATATGGCCTGTGTATTGGAAAATCAAATAAGTGAGCATTCTTTACTAAAAGTTGTTTATATTTTTTAAGTTTTTGACCTCTCCACGGAGCTACACATTCATCATAAACTGATAATGATGTGTTGGGTATTACAAGATCTGGGTCAATTCCAATTATATCTCCATAACCACCACACGTTGAGCAAGCTCCAAACGGATTATTAAAGCTAAATAAATGTTCATTTGGCTCAATATAATTAGTGCCATTTTCTTGAAATTTTTTTGTGAAATGATGATATGAATTATCATCAAGTTTCTTGATTAATAAAGAGCCATTACCAATATTAAATGCATTTTCAATTGAATCAATTGTTCTATTGAGATAATCTTCATTTTTACTGAAAATAGATCTATCAATAACCAAATAAATATTATCGAATTTACTCTCTTGAAAGTCTTCAATTAATAAAATCTTATTGTTTATTTCAATTCTTGCAAAACCTTGACTCGAATATATAGCTAAGAAATCTGCAACATTAAAATCTTTAGGTGGATTAAGATTACTCATAATTATAAACTTATCTCCCTCACTAAAGGATCTAATAAAATCTAAAACGCTATTAACATTATCTTTTCTAATTTCATTTCCAGTTTCTGGAGATATTGTTTTACCTATTCTTGCATATAATAATTTAATATATTCATATATCTCAGAAGAAGTTCCTACAGTTGATCTTGGATTAGAGTTATTTACTCTTTGTTCTATCGCTATAGCCGGTGATAACCCATCTATTGTTTTAACTTTTGGTTTATTTAGTTTTCCTAAAAACTGTCTGGCATAAGATGAAAGGCTTTCAATAAATCTTCTTTGACCTTCAGCATAAATTGTATCAAAAGCCAAACTAGATTTTCCTGAACCTGACAAACCAGTAATAACTACTAATTGTTTTTTTGGAATTTTAAGATCAATTGACTTCAAATTGTGCATCTCCGCACCTTTAATTTCAATGGATTTACGAACTTTATTTTTGTCAATTACTTTGCTATCCATAAATAAGGGTCTAGTGCAGTTGTGTTGTTAAAAATACTAAACTGCAGGGTTGTTTTTGATTCAGAATTACTGCTAAACACTTCACCAATTATATCAAATGATTCAACATTTTGTCCTTTATTAACATACACTTTTGATAAATTTTTATACACACTAATGTAATTTCCGTGCTGAATCAAAACAGTCAAATTGCTACCTTTAAATTTTAGTATTGAAAGCACTTTTCCATTAAACACTGATCTTATGTTTGCATTTTTGGTTGTAGCAATTACAATTCCATTACTTTTTATTTTAGTTGTTTTAACTACAGGGTGTGATTGTAAACCAAATTTTTGAATAATTACTCCTCTCTCAACTGGCCAAGGAAGCTTACCTTTATTTTTAGAAAAACTTTCTGCTAAAGCCTTAGCTTCAGGAGTTAATGAAAACGTTGATAAAGAAGAATTTTTATTTGATTCTTTTATTGCTTCCTTTATTAAGCGATCAATTTCTTTGTTTAAAAGCGATGCTTGTCTTTGTTTATCATTAATTTGTTTTTTGTATGCACTCTCTCTTTTTCTCAAAGATCTAATTAAATTATTCTGTTCCTTTTTTTCATTAGATAATATTTTTTTTTCACTCAAATTAAAATTAATTAAAGAATCCTTTTCAGAAATTTTAGTTTTTAAAGTATCAATAATTTTTTTTACCGTTTCCACTTTTATTTGTATAGATAACGCCATTTCTTTTCTGTTCTTAGAAAACTGTTCAAAATATTGTGATCTTTTAAATGCTTGCAAAAAATTTTCTGCAGACAATAAAAACATCAATCTATTTTCCTTAAGTCTACTTTTGTAAGAGTTGAATATCATATCTGAATAATCTTTTCTAGCAGCTATAATTTCTACATTTAATTTATCTATTTTATCCTCATTTTTTTCTACCTGAAAATTTAAAAGATTAATTTGATCATTTGTTAATTTAATTAGAGTCTCTGTCTTATTTATTTTGTAAGTTAAACTCTCTAGATCATTAAAAGCATTTTTCTTTTTTTTTGAATTATTAATTAATAATGAATTGATTTCTAATATTTCATTTTTTAAAACTTTTCTTTCATTTTCTAAATCTTTTATTTTTTGGGTTTGAGCAATACTAACAAAAGGCATTATAATGATGATAATATATGATCTTATTTTCATAAATTAATTTTTTTAAAACCTCTTGGTACTTTATATGAGAATGGAAAATCTCTTTCTAAAACCCTAGACCTATTAATTATATTTAAGTTAATAATATCGTTATCATAATTGATTTTAATTGAAACTAAAGATGGAATATCTTTAAGCTTTTCGTTGAGAGAGCCAGAGTAAAATAATTGTATTGATGTTCCTGATTCATAATGAATTATTGACTGATTTTTTAACTTTAGTAATTTATCATCAAATAAAAATTTACAATGTAAATTTTTGTATTTATAATTAATCAAGAGTCCCTCATTTACAACTATTTTGTTCGATTTATTTATTTCTTCAAATGGAAAAATTGGATTTCCAATCAAAATATTTTGTAATTCATTTAATCCTAAAATAATTTTGTATTTTTTGTTTATTTCATCGGTTGAGCTTTCAAAAAAACTTTTTGTTATTCTGTCGTATCCATATGCTCTATCATTATCTATTAACTGCTGATTATATTGAAAATTAACTTTACTTGAAATAAGTATTTTATCAAAAACGAAGGGAGAAAAAACTGATTTTTTGACACTTAAATTTTTTTTAAAAACAGAATTATTAATTGCTGCTTTTTCTTTTGTAGTACCACAACCTATTAATGAAATCAATATAAGTAGATACAAAAAACGCATCCCGTGAAGATATTAATTACTTCCAGTACTGCCAAACCCAGAGGACCCTCTCAGTGTTGAGTTTATTTTTTCTGTGGATTCCCATTCTACTCTTTCAAATTTTGATATTACTAACTGAGCTATTCTGTCTCCACTTTTGACAATAAAATTTTCGCTTCATACCCTTCAGGTAATTCGATATGTAAACCAGTTTTTATTAGCTTTCTTTCTCCAGGATGCAAAGTTATTGGGCCTTCTAAATAAGCGCGTAAGTCCATTCCAGCTGAAAGAGAAGTCTCGTATTTAGGAATTGGATTATTAGATTTATTAATAATTTTAACTTTCATGAAGTTAAATTATCCTTTTAAAGCTTCTGCACCTGAAACAATTTCTAAAATTTCATTGGTAATTGCAGCTTGTCTAGCTTTATTATAAGTTAAAACCAAATCATCTTTTAATTCTGTAGCATTATCAGTTGCCTTATGCATGGCTGTCATTCGAGCTCCATGTTCTCCTGCAAATGAGTCTCTTATTGATTTAAATAGTTGAATCTTCAAAGATTTTGGAACAAGCTCTGAAACAATTTGTTCCATTGAAGGTTCAAATATATAATCTGACAGTGGCTCAGACTCATCTGGGCTAACTATTGGAAGGAACTGTTCAGTTTTAATTATTTGATTAGCAGCATTTTTAAAACTGTTGAAAATAATCTCAACATGATCAAACTTACCAGTGCTAAATTCATCTATAATTTTTTCTGTTATTATAGAAGACTCTTCATAGGTTAAATTATCATATATAGAACTATAATTCCCAATTAAATTTTCAGTCTTAGAAAGAATATCATTTGCTTTTTTACCGATAACTAAATAACTAAAGTTAGCACTTGAAAATTGTTTAACAACATTGGAGTTAAATGCTCCACAGAGACCTTTATTAGATGAAATAACTACTACAAGGATGTTTTTCACTGGTCTATTATCAGATAAGTAAGAAATACTTGAAGAAGAAATAATTTGAGAAAAATTTGACATTAACTCAGTTAATTTCTCTGAATAAGGTCTCATAGCTGTAATAGCATCTTGAGCTTTTTTAAGCTTAGCTGCGGAAACCATTTTCATTGCGCTTGTAATCTTCATGGTAGAAGTTACGGACGAGATTCTATTTCTTATTTCTTTAAGATTAGCCATGAATTATTCGTATGATGAGCTTATTTCAGCACCAACTTTTTCTAAAATATCGATTACACCATCAGTTAATTTTCCTTCCTTTATTAAATCAAGAGTTTTTCTATGTTTTAAGTTCATAAACTCTAAAAACTTCTTCTCAAACTCTTTAACTTTATCTACAGGAACAGATTTTAATAAGTTTTTTGATCCTAAATAAATTATTTCAACCTGATCTTCAACAGTAAATGGATCGTTTTGAGCTTGCTTTAATATTTCAACGTTACGCATACCTTTTTCAATAACACCCAAAGTCACTGGATCTAGGTCTGATCCAAACTTGGCAAATGCTTGTAATTCCCTAAACTGAGCTTGATCAAGTTTTAATGTTCCTGCTACTTTTTTCATTGACTTAATCTGAGCTGATCCTCCAACTCTAGAAACTGAAATTCCTACGTTAATTGCTGGACGAACACCAGAATTGAATAAGTCAGATTCTAAAAATATTTGTCCATCAGTAATTGAAATTACATTAGTTGGGATATATGCAGAAACATCTCCAGCTTGAGTTTCAATAATTGGTAGCGCTGTTAAAGAACCTCCCCCTTTTACAACAGGCTTCAATGGCTCTGGAAGATCATTCATGTTTTTTGCTATGTCGTCATCATTAATAACCTTTGCTGACCTTTCAAGAAGTCTTGAATGAAGGTAAAAGACATCTCCAGGATAAGCTTCTCTTCCGGGTGGTCTTCTTAATAATAATGAAACTTCACGGTAAGCAACAGCTTGTTTAGAAAGATCATCATAAATGATTAAAGCTGGTCTTCCAGTATCTCTAAAGTATTCGCCAATCGCTGCTCCGGCAAAAGGAGCATAAACTTGCATTGGTGCAGGATCTGAAGCATTAGCGGCAACAATTGTCGTGTAAGCTAAAGCGCCTTTATCCTCAAGAGTTTTAGCGATTCCAGCAACAGTAGAGGCTTTTTGCCCTACAGCAACATAAATACAATAAACAGGATTACCTGCATCATAAAATTCTTTTTGATTTAAAATTGTATCAATACATACTGTTGTTTTTCCAGTTTGTCTATCTCCAATTACAAGCTCTCTTTGACCTCTTCCAATTGGAATCATAGCATCAATTGACTTAATTCCAGTTTGTAAAGGTTCGTTAACAGGCTGTCTATAAATAACACCAGGAGCTTTTCTTTCTAATGGCATTTCATACATTTTTCCTTCAATCTTACCTTTACCGTCAATTGGTTGACCTAATGTGTTTACAACTCTACCAACAACACCTTCCCCAACATTAATAGATGCAATTCTTTTTGTTCTTTTAACAATATCTCCTTCTTTAATTTCTTTTGATGGACCTAAGAGTACCACCCCAACATTATCCTCTTCAAGGTTAAGTACGATACCTTCCATTCCGTTTTCGAATTGCACTAATTCGCCATATTGAACATTAGAAAGCCCATATACTCTAGAAATTCCATCCCCAACTTGAAGGACAGTTCCTACTTCATCAAGTGAGGGAGAAACATCGCTTCCTGTTAATTGTTTTTTAATAATCGCTGATATTTCAGCAGGCTTAATATCTGCCATAACTTATTGTATTGATATATTAATAAAATCTTGTTTTAACTTATTTAATTGATTTTTAAAGCTAGCATCATACTGTAAATCTCCTACACGCAAAACAAATCCCCCAACTATACTTGAATCAATTTTGTTTACAAGGGTTATGTTTTTATTAGTAATATTTCTAACCTTATTTTCAATTTCTTTTATTGTTGAAGATTTAAGCTCAGAGGATGAAGTTAAGACAACCTCTTCGTTTTGAACGTATTCATTATACAATACAACAAAGCTATTAGCTACATCATCAAAAAGATCGATTCTTCTGTTTTTCATCAAAAGCTCTATCAGGTCTTTAGTTCTTTTAGAAGAGTTTTTAAATACAGATTTAAGAGTATTAATCTTGTCAGAATCTTTAACAACTTTACTGTCTACGAAAAGCTTTAATTCTTTAGACTCTTCAAAAGCTTTTGAAATACTTTTCATGTCCTCAAAAACCAAATCTAAATCCTTTTTGTTTTCAAGACATGATTGAAGTGTTGCTTTTGCGTATCTATATGCTGCTCTATTATAAATCACTTAAGCTTTACATCTTTTAAAAGTTCTTCAACAATTTGCATTTGTTTGTTGTCATCCGACAACTTTTCTTTAAGTAACTTTTCAGCAATATCAATTGAAAGAGATGCAACTTGTTTTTTAATATCAGAAACAGCTGCGTTTTTTTCATTTTTGATTGCTTCATTAGCGCTTTCTATAATTTTTTGAGCTTCAACTTTAGCCTCATCTTTAGCTTGAGAAACAATAGAGTTTTTAAGATCCCTAGCTTCTTTTAAAAGAGCGTCTCTTTCAACTCTAGCTTGTTTCATAATCTTATCATTATCAGCTTTTAAAGATTCCATTTCCTCTTTAGCTAATTCAGCAGATTGCAATGCATCTTTAATGCCTTGTTCTCTATCGTTTACAGCTTTTAGAATGGGTCCCCAAGCATACTTTTTTAGTAAAAAAATAAGTATGACAAAAATTACAGTTTGCCAAAAAAACAGGCCAATTGAAAATTCTTCAATTAGTTTTTCCATTAGAAATAATTTAGATTAATCTTAATTGTCTAATTGAATTATAATGCAAACAGTGCTGCAAAACCAATTCCTTCAACTAATGCTGCTAAAATTAGGGCAGCTACTTGAATTTTTCCACTAGCATCTGGTTGACGTCCGATGGCATCCATTGCGCCTTTACCAATTTGACCAATTCCAATTCCAACTCCGATTACTACTAGGCCACCGCCTACTATTAAAGGTATTTCCATAATTATATATTTAAATTAAACTTTTTCATTTTTAATGTGCTTCACTATGATCTTCCACTGCAAAACCAAAGTATAATGCAGAAAGCATAGTGAAAATATACGCTTGTAATAATGCTACTAATATCTCAATTATAGCAATAAAAAATGCTAGAAAGAAAGACAAGCTGCTTCCGATCCAAGCTTTAAAAATAAACATCAAACCTATCAAACTGTATAAAACTATATGTCCAGCCTGAATATTTGCATAAAGCCTTATTAATAATGAAAAAGGCTTTATGAAAACTCCTAAAAACTCTATTGGTGCTAATACTATTTTAATCAGAACTGGAACACCAGGCATCCAGAAAATATGGCCCCAATAATTTTTATTTGCAGTTAGGTTTGTTATTAAAAAAGTTAACAATGCTAAAGAAAATGTAACGGCAATATTACCAGTTACATTAACTCCAAGAGGTGTTAAACCTAACATGTTTAAAAACCAAACAAAGAAAAATACTGTAAGTAAAAAGCTCATATAATTTTTATACTTTTTTAGTCCAATATTTGGGATGGCAATATCATCTCTTATGTATAAAATGATTGGCTCAAAAAATCTCCCAACACCTTTTGAAACGCCATTATTAGTCTTATAAGATTTTGCTAATGAAGTAAACAAGAAAAACATTAAAACTGATACTAATAAAATAGTAGCAATGTTTTTTGTAATTGAAAAGTCCAATGGTTTTTCATTTAAAATCTTCCCTTCCTCTGACACATTTATCCTACCTTGACTATCAGTTTTATAGATCTTATTATTATCATAATTCATTCTATAAAAACTTTCATTATCAACCACGACTTCCTTACCATGTTTAAAGTCTGAGGACATAAAAAACTTAAACCCATTGTCGTATAAAATTACAGGCATTGGAATCTCAACATATGTTTTTTTACCAGTCTCATCATTAGTAAAACTTGTAAGATAAAAACTGTGGGAGTCTTTTAAGTGATGTTTAATGTATTTTTTAATTTCCGACTTTATATCTCCTTTTTCTTCAGTCTTTTTAAACCCATCTGTTGCATGCAATGACAAGGAAAATAAGGTAAAAAATATAATAAAAAATCTTATGTGCTTCATCAATAAATTAAAGCAATTCTAGTATTGGCGCAAAGTTAAAACTTTAAAAGGAAAAAGAAAGCTATTTGTTTAATTTATTTACCTGAGTGTAGACTAAATAAAACGCTAATAGAAAACCTACAAGAGTTAACGAAAAAGTAAAGGTCTTGTTTTGGTCATATGTAGAATCTAGCCACTTACCAAGTCTTGAAAAAAGAAATATTGTAATTCCCATTTCAAAGCTGATTAACAAAAATATTTTTATAGGATTAGGCTGTTTTTTCAGACTGAGAATTATTTTCTTGTTGAGTATCTAATGCTTTTAATTTTTTTGCTGATTTCATAGCAATTGTGGCATCAACTTGAGCTCCTTCCTCAACTGAAAGTTTTCCAGTAATAATTTCACCCTGAATGTATGAATCAGACATCAGCGAAAGAGTTTCACTAATTTCAATAATACCAGATATATTACCAGAAATATCTGCATTAGAACAACTAAGCTTTCCAGATATTTTACCGTTATTGCCTACAACAACTTTACCTGAAGTAGTTATGTTACCTTCAACCTCTCCATCAATTCTAAAATCTGCTTTTGAAAAAATATCTCCTATAATTTTTGTTGACTTTTCAATAACATCAACAG
>LULK01001223.1_pt1 | contig 10373 bp, 10 predicted proteins | sample 728181 | NCBI WGS metagenome assembly LULK01 (sample SAMN03860291, study PRJNA289734) | marine metagenome | biome: seawater column; feature: ocean; material: water; isolation source: Red Sea water column Station 169 - depth 10m | place: Saudi Arabia: Red Sea | collected 2011-10-15 | depth 10 m | reverse complement strand
AAAGTCCGTATGAATTCTTCCAGCTGCCTGCGGAGCAAGAGAGCCTCTTTTTAATGTCCAGGCTCTCAGTTCGTTTGGACCAGCAGTAAAAAAAGTATCTAAACCAAGAATTTCGTAGCCTTTATTAATAATTTTATTAAGGGCTGGTTCTTTTATACCTTCTAATTCTAGAAAATCTTTTTTATCTTGCTCATCAAGGTTAGCTATTTCTTCCTCTAATTTTATTTGAACTGCAATAACTTCTTGATTCATTTTTTTTGCATATTCTTTGAGATTATCGAGATTATCTGAAGATGATGAATTATCAGAAACATTTGCAATGAAAAACATTGGCTTAGCTGTCAATAATTGAAAAGACTGGATTATTTTTAGATCTTCTTTGTTGGAATAGTCAGATATATTAATAAAATTTCCAGATTCTAGAGTTTTTACACAACTATCGATTAAACTGAATTCATTTGCTAAATCCTTATCGCCTGATCTTAATTTTTTTTCGATTTTCTCTTTTCTTTTATTTAAGGTTTCTAAATCAGCAAAAATAAGCTCAAGATTTATTACTTCCGCATCTCTGGTTGAATTAATTTCACCATCTACATGAGTGATATTGCTATCATCAAAGCATCTTACAACATGAGCTAAGGCATTCATTTCTCTTATATTTGATAAGAAGCTATTTCCAAGACCTTCACCCTTAGATGCACCCTTAACCAATCCAGCAATATCAACTAAGTTTAATGTTGTAGGTATAACTTTTTTAGCTCTCACTATTTCTTGTAATTTATTGAGTCTTGAGTCAGGAACCTCAACAACTCCGACATTTGGTTCAATTGTGCAAAAAGGGAAATTTTCTGCAGGTATAGAGGATTGAGTAATTGCATTAAACAATGTTGATTTACCCACATTAGGTAATCCAATAATCCCACATTTAAAGCCCATATTAATTCACTAAGTTTTGGAGTTTTTCTATTTCGAGGCTAAATATTCTATCTTTGTGAGCTATGATTTTTTTATATAAGTCCTCAAGAAGCTGAGTCTCAGCAGGTTTAAACTTACCTAAAACCCAATTTGTAACTTCATTTTTCCTACCAGGATGGCTAACGCCAATTTTTAATCTTTTAAAGTCTTTCCCAATGACATTTGATAAATCTTTTAATCCATTGTGACCGCCATCTCCGCCTCCAGATTTAAATTTTGCCATACCAATTTGTGTATCAATGTCATCATGCAATACTAAAATCTGCTCTGGTTTAGCATTAAGGTATCTTTTGAGCAATAAAGCAACTCTGCCAGTTTCATTTACATACACATCTGGCACCACCAAATAGACATGGGGCTCTACCTCACAAATACTACACTTTAATTTTGATTTTTTTACGAAAGTTAGTTCGTGATCTTTGGCAATTTTTTCAACCCAATCTTTGCCAATATTATGCCTGGTATTGTTATATTTTTCTTCTGGATTTCCGATTCCAAGAATAAATACTTTTTGCACAGAGTAATTATTCTGAGGCTTCTTCTTTATCTTCTGATTCTTCAGAGCCTTCGTCAGAAGCTCCATCAGTGACCTCATCACCATCTTCGTCTCCTTCAACAGTATCATCCTCAAGAGGCTCTTCTTCAACTACAGCTTTTGGAGCATTCACAGAAACAACCATTTGATCAGTTTCTTCCGTAAGTCCTGGAATTTCTGAACCCTCTGGAAGTGATAAGTTGGTAAGTCTTATTGAGTCGCCCAAAGCAAGTTCAGCAATATCAACTTCAATAATTTCAGGGATATTTTCCGCAGAACAAAGAATCTCTATGTCTCTCATTGTTTTTGTAACAACTCCACCTTCTGTTTTAACTCCTATACAGTCTTCTTCATTTAAAAAGTTAAAGGGAATTGTGACTTTAAGCATAGTTTTCCTCGAAACTCTCATAAAATCAGCATGAAGCAACTTACCTTTCATGGGCTCTCTTTGAAGTTCCTTAAGAACAACCTTTTCATCACTGTCACCCACTTTTATGATTAGAACTTGAGTAAAAAATAGATCATTCTGTGATGCCTTTGTGAGCTCATTTAGAGGGATGTTTACATTTAAGAGCTCTTTCTCATTTCCATAAATGACAGCTGGAACCATGTTTTCACTTCTGATATTCCTAGCTCTATTAGACCCAAGCTCAGACCTTGAAACTGCATTTATCATTATTTGTTCTGACATAAAAACCTCTTATAAAAAAACCGCACTCAAGGATTCTTCATTAGAAAGCCTCTTAATACACTCTGATATTAGTGGTGCGATTGATATGACGCGTATTTTACTGCATTTTTGACCATCTTTGGTAAGAGGAATCGAATTAGTTACAACAAGTTCATCAATCTCAGAATTACTTATTCTTTCAATAGCCGGACCTGATAAAACAGGATGAGTTATATATGCACTTACTTTACTTGCCCCAGAATCTTTTAAAGCCTTAGCTGCATTGCATAATGTTCCTGCTGTATCGATGATGTCATCAGGAACAATACATTCTTTTCCAGCAACATCACCAATAATATTCATCACCTCTGACTCATTGGCCTTATCTCTTCGCTTATCTATAATTGCAAGATCAAGGCCATCTAGATATTTTGCTAATGCTCTCGATCTAACAACACCACCTACATCTGGTGAAACAATAACTAAATTATCTTTAGAATAATTATTAGATATATCTTCAACCATAAGTTTTGTTGCATAAACATTGTCAGCAGGCATATCGAAAAAACCTTGGATTGTCTCAGAATGAAGGTCTAGAGTTAGAACCCTATTAATGCCCACAGAGCTAAACATATCAGACACAACTTTTGCACTAATTGGGACTCTTGAAGATCTTACTCTTCGGTCTTGTCTAGCATAGCCAAAATAAGGAACAACTGCAGTAATCTTAGAAGCAGAAGATCTCTTTAGGGCGTCAGCTAGTAACATTAGTTCCATAAGATGTTTATCAGCTGGAAAGCAGGTGGACTGAATTATAAAGGTATCATGACCTCTAACGTTCTCATTAATTTCTACTTGTATTTCACCATCTGAAAAGGTTCCCAATTCAATAGAAGATAGCTCATTATTTAAAAGTTTTGCGACTTCATCTGATAGATCAATACAAGATGATCCTGAAAAGATATCTATTATTCCGTTACTCATATTTATTTGGCTGGGGTGGTAGGATTCGAACCTACGCATGACGGGATCAAAACCCGTTGCCTTACCGCTTGGCCACACCCCATCTCTTTAAACTCCTGTCAATGGTGAGTATTGTAATCCTTCACAGAAAAAGAATCTCCAATTTTTTGGAATTTTTTGTAATATTTTTTTTAAATCATCTTTTTTGTCATACTCTATAAAGAGCGTTGAACCAGTTCCAGATAGCTTCAAATCATAATCACTTATATTGCTAGCATAAAATTCTTCAATGCTTTTATTTTCTCTTAGTAGAGTATCTAGGAATGAATTTTGATGCTTGGAACTTAATTTATCAATTTTGAGTTTTCTGAACATTTCACCAGTTGAAACCTCAATATTTGGACAAATAAGTAAGAATTTATTTTTTCTAAACTCAACATCTAAAAAAACGTCACCAATTCCTTTTGCAATAGCATTTTTACCATATATAAATATAGGAATATCTGCCCCTAAAGGCTTCCCAATCTTAGCTAACTCTTGCCTAGACAAATTAAGATCCCAAATTTTGTTTAATGCAATTAGAGTTGTTGCTGCATTAGAGCTTCCACCTCCAAGCCCAGCCCCAGCTGGAATATTCTTTTTTAAATGAATCTGAATACCTTCATCTACTTCGCAATATTCTTTGATTGCGTTGAATGATTTAAAAATTAAATTATTTTCAGACTCTATCTCTAAACCATCACAGCTAATATTGAAAGATTCATTACTTTTCTCGAATGTAATCTCATCGAATAGATCTATAAACTGGAAGGTAGTTTCTAAATTATGATAACCATCAATTCTTTTTGAAATAACTCTCAAGTTAAGATTTAACTTTGCAGGAGATAAAAACTTCATTTTGCTTCAATTATTTTTCTTTACTAGATAAGTTGTATAATAACATTCATAGTTTTGATCAAAAATGAAAAATAATCTTTCAAATCAATCAATTTTTAGCTACAGCTAAATACTTAACTTAAATAATGCAAGAAATTCACCTAGTTGGAATAAACCATAAGACCTCAAAGGTTTCAGATAGAGAAAGATTTATCGTTGATGATTCAAATCTCATTTATCTAAATGATTTTCTAATTTCAAAATTAGATAATAAGATTTCTGGTTTTTTTGGCCTTTCTACATGTAATAGGACTGAAATATATTTCTATGGAGACAAGGGCATAGAAGATGATGTCCTAAAGCTAACTAAAGAGGCTCTTAATATTTCTGATATACCTGATAAAAGCTTTTATATTTATGACGGGTTAAAAGCATTTGAACATATATGTAGAGTTTGTTGCGGCATAGATTCTCAAGTGGTTGGAGAGCAAGAAATATTTGGACAATTTAAAAACGCATATAACTCAGCCAAAACTTTTGGGATCGTTGGGAAAGAACTTATGATTTATGTTGAAAAAGTTTTTGAAATTACAAAAAAAGTAAGAACTGAAACAAAGATAGGTATAAATCCATTATCTGTGAGCGGCTTATCATTCAACCTCGTAAAGGAAATATTTGAGAATCCTGAAAACAAGGAAGTCCTTGTAATTGGAGGAGGAGATTTAGCAAAATCTATAATTAAAAACCTCTTTGACAAAGGCTTGAGGTCTATTTCTGCTATAAATAGGACTATTAAAGAAATAAAGATATCTGAGGATTTTTCTATAATTCCGATGCCTCTAAATCTAGTACATAGAGAAATTATTAATGCTGATATTATTATTTGCTCTGCATCAAGTCTTACACCAATTATCGGTAAAGGAGCAGTTGAAAATGCATTTAAAAATAGAGGAAACAAACCAATGATGATAATAGATTTGGCTGTTCCTAGGAATGTTGAGCCAGAAATAGAAGATTTAGAACTGGTTTACTTGTTTTCAATTGATGATATCGAAAAGATTTCTCAAGATAATCTTGAAGAAAGATTAGTTGAAGCTGGAAGAGGAAAAGAGATCATCAAATATCAAGCCTTAAAATCACATAAAACTATTAATTCAAAGATAGAAGATGACAAATTTGCTTTTGAGATATTAAAACTTCTCAAATCTATAGACGACAAAAGAGTATTTGAACTTTCCAATAACAACGACATAAATTTAGAGTTTTTAGCTCTTGTTGAAAATACAAACAATATTCAATTATCAGAAAAGCTTAGAAAAAAAATTGAACTTATCGATGGCCAAAAACTTATTTCAATAATTTCTAATTATAAATAATGCAAGATTCTATTGAGGCAAAGCTAATAAAACTTTCAGAACGCCTTTCAGAAATTGAAAAACAATTAATTGAGGAATCCTCAACTTTAAATCAAGATGATTTAATTTCATTAAATAAAGAGTTTTCGCATATTCAACCTATTGTTGATCTTTATTCCAAGTATTTAAAGGTTCTCGATGAAAATACACAAGCAATAAGTCTTTCAAAGTCTGATGAAAATGAAATTAAAGAATTGGCTCAAATAGAGGTTGAAGAAACAGAAAACTCAATGAATGAAATCCTTGGAGAACTAAAGTTAATGCTTTTACCAGTTGATGAGGATGATGAAAGATCAGCTTTTTTAGAAATCAGAGCCGGAGCAGGAGGAGATGAAGCTGGGATTTTTTCAGGTAACTTATTTAGGATGTACTCTAGGTTAGCAGAAAGGGAAAAATGGATTATTGAAATTATTTCCCAGAAAGATGCAGAGCATGGTGGCTTTAAAGAAATAATTGCAAAAATATCAGGAAAGCTAGTCTACAAAACACTTAAATTTGAATCGGGAGTTCATCGGGTTCAAAGAGTTCCCGAAACTGAATCACAAGGTAGAGTCCACACATCAACATGTACAGTTGCTGTCCTTCCTGAGGCAGAAGAAATAGATGATATAGAGATAGATAAATCAGAAATAAGAGTAGATACTTTCAGAGCGTCTGGAGCAGGGGGTCAGCATGTTAATAAAACTGACTCAGCTGTAAGAATTACTCATCTTCCAAGTGGTTTGGTTGTAGAGTGTCAAGATGATAGGTCGCAGCACAAAAATAAGACAAAAGCATTATCCCTCTTAAGCGCCAAGTTAAAAAAACAGGAGGAAGAAAACCAGCAAGCTGAAATAGCTTCTGAGAGGAAGATCCTTGTAGGCTCAGGCGATAGAAGTGAAAAAATTAGAACTTATAATTTTCCTCAAGGAAGAGTTACTGACCATAGAATTAAACTTACCCAACATAATCTTGATCAAGTAATGGATGGAGATATAAGATCGATCAGCGATGCCTTAATAGCAGAAAATCAGCTAGAAATGCTTGCTCAGCTTGAATTAGATAATAAATGAAGTCTGAAAAAGATATTGATCTTTCTAAATTAAATTTTGAGACCAAAAGGGACATAAATTTCTACATAAAAGAAAAATTTAAAGACTCATCTAAATTTACTCAAAGTCAAATCAATAAAATAGAAAATGTTGCTAAATCTTTAGAAGAAGGATACCCGAGGGATTACTTAATTGGAAACTCTGAATTTTACGGAAGAAAATATTTCGTAGATCAAAGAGTTCTCATTCCAAGACCTGAAACAGAAGTTCTTGTGGATACCATAAAAAGTTTAAATTTATCTGATGGCTCAATTCTATGTGATCTTGGAACAGGATCAGGATGCATTGGCATTTCTTTAGCAATGTTAAATGAGAGTTTCATTGTATTTGGTGTAGATATTTCTGAAGAAGCTATTCTAGTTGCAAGAGAGAAAATTATTTATAAAAATGATTTAAAATTAATTAGAAAGATAAAAGATCTATCAGGAAATGATAGAGTTATATTGGCACAAAAATGAACTTAGATTTTTTTGAAAAACAGTTACTTATAGATAATTTCTCCGAGAAATTACAAAAAAAGATCTTTGATACAAATTGTCTTGTAATCGGAGGAGGTGGCATTGCTCATCCGCTACTCACCTATTTAGTTTCGACAGGTTTTGGAAATATTTCAATTGCTGATGGTGATAAGGTAGAGCTGTCAAATCTTCACAGACAATACCATTTTAATGCAAGCGATCTCAATAAAAGAAAAGCAGAAGTCTTGAAAGAGAAATTTAAGAATGAGTACGAATTTATTGATATTAAATCAATAAATAAATTCCTTGAGGAAAAAGATCTATTCGAATTAATTGAGCATCATGATTTGATTTTTGATGCATCTGATAATTTCCAAACAAAATATATCTCTAATGATGTGTGTCATGAGCATAAAAAACCCCTAATATCTGGAGCAGCAGAGGGGATGCTAGGAATTGTTGCTGCTTTTAACTTTAAAGAAGATTCACCTTGTTATGAGTGCCTATTCCCAAGAAACTATGACTTAAATGAAAATACCTGCCAAAACTCTGGTATTACACCTTCAGTGCTGGGCATAATTGGATCTTTTATGGCTTCAATTGCTCTAAAAATAATTGCTGATAATGCATTTAGGAGTTCGGTAATGCGTATAAACTTATCTGATCTTAGTATTTCTCAGCCAAAACTTAAAAAAGATGTATTGTGTAAGATTTGTGGAGAAAACAAAGGATGATAACAGGCTATATTGAGGGCTATTATGGTGTTGAACTATCATGGAAAGAGAGAGATTCTATAATATCAAAACTTCATCAGGTCGGATGCAACACTTATTTTTATTGCCCGAAAGAGGATCCTTATCATAGAGTTAGATGGAAAGATAATTATCCAATTGATTGGATAGAAGATTTTAAAAAATTCAAGTCTAATGCAGATAGTGCTGGAATTGATATTATCTTTGGCATTTCTCCGGGCGCATCTTTGGAGTTAAAAGATTTTGAACATTTAGAAAGAAAAATAAGCATCTTTAAGGAGCTATCTATTGAAAATTTCTGTATTCTTTTTGATGATATTCCTAAGGAAAAAGAGCAATTCTCTCTTCATAAAGAAGTGCTTGAACTTTGCTTAGAAAAGTTTCCAAATATTAACTTTTCTTGTGTGCCGTCGCAGTATTGTAAATACATGGTTGAAAATTCTAATAATTCTTATTTAGCAGAATTAGATAAAGTTGATACAAGTATTCCTTTCTTTTGGACAGGAAATCAAGTTATAACATCCAATTATTCTGATAATAATATTGATAGTTGGAAACAGTTGTTTCGTGAGGATAGAGACTTAATAATTTGGGATAATACTTTTGCAAATGACTATTGTGTTCCTAAGATTGTTATGCAAAATTTTGATGGCTTTTTTTCTAAAGATGATAAAAAAGTATCTGGGTTTCTCTTAAATGCGTCTGGTATAGAGCTAATAGATCTTATTGCTATTGAAATATTAGACAATGCATTAAAGGAAAAACAAATAATGCTAGATGATATTCTAAAAAATAGAGGCTTTCCTAAAGAACTCATTAATTTAAGTAATTTTTTTAAAATAAATATTTCATCGAGCTTTACAGATGATGAAAAAAAAGATCTAGATTTCCTCCTCTGGAACTGGAATGGAAAAATAAAAAAGTTTTTTTATCCATACCTCCATCAACTCAACCAAATTTTTAATGAAACAGATAAGCATGAAATAAATGGTTTAAAAAAGCGCTTTCGTATTAAACAATAAAGATATTTTTATTATAAGAATATTAGGTTAATATTTAATTTAGATTTTTAGAAATATGAGTGAAGTTCCAGTATATGTTGTAGCAAATATCGTAATCCAAGATCCTGATACTTATAAAAAATATGAAAAAGGATTCTTTCCGATATTAAAGAAATATGAAGGCAAATTCATTACTTTTGACGATAATATTGGTCAACTTGAAGGAAGTTCTGAAGTTTCTGGCAGAGTTATAATCTTTTCTTTTCCAAATGAAAACTTAGCCGATCAATGGTATAGCAGTGCCGAATACCAAGAATTAAGTGCTTTTAGAAGAGAGGGCACTGATACCATTTCAATTTTTAAAGTTAAAGGACAACCACCAAGAAATTAAGGGAGGAATAATTATGTTGTTAGGTGATATGCAAGACTGGAAACCAAATGTTGCAAGCATTATAGAGTATGCTGCAGATATTTATCCTAAGTCTGAAGTAGTAAGTAAATTAGTAAGTGGTGAAGTCCATAGGACTAACTACAAAGAGGTATGTGTTAGATCAAGGAAGTTAGCTTCAAAGCTTTCTCAAGATGGTTATAAACAAGGAGATGTCATCGCCACTCTTGCTCTAAATACATTTAGGCATCTTGAGGCGTATTATGGTGTTTCAGGAATGGGCGCAGTTGTTCATACTTTGAATTTTAGATTACATCCCGAGCAGGCAGTTTACATAATTAATCATGCTGAAGATAAAGTAATCTTTGTTGAGGCACCTTTTGTTCCTATCCTAGAGGCGCTTCAAGAAAACCTTAGCACTGTTGAGAAATATATTGTCTTTTGCAATAAAGATGAGATGCCTGAGACTTCTCTCAAAAATTGTTTGTCATATGAAGAATACATTGAAGATGGTGATGAAAATTTTGTCTGGCCAGACCTTCCTGATAATGCAGCTTGTGGACTTTGCTATACATCGGGCACAACAGGAAATCCAAAAGGAGTTTTATATTCTCATAAATCGACTATTCTTCACGCAATTTCAGCAGCTGGACCAAAGGCTTTAAAAATTGAAGGAGATGACTCTGTTTTAATGGTTGTTCCTATGTTCCACGTTATGGCATGGGGGGTTCCATACTATGGTGCAATTTATGGACTTAAAATTGTAATGCCTGGAATGGCAATGGATGGTGAATCTCTCTATGAAATGTGCAAGGAGGAAAAGGTAACACTTGCCTTTGGGGTGCCAACTGTTTGGATGCAGCTGTTGGGGTATTGTAGAGAAAATAATGTTGTCCTTGAATCAATGAATAGAACTGTAATAGGAGGTTCAGCAGTAACAATAGCAATGATAAAAGAGTTTGATCAAGTTCATGGAGTAACCGTTCTTCAAGGGTGGGGTATGACCGAGATGAGTCCTCTTGGAACGACAAATTTTCCAACTCCAGAAATGGAGGAAATGTCTGATGATGAAAAGTATGCAATTCAAGTTAAAGCAGGTAAACCTGTTTTTGGTGTAGAAATGAAGATAGTAGATTCTGATGGTAACACTCTTCCAAATGATGGTAAGGCTTCAGGAAGCTTATTAGTAAGAGGACCTTGGATTATTAAAAAATATTTTAAAGCTGAGGAGGATGCTGTAGATAAAGAT
>LULK01000996.1_pt1 | contig 10376 bp, 10 predicted proteins | sample 728181 | NCBI WGS metagenome assembly LULK01 (sample SAMN03860291, study PRJNA289734) | marine metagenome | biome: seawater column; feature: ocean; material: water; isolation source: Red Sea water column Station 169 - depth 10m | place: Saudi Arabia: Red Sea | collected 2011-10-15 | depth 10 m | reverse complement strand
ATTTGAAAGAGTGTAGTTCATTTGATTAAGTTTTGATTCATTATCAGTTATAGTGCCTCCACTCCAAGCGGTATCTTCATTAATCCAATCTATTGTATTAAAAACTAATTTATCTAACTCAGTTGAAGAAGCTGTTCCGCTCATTACAGCACTCATAAGAGTGGCAAGCTCAGACATACCAACTTGCAAGAAATGCGAATGTGAATTAGAGGAGTTAGCATTTATTTTTTGCATGTAAGCAGATATACCTGAGGATAAATCAATTAATTGTTGACTTGATGGTGAAAAGTCGGCGTCATAATTTGTTAAAAAATCTTTAATAAAGGTAGTATCTCCAAAAGATATCTCTGAAGAGCTACTAAGAATTTTATTCGAAACGTTAAAAGCAGCACTATCATTATCTGTATGAATTGTTTCAAGTACCTTACCTAAAACTGCTAATTGTGTATTAATAACTGCTACTTTGTTATAGGCGGCATTATCAAGATTAGAAAATAATCTAATCATAAATGATGAATCAATTCCTAAACTTGTTTTATATGCATTATAGTTAGTAGTAGTACCTTCATTCATAAATTCGCTGATAACAGAGATGACTACATTTTGATCAGTAACAGGTTGACCCAGGGCAAGACTCTCGCCCTCGCCAAATTGAAGATTTGTAACAGGGTCAAATCCACCTTCGCCTCGAAGGACTCCAGTAGTGCCTGAGTCAACTGTTAATGAAAAAGTACCATCTTGTGAAGAAGTTGTTGTAAATTGTGCTCCTGAGCAGGTTCCAGCATTTACTTCTATACATATAGTTGCGCCTTGAATAGGACCAGCTCCAACAGCTGTTCCATTGTAACCTTCTGCGGTTACATCATCAGATGTATCGTTGGTGACTGTAATTCTGAAATTCTCAGAATCTGTTAAAGATCCATCAGAAACAGTTGCTGATATTTCATACACATTATCACCATTTGCATCACTTGGTGCTTCATAATCTGGAGCTGAATTAAAAGTAACTACACCACTTGAAGTAATACTCAAAAGTGAGGCATCTGTTCCAGATAATGAGAAAGTTATTGTGTCACCATCAGGGTCAGATGCAGTAACCGTAAAAGCAGTAGTTTGATTTTCTTGTACAGAAATATCAAATGATGTATTTGTAATATTGGGGGCTCCATTCATGTTACCTGAGCTGCTGCCGTAGCCGTCGCCGCCGCCACCACCGCCGCCACCGCCACCACCGCAAGAGGCTATTACAAAAAGACTAAATAAAAAAATTACCCTGTTTAAAGATTTCATGTGTTCTCCTGTTGTTAATTAGTCGGGCGTCCATAAAGTGTAAGAAAAGTTTGTGCCCAAACTGACCAAATTTATGGCAAAGCGACTTGATGTAGTGTATTAAACAAAAAAAACATAAATAAAGTCAAATTTATATTTTTTGTTGTTTTTACAATATTTTTTATGTATATATTTTGTAGTTTTACTACTAATTGATATATTTTTGATTTAATTTGTAACTATTAGATTGGTGCCCCATATCTGAGTCGAACAGATACTCCCGAAGGAACGCGATTTTGAATCGCGCGCGTCTACCAATTCCGCCAATGGGGCTCGAGAAGCATTGTAGCCAAGTATTATCTATTTTAAAATCAGCCAAGTGAAAACATCTGATTTCGATTATGAGTTACCAGATGAGCTAATAGCTCATTATCCGATTGATGCAAGAAGTTCAAGCCGTCTTTTAGTAAGACTAAATGAAATTGAACATAGAACATTTCGAGATATAACAAATTATTTTGATAAAGGAGATTTACTGATTAATAACAATACTTCAGTAATACCTGCAAGAATTTATGGAAAAAAAGAATCTGGCGGCTCGGTTGAGCTCATGCTTGAAAGAGAGTTGGATAATAATAAAGCTTTAGTTCAAATTCGGTCAGGAAATCCTCCTATAAATGGAACTAAAATGTTTTTTGATCAATATGAAGCAAAATGCATTGGTCGAAAAGATAATTTTTTTATCGTTGAGTTTGCTCAATCCCCATCTGATATTTTTAACGATATCGGACATGTTCCATTGCCTCCCTACATTAAGAGAAATGATGAAGAAATTGATAAAGAAAGATATGCAACAGTTTATGAAAATAAAGATTTTCAAAATTCAGTTGCTGCTCCAACTGCTGGCTTACATTTTGATAATGAGTTACTGCAAAAAATAAATAATATTGGTGTTGAGACTATTTCAATTAACTTGAGTGTTGGGGCAGGCACATTTCAACCTGTAAAAACTGAAAATATCAAAGATCACAAGATTCATAAAGAGTTTGTCGAAGTGAGTGATGAGATTGTAAATAAAGTAAAAAAAGCTAAAAAGAAGGGGAATAAGATCTTTGCTGTTGGAACAACAACTCTTAGAGCCCTAGAAACTGCGTTTATGGAGGAAAAAGGATATAAAGATTTTACAGATTTGTTTATTTATCCAGGTTTTGAATTTAAGGCAGTAGATATGCTTATTACAAATTTTCATTTACCTAAATCATCTTTATTAATGTTAGTTTCTGCATTTATAGGTTTTGAAAATACAAAAAAAATATACGATGTTGCAGTTCGAGAAAAATATAGGTTCTTATCTTATGGTGATGCTATGCTTTTAAAAAAAAATGAAGCTTAAAACTAAAAATACATCTAATTTTGCAAGAGTATCTGAAATACAACTATCAAGAGGCAAAATTAATACACCAGCATTTATGCCAGTTGGAACAAATGCAACTGTAAAAGGTTTGACTGTAGAAAACTTAAATGAAACAGGTTCAGAGATAATTCTTGGAAATACTTTTCATCTTATGCTCAGGCCTGGCGACAACTTAATCAAGAATTTAGGTGGACTTCATAAATTTATTAATTGGGAAAAACCAATTCTTACTGACTCAGGAGGATTTCAAGTATGGAGCCTTGGTGATTTAGCTGAAATTTCTGAAGATGGCGTTAAGTTTAGCTCACCATACGATGGTAAAAAAATTTTTATGAGACCCGAAGATTCAATCATGATTCAGGAGAATCTCGGCTCAGATATTATTATGGTATTTGACGAATGTACTGATTATCCAACTAATTTTGAACAAGCAAAAAAATCAATGGAACTTTCTATGAGATGGGCAAAGAGATGTAAAGCAGCGCATAAATCTAAATCAGCATTATTTGGGATTGTTCAGGGAGGCATGTATAAAGATTTGAGGGAGGAGTCATTGAATCAACTAATGGATATTGATTTTGATGGAATAGCATTGGGAGGTTTGAGTGTTGGAGAATCAAAACAAGAGAAAACTGAAATCTTAGAGTTTATGTCTGATAAATTACCAAAGGATAAACCAAGATATCTAATGGGCGTCGGTACGCCAGAGGATATTGTCGAAGCAGTGAGATATGGAATCGATATGTTTGATTGTGTCCTCCCAACAAGAAATGCAAGAAATGGCCAACTTTTTACCTCAGAAGGAGTAATAAATATCAGAAACGCAGAATATAAAGATAGTGATGAACCAATAGATAAAAATTGTGATTCTAAAGTATCTCAAAATTACAGCAGGGCCTATCTAAATCATTTACATAGGACAAACGAGATGCTTGGATCTATGTTAGCGACATATCATAATATTTATTATTATCAATCTTTGATGAGAGATATTAGATATGCAATAAAAAATAATTTATTCGCGAAGTTCTTAAAAGACTTCTATAATAAACGAAATTTAGATATGCCCAAGGGGCCAATATAGGATTAATTATGGAAGGCGCTTCACCATCACTTTTATCACCATTACTATTTTTAGGATTTTTATTACTATTCATGTATATAGTAATAATTAGACCTCAAAATAAAAGAAATAAAGAAATTAATGAAATGCTTTCAAAGCTAGAGGTCGGAACTGAAGTGATCGCTGCAAGTGGAATAATTGGCAAAGTTAAGGCCATCAAAGGAGAATACATATCTCTAGAAGTGAGCGAAAATGTGGTATTTAAGCTTCAAAGATCTGCTATTGCAAACATCTTACCTAAGGGAACTATAGAATCTATTAAGTAGAAAAGTGAATAAATTTTCAATATACCAGTACTTACTTATATTATCTGTGTTGGTAATTGGATTCCTATACGCATTACCAAATATATATCCTACACAACCTTCGATTCAAGTTGCGTATACTGACTCTGGATTATCCGCTGATCAGGCATTGCTTGATGATTTAGAAAATATACTTGAAGACTCAAAGACAGTTTACGACGAAATTTTTCTTCGAGATAATAAAATTGTTATAAAGTTCAAAGATGTTGAAACTCAGTTAAGCTCAAAGACAATTTTACAAAATGCTTTACTTGATAGAGTAATTATTGCTCTTTTTCTAGAGCCATCAACACCACAATGGTTAAAGGACATTGGTGCAAATCCAGTCAAATTAGGTTTAGATTTATCTGGTGGAGTTCATTTTTTGTTAGAGGTTGATATCGATACAGCTCAAGAGGGAAGGCTTGAACTTTTGTTAGAAAATTATAGAAATGTTTTTAAAGATGAAAGAATTAAATTTGATAAGTCATCCATAAAAGACTTAAAACTATATTTTGAATTTTCAGATAATCAAAGCTATAACAAGGCTTTAAAAAGGTTTAGAGACGACAGTCCTGTCTTGAATGGAGTTCAATACATAATTACTGAAAGGCCAAGTACTGATGTTCTTTTGCTTGAGTATTCAGATATCGCACTTAGGGAAATTAGAGACTATGCAGTTGGTCAAAACCTTATTACTCTTAGAAATAGAGTAAATGAACTGGGAGTATCTGAACCAATAGTTCAAAGACAAGGCGGAAATAGAATTGTCGTTCAACTTCCTGGTGTTCAAGACCCTACAGCTGCAAAAAAAATTATCGGTAAAACAGCTAACCTTGAGTTTAGGATGGAAGCAAATGCCAGGACATCGCCACTTAGAAAAGAAGAATTTTCTTTTAAAGAAAATGAATTTCAATCAGCTTTTCTTGAAAAAGCTGTGATAGTAGCTGGTGAAAAAGTAACAAATGCAAATACAGGATTTGATGAAAACGGATTTGCACAGGTAAACATAACTCTTGATATGGAAGGTGGCCGTGCAATGCAAAAGGCAACATCAGGAAATATAGGAAGACGTTTAGGTGTCCTGTTTGTGGAACAAAAAACTAAATCAGAATTAGTAACTAATGCCTTGGGTGAATCTGTTATCGAACAAACTTCTTATATTGAAAAAAATATAATAAGTCTTGCAACTGTTCAGGCTGTTTTAGGAACAAGCTTTAGAATTACTGGTGTAGGTTCCCCAGCTGAAGCAAGTGAATTAGCTTTATTACTTAGAGCAGGCGCACTTGCAGCTCCAATGAAATTTGTTGAGGAAAGAACTGTTGGACCAAGTTTAGGTAAAGAAAATATTGAATTAGGAATGAAATCTATTGTTATTGGTTTTGCGTTAGTTGTTCTTTTTATGATTTTTTATTACAGAGTATTTGGCATTGCTGCAAATATTTCATTAATACTAAACTTGGTTTTAATAACTGGAGTAATGTCTCTTTTAGGCGCTTCATTAACTTTACCAGGTATGGCAGGTATTGTTTTAACTGTTGGTATGGCAGTGGATGCGAATGTTTTGATATTTTCGCGTATACGTGAGGAATTAAAAGAGAAAGATCCACAATCAGCAATTAGAGATGGTTTTTCAAGGGCTTTTGTAACCATCTTCGATGCGAATGTTACTACATTAATTACAGCGCTTATTTTATATATCATAGGGACTGGTCCTGTAAAAGGATTTGCAATTACCTTATCTATTGGGATTATTACTTCTATGTTTACAGCAATTATGTGTACTAGAGCAATGGTTAATCTTGTATACGGTAATAAAAATATTCAGGAACTAAAAATATAATGGATATTAGATTTAAATTTATGAAGTTTAGAAAAATAGCTGGACTCATTTCAATAACTTTATTTCTTATATCATGCGTATCATTAGGTTTGAGAGGTTTAAGTTTAGGTCTAGATTTCAGCGGAGGAACCTTAATCGAGGTATCTTATGAAACTCCAGTTTCACTTGAATCAATAAGAAATGAACTTGATACAAATGGATATCCCGATTCACAAGTTGTAAATTTTGGAACCAATTTAGACGTATTAATTAAAGTTGCTGATCAGAGTGGTAATAGCTCTATTGGAGAGAGTATTTTCAATATCTTAAATAATCAAGAAATTCCCATTGAACTCAAAAGAGTTGAATTTGTTGGTCCTCAAGTTGGTGACGAATTAAGAGATCAGGGTGGTCTTGGAATGATAGTGGCTTTATTCATGATACTGATGTATGTTGCTTTTAGATTCCAATATAAGTTTGCACTTGGTGCTGTGACTGCTTTAGCACATGACGTAGTTATAATTCTAGGTATATTTTCAGTATTTTCATGGGATTTTGATCTAACAGTTCTTGCAGCTCTGCTTGCAGTAATAGGTTATTCTCTTAACGACACCATTGTTGTATCCGACAGAATTAGAGAAAATTTTAGAACCGAGAGAGTTTTGGAGCCTATGGACTTGATTGATTTATCGCTTAACCAAATGCTTGGAAGAACCCTCGTAACATCTTTTACTACATTACTTGTATTATTTGCATTGTTTATTTTTGGTGGAGAATTAATAAAAGGCTTTAGTTTGGCTCTTATAATTGGGGTTGTTATAGGTACATACTCTTCGATATATGTTGTTGCAAATATATTAATGTCTCTAACATTAACTCAAGATGATTTAGCAATTCCTGAACCCGAAGGTGCAGACTTTGATGAAATGCCTTAATTTGTAAAATTTGATTTTATTGATTTAAGAACAGATTTATATATCTTTGATGTTGTAGAGATAATATTATTTTCCATTAAAAACTTTGGGTTTCCATTGAAATTGCTAGCCAAAGCACCTCCTTCTTGAGCAATTAAACCTCCTGCGGCAAAATCGATAAGACTGATGTCATAACCCCAGACTCCATCCAATCTTCCAGCGCCAACGTATGAGAGATCAAGAGAAAGACATCCGCTTTCACGCATATTTAAATTTTGGTTAGCAAGTTCTTTGTAAGCATTTTCAAAATTGAATTCATCATTTTTATTAGATTTCTTAAAAGACAGCATCGCATTGTCTAATGAATTTTGTTTGCTTGCTCGAATTTTATTATTGTTTAAATCTGCACCACCACCTAGAGATGCTGAAAATTCTTCTCTTCTAATAGGATCTATGACCACAGCTGTTGTTATTTCATTATCAGTCATTGAGCATAAAGAAATCGAAAAGTGTGGATAACCATTTATAAAATTTTCAACTCCATCAATTGGCTTTAGCACCCAAGTAATATTTGAATTATTAATAATGTGTCCTTTATGAATACTTAAAAAATTATCTTCTTTTTGAAATTTCATGACTTCCTCAAAGACTAATTCTTCTACTCTTTTTTCTATTGCTTTTAAATATCCATCTGGAGTCCCTTTAGATGAATCTAAACTGTGTACTTTTTTTACAGCAAATTCTAACTCTGCTGCTCCTTTACGGGCAGCCAAAAGATTTATATTTAACAAAGCTTGTTTTGACATGTCGCTATTGTAATAGAAATGAGGATAATAGTTGTATGACTTTAGAAACAAATTTAATAAACATAGTTTTAATTGATACTATCCATCCTGGAAATATTGGCTCTGTTGCTAGAGCAATGAAGACGATGGGATTACAAAGATTATCACTTGTAAACCCAAGGGTTTTTCCTTCTGGTGAGTCAACTGCTCTTGCTGGTAATGCCACTGATGTTCTTGAAAATGCAACTATTTTTGATTCCATAAAAGATGCTATCAAAGATAGCACCTTTGTCTATGCAACATCTGCTAGAGATAGGTCTATCCAATGGCCGATAATGAATGCAGAGCAAGCTGCAAATAATATTTGTGATGAAGTTAATTCAAAGAAAGAAGTTTCAATAATTTTTGGAAAAGAGGATAGGGGTCTTACTAATGAAGAATTGGAACTTGCTAACAAACTCATTGAGATTCCTGCAAATCCAGAATATCCAGTTCTTAATCTAGCAATGTCTGCACAAATTATTTGTTACGAAATTCTAAAAGCATCTTCTGACGACAAAAACAAAGAATGGAGAGATTATCCTGAAGTTAATTCTGATCAATTACAACGATTAATTGATCACTTCATTGAAACTGCTGTAGATATTGACGTTATAGATCCAGACAATCCCAAGAAAATTATTTCTCGAATTAAAAGGATGTTTACAAGGCTTCAGCCTGATGAAATGGAAGCAAGTTTTATGAGGGGTTTTTTGTCCCGAATTAAATCCTGTCCCGTTCGTCTAGAGGCCTAGGACACCGGGTTTTCATCCCGGCAACAGGGGTTCGACTCCCCTACGGGATGCCAATTTACTATAAAGCCCACACTAGTGGGCTTTTTTTATCTAGTGGTTAAGAATGTTGTGAGGTTTTGGAGTTTTAATTAGCTATAGACAATATACATAAAATATATAATTTATCTTCACAAGCTAGCCTGGCATTATCTATCTAAATTATCTATTAATAAGAGATGTTATGAAAAAGTTGATAATGATTTGTTGTGTCTTTTTTGCAGTAAGCTGTTCTGTAAATAATGAAGATGATTTAAATAGATTTGAAATACAAAAATTATATCGACTCTATGTAGATGATTTTATTGCCAATGATTTTGAAAGTATTGCTAGTTATTTTGATACCCCAGTTGACTTAAAATCATTTAATGACATTGCGGAAACAAATGAAGATGTAATTCTTTTTTTTAAAGACCTCAAAGCCAATATACAAGAAGGTTATGCATACAGCGTGATAGATAATATTAGCGTAACTAATGTTAAAGATGATACTTATTTATTATGCGCTGATTACTCTAGATACGATAACAGTGATAAATTGCTTTTCGAAGGCAGGACACATTATGTTTATATCAATACTTCTGAAGGATGGAAGATTAATTCATTAGAACCGAAAGATAGAAGTACCGATGTTCTTTGTGACCATAAATAACTAGCTGTATGCCAGTTTAACTACATATATAAAAATATATATTGCTAAGCAACCAAAGATAACCCAATTAACCCAATTATTCACAATACTTATCCTAAACAATGTATTTTATTTTGACAAACTGCTATGGCATTATTATTTATATGTTTTTTCTGAAGATTTTAGAGAAATTAGGACGAAAAAGAGTTGTAATGGACAGAGGTCCTTCACACCCAGAATATCATTTAGCAAAACCATGGACTGACAGGTATTATTTGCTGTTTAGAAAAAGACCAAAATGGTTTCCTTTCAATATATTTATTAATCATATTATAGATAATGACCACGGAATTGGACTACATAATCATCCTTGTCCATATATTACAATTATTCTTAGTGGCGGCTACTGGGAGACAAACATTAAAAAAGAAAGAAAATGGCGTGGAAAATTTTATATAGGTTTTAGAAGTGCTGACAATTTACACCGAGTTGACTTAAAGCCTGGCATTAAGCCCATTACAATTTTTATTGCTGGTCCTTTTGGACTGAGAAGAAAAGAAAGAAGTGAATACGGGACTTGGAAATAATTTTTTTCTAAAATGAACTGATCAAGTTATTAATTTTGGTATTAAGCCTATTTGAGCAAGAACACCTAAAATAATCATTAATACAAAAGCTGTCAGAATTTGTAAATTCTTTTTTTCAATCAACTCAAAGAGATCTTCTAAAACTTTTCTTACAAAATCATCAGCACTGCCCATTAATTTAACAGCTTTTCTTGTCCATTTGTCAGTCTTATCAATTAGCGGAATAGCAAGTGCAACTATAATAAGCCACACAATTCCATTTAAAATCATGTCAATAATCCACCCAATTAATATCCAATCGATCTTCATAGTTTCATAGTATAACTTTTGATACTATAAGTGGATGAACAAATTATTTACAAAAATATCCACTTTAATTATTGGATTATCAGTCGGTGCAATAATTTACTTTTCTCTATGGTCAATATTTGTTTATTTCGGATACGTAAATTAAGTTAAATTTTTTTACTATTATCTCTATATTTAATGTAAGATTTCTATTTCTCACTTAGGATTATAAATGAATATATATGTCGGAAATATATCTTGGGGATTAACAGACCAAGATCTAGAAAATGTTTTTGCCGAATACGGTACAGTTGATTCTGCAAAAATTATTACAGACAGAGCAACTGGTCGTTCAAGAGGCTTTGGATTTGTTGAAATGAGCGATGGAGCAGAAGCTGCTATCGAAGCATTAAACGGAACTGAAGTTGA
>LULK01001791.1_pt1 | contig 10381 bp, 9 predicted proteins | sample 728181 | NCBI WGS metagenome assembly LULK01 (sample SAMN03860291, study PRJNA289734) | marine metagenome | biome: seawater column; feature: ocean; material: water; isolation source: Red Sea water column Station 169 - depth 10m | place: Saudi Arabia: Red Sea | collected 2011-10-15 | depth 10 m | reverse complement strand
TACCTTGAAAGACTAAGAGAAATATGTGACGAACATGGGATTTTACTTGTTTTTGACGAGGTAATAACTGGCTTTGGTCGAATGGGAACTCCTTTTGCTTCACAAAAATTTGATGTAACGCCAGATATTATGACAATGGCAAAAGCAATTACAAATGGTTCGATGCCAATGGGGGCAGTATGTGTCAAAGACCATATTTATGAATCTGTTACAGATAACTCTAACCCAGATACTATTGAGTTTTTTCACGGATATACTTATTCTGGTCACCCCGGTTCATGTGCAGCAGGTTTGGCATCACTTGAAATATATGAGGAGGAAGATTTATTTAACAGAGCTAATGAAATGTCTGGTTATTTTCTTGATGCTCTTTTTTCACTCTGCGATCATCCACTGGTAAAAGATGTGAGAGGAATTGGGATGATGGGTGGAGTAGAGCTTCATGCCGACGGGCATCCAGGAAAAAGAGGAACAAAATTCCAAAAAGAGTTGTTCTGGGAGGGTCTACACGTCAAATTTACTGGCGACTCAGGAATTGTAGCTCCAATGTTCATTTCTGAACATAAACATATTGATGAGATCATTGAAAAGTTTAGGAGTACTCTAAACAAACACGGGAATTAACCGAACGAAGATTTAATAATGAATTCCATTAATTTGGAGAATACATACACATCTCTGCCTCAAGAGTTTTTCAGGTATACAGAGGCAGAGACTATGCCTGATGTCACTGTGATCACGATAAATGAACAATTAGCAGACTTGCTTAACATCGATATTGGTTTTTTAAAAAGTCAATCTGGCCTTAGATTTCTAAGTGGGAAAAATTTCAAAACGCTTCCTAATTCTATTTCTCTAGCATACGCAGGGCATCAATTCGGGCATTTGGTGCCACAATTAGGGGATGGCCGCGCAGTTCTACTGGGAGACAAAATATGTCAAGATGGTGTGAGGCGAGACATACAACTAAAAGGAAGTGGAAAAACATACTTCTCTCGAGGAGGAGATGGTAGAGCGGGAATAGGACCTGTAATTAGAGAGTACCTAATTTCAGAGAGCATGCATCATTTGGGAGTTCCTACCACTAGGTCTTTAGCTGTTTTATTAACCGGGGAAAAGGTTATTAGAGCAGAGGTTTCTCCTGGAGCGATGCTTGCAAGGGTTGCAACAAGCCATGTTAGAGTTGGTACATTTGAGTTTTTTGCAATAAGAAATCAGAAGGATCATATAAGAAAGTTGGCCGATTTTATGATTGAAAGAAGCCATCCAGACCTCTCTGAGAACAAGAAAAAATATAAATTATTTTTTGAGAGAATAGTTAAAGGTCAAGCTAGCTTAGTTGCTCAATGGAACTCAGTTGGTTTTATTCACGGCGTAATGAATACAGATAATACCTCCATATCTTGCGAGACAATCGATTATGGGCCATGTGCGTTTATGGATTCTTATGAAGCAAATAAAGTTTTTAGCTCAATAGACCAGTATGGAAGATACGCTTTCTCTAACCAATCACGCGTAGCTCCATGGAACCTAAGCAGGTTGGCAGAAACCATTTTATTTTTAATTTCAAAGAATACGTCCGACGCGATAAAAGTAGTTGAAAAAATTCTTTTTGATTTTGATAAAAATTTCAATGCTTCTCTAGATATTTTATCATCTCGCAAATTGGGGTTTAAAAATTACTCAAAAAAAACAAGCTCGCTTTATTCCGAATTACTCAATTTAATGGAGGTTGGCAAAGCAGATTTTACAGGGACTTTTAAGTCACTCAAAGAAACCCTAATTAAAGAAGACAACACTATCTTCTTAAACAATTTCAGAAATTTAGATGAGGAGAACCAGCACGCTATCAGTCAATGGTTAGGTGCCTGGAGAAAATTATTACAGGAAAATAGCGAGAGTAAAACCGAGGCAATTGAATTTCTAAGTTCAAGTAACCCTACGTTTATCATGAGAAACCATCTTGTTGAGAACGCTATTGGGAAAGCTACAAAGGGTGACTTTTGTGATTTTGATAATCTACGTGATTTATTAACTATGCCTTTCGAAATTAAGGAAAATCATGAAGAGTTCTATAAACCACCAACAGCTAGCCAAGTTGTACATCAAACTTTCTGTGGGACATGATGTTTGCAAGTAAAAGTTTAATTGTTCCAACCCATTACAATAAATTTCACATCCTCATACATTGGATAATCGTCTTTTTCATACTGTTACAAATGATCAGGAGGCGTATTTATATTTTTACTTATGGCTATTAGAATTTTTCTAAGAATAAAATTTGGTGTCCCTATTCCCACAAAAAAAACAAATGCTCTATTGAAATTTTTATCAACTTTTGTGCATTTGGGGATTTACTTCATTCTTTTTGCTATTCCTATTACCGGTCTATTAGCCTTTTCAACTGTCAATATCGATCTGGGTATAGCTCACAAAATTCTAGTTAATATATTATACCTCTTTATAATAACCCATCTCATTGGCGTTGCTTTTCATCAAATTTTTCTTGGGGATAATATTATGCAAAGGATAACCAGCTGGAAATCATAGCTTATTGTTTTCCAGAAATTCCTGCTTCTTCAAACGTGGCCATTTCTACATGACACTTGAAAGCCGCTTTGACTATGGAAGTAGCTAAGGCAGCACCGGACCCTTCCCCTAAGGCCATATCTAGACGCAAAATAGGCTTTTTGTTTAACATCTTTAGTAGCAACTGATGCCCTGGTTCCTTTGAGCAGTGCCCAAATAAACAATGATCAAGGATATCCTTCCTTTCGAAGAAAATGGGTAATACTGCTGCAGTACAAATAAAACCATCTAAAATTACTGGCACCGAATAATGCTTCGCAGCTACTACAGCTCCACAAATCGCTGCTTGTTCTCTACCGCCTAGGGATACTCCTGCATCGAGAGGTCTTACAATACCAGGCCGATTTGTCTTTACTGCTCTTTCAATTATTTTGCCCTTATGTATCACCTGATCTTGGTTAGAGCCAGTTCCTGGTCCTACCCATGAACTTACATCGTTATTAAAAAAATAATAACATAATGCTGATGCAATTGTTGTATTACCAATTCCCATTTCTCCCAATGTAATTAAATCCATATTCTCTGAAACTGCACGCAACCCTATGTTAAAGGACTTAATAAACTCCGTTTCATCCATGGCACGTCCAATGGATATATCAGCCGTTGGTTTTTCTAGATCGATCGGGATAACCTCTAGATTGATTTCGTTTGACTCACATATCTTATTTATTGCTGCTTTTCCCAATTTAAACGTTTCTACCATCTGAAAAGTAACTTCTTGGGGAAATGGGTTTATTGATTGTCTACACACACCATGATTACCAGCAAATACAATAGTGGATATTTTCTCCATGTCTTTCATAGTCTTTTTGCCCCAAGATGACAAAAAAACTGCTATGTCTTCAAGCTGACCTAGGGAATTGGCTGGTTTCAACAAATTCTTTTGTCTTTCAACAGCTTTTTCTTTTAATTCTTTGGACCATGTTGGTGCGCTATCTACTAAATTAAAAATATCATCTATAGTGTGGACTAATTCTAATTTTTTCATAAAAACTCAATATGGATATGTTAAAACGACTGTAGTTTGGATATAAAAATTTAAAGGCAAAGACAACTGATTATTACCATGTACTCTGAAATTTATTTTATGGTCCCCTTAATACTCTTAATAGCCCTAACCCTTGATATTGTAATAGGGTGGCCAGAAAAAGTTTACGAGAATATTGGGCACCCGGTTACTTGGATTGGCAAAATAATATCTTATTTTGAACACTTACTAAATAAGAGAGAATACTCGAAAAAATCACTTAAACTCCTTGGGACTTTAACTTTTTTTCTAACCGTGTTCCCAATAACAGCGATAGCTTTTTTTATAGAGCACTTACTTCTAAATTTTAATTATGGTTTTGTTATCCAAGCATTATTAATTTGGCCATTTTTAGCAACTAAATCTCTCTACACACATGTTAAAGATGTCGCTGATGCGCTTGACAAAAACGACTTAATTGCTTCCCGCGCAGCGCTCTCAAAGATAGTCGGTAGGGACTTAACAAATTCCGATGAGCATACTATATGTGGTGGCGCCATCGAAAGCTTATCTGAGAATACGTCTGATGGAGTAATCGCTCCTTTATTTTGGGCATTTCTTCTTGGACTTCCTGGAATAGTTTTTTACAAAGCGATAAATACGTTGGACAGTATGGTAGGGTATAAGAACGATAAGTTCTTAAACTTTGGCTGGTTTAGCGCTAACGCGGATGACTTTGTAAATTGGGTGCCAGCGAGATTGTCTTCTATTCTTTTTTGTGTTCTTACTCTTAAACCAATTAAAACATTTTTATTTTCTTTAAAGAATGCAAAAGCAAGCACTTCTCCAAATGCTGGATGGCCACAAGCAACGTTCGCGTACATTCTTGGGATATCTCTTCTTGGACCTAAGCGATCAAAAGGCATACTTATCGAACAGCCTACTATCAACGTCGGGCACCCTTTACCTAACAAAGAAACCCTCTCAACAGCTCTTAAATATTATATTTATATTATTATTGAAATATACGTAATACTTTTTGCTCTCAATTTTTGGTTCATGAATGGGTAATAAAGATCTAATTACACAACACGGAGGTGAGGGCAAAGAGCAGATTGGATAGACCTCTCTACTGGTATAAATAGAACTTCCTATCCATGGCAGGAAAACGTAAAGGTCGAATTAAGAGACTTACCAAGTAATACACTTTTGATGGGTTTAGAGAAAGCTGCATCGAGAGCATATAAGGTTGCAGAAGGCAAAGATACCGCAGCTGTTCAGGGGGCTCAACAAATTATTAGCCTCTTACCTATATGCTTAAAAAATTATAATTCAGTAGCTATACTTGGGCCAACATATAATGAGTATGAAAAAGCTTTCAAAAGTTCGGGAATGAAAGCCGAGACAGTGTCTGAGGTTTCAAAACTATCTTCTAGTGATATTGCTATTGTAGTTAATCCTAATAATCCTACAGGAAAAGTGATTGCCGAAGAGATACTTGACGATTTGTCAAAAAAAGTAAGAATTTTGATCATTGACGAAAGCTTTAAAATGTTCTCTTCAAGAAGACTTCAAAAGTTCGATAATGTAATACAAATTAACTCACTAGGAAAATTCTTCGGCTTAGCAGGCGTAAGACTTGGATTTGTATCAGGCCCCTCTGATTTTATTAAATCAGTAAGAGGAATGCTAGGTCCTTGGCCGGTTTCTAGCATAGCGGCCGAAATCGGCATAATTGCTCTCAATGACAAAACTTGGATATCTCAAATGGAAAAGATATTGCTTGAAGGGAGTAATGTTTTGCATGAAGCTTGTAGTACAAGAAATTGGAAATTAGTTGGAAAAACTAATTTATTTCATACGTACGCCACTTCGAATTGTCTTGAAGTTGAAGAGCAATTTGCAGCCCATTATATTTGGATTAGAACTTTTGATTATTCTAAAAGCTGGGTAAGACTTGGCATTCCAACTTCAAAGTATGAGTGGGCAAGAGTTAGACAGGCACTCAATCAATAATTAGATATTCCTGGCGACAGATAATATTGAATCAACATCAAGATTATCCTCTATTACTCTCACAAATTCCTCTAAAATAAATTCAATACTGTCATGGAAAGAGATGTCTTCTTTTTTCTCTTCTGAACTTAATTTAGCTACAAATTTATTTCTAAATTCGTCAGAAAAAAATAAGCCATGAAGATAGGTGCCCATAACGAGCCCATTAGACGATATTGCACCATCTTTTCTGTTGCCTAAAATGGCGAAGGGATTATTACAATCACTTCCAGAAGTAATACCCAAATGTATTTCATAACCAGAAATTTTTTTCCCATTTATAGTGCTGATAAATTCTTTTTTTCCAAGATTCTTTTCTTTCCCCATTTTTGTTTTAACGTTTAGGAGGCCAAGGCCTTTTGCTTTCGATGGTGTACCGTCATATCCTTGATCATCTATTATTTCGTTACCTAAAATTTGGTAACCCCCACAAATTCCCAATATAAAACCTCCTCTTCTGTAATGTGCCTTAATATCGATATCCCAGCCTTGGTATTTAAGAAATTTTAGGTCTGCTATTGTTGACTTTGTTCCTGGTATTATAATCAAGTTCGTATCTGCTGGTATAGGATTGCCAGGTTCGACAAATTGTAATTTTAATCGATTGTCAATTTTGAGAGGATCAAAATCATCAAAGTTTGCAATACGAGATAGCTTTAAGACCGAAATTACACACTTACCGGTGCCGAAACTATTCTTGAGATCTTGACTATCCTCTGCTGGAAATAATTTTGCTTTGTCAAAGAAGGGCATAACCCCAAAACTCCTCCAATCTGTTTTCTTTTCAATGAAGGCAACCCCATCATCAAACAAACTTTTGTCTCCACGAAACTTATTTATAATGAACCCTTCAATTAAGTTTATGTCGTTTTGGTCAAGGACTTCTTTTGTACCTATAAGCTGAGCAATAACCCCACCTCTTTCAATATCTGCTGCTACTATTACTGGGACATTCAAAACTGAAGCAAATCCCATATTTGCGATATCAGCCTTTCTGAGATTAACTTCTGCTAAACTACCTGCGCCTTCTGCAATGACCAGATCATAGTCATTAACCAAATTCTTAAAACTATTTATCGCTATACCTATAAATTTATCTTTATGAGAATAATACTCTCGTGCTTTCAGAGATTTATATTTTTTCCCATTCAAAATAATTTGAGACCCGATCATGCTTTCTGGTTTTAATAGAACTGGATTCATGTCGGAATGAAAATCAATACCCGCTGCATAAGCTTGGAATGATTGTGCTCTGCCGGCTTCTCCCCCGTCCACCGTTATAGCGGCATTGTTTGACATATTTTGAGGTTTAAATGGAGCAACACGCAGGCCTCGTTTCTTAGCCGCTCTGATCAGCCCAGCAACTAAAAGTGATTTACCAACATTGGAACCACACCCCTGAATCATCAGCGCTTTTCCCATAGTTAAAATTCTATACCTGCTTGGCTCATTACGCCATTTCGAAAGTGGTGCTTCACCAAGGTCATATCTGTCACCAGGTCTGCAATATTGATTAATTTCTCATTAGCATTTCGTCCCGTGAGTATTACGTGAGACATATCAGGTTTTTTTTCTAGTAAAAAAGTGACTACATCATCGATTTCGATGTAACCATACCTGAGCGCTATATTGATTTCATCAAGTAGGATTATCTTTTTTTCCTTATTCAGGATAAGTTCCTTGGCTTTACCCCATGCCTTTTTTGCAGATGCAATATCTTTTTCTTTATCTTGGGTATCCCAAGTAAATCCATCTCCAAGAGTATGGAATTCACAAAGTTCATGAAAGTACTTTTGGATCAGGTCACGCTCACCTGTTGCCATAGCGCCCTTAATAAACTGAACAACTGCACATGGCATACCATGTGCTATACCTCTAAAAACCATGCCAAAGGCGGCCGTACTCTTTCCCTTACCCGTTCCAGTATGAACAATTATTAGGCCTTTTTTTACCGTTTTTTTTGCGAAAATTTTTTGTTTCGCCGTCTTCAGCCTTTTCATTTTTTCACTATGTTTTTCGTTTTCAGACATTTTTTTATCCTCTTGACAAGTGCATATATTTACTGCTCAACTAGTAATTAACTGGTCCTTTTTTTTGGTTAAATGGGAATACGAAAAAGACTAAAAAGCAAATCGTAGCCGTACCCGCGACCGTAAATAAAAGAGAATGTTAACACTGAGTAATAATCTTGGGAAGTTGGTATTCATAAAGCTTTGCTTTACTTTTAATAGCCGGGAGACCTGCCAGTAAAAAAAAGAAGAGCGAACGGGATATTCGTGTCTGAAAACAGTTAGATATTGTTTTTTTGATCCCGTTTTCCAATAAGGAGGAATAATTGGAATCCGATGATATTTTATATGTTTGCATTACATGCAAAAAGAATGGTGAAGCTGTTGAACCACGTCCTGGAAAGATACTCTATGACAACCTAAAACGGTTGAACAGCAAGATGAACATAAAACCGGTTAAATGTTTAGCCGGATGCTCTAATGGTTGCACTCTGAGCCTGACAAACAAAAGTAAATGGACATATGTGATTGGCAACTTGACCCCTGATCAAGACGAAGCTGATATTTTATCTGGATTTTCATTATATAAAAAAACAAGAGATGGTAAAATCCGGTTCTCAGAACGCCCTGCAGCATTTAAAAAACAATCGCTAGCTAGGGTTCCACCAGAAAACTACATGGTAGTTGAAGATGAGTAGTTTAGAAAAAATTCCTGTCACAATTTTAACCGGTTTTTTGGGAGCTGGAAAAACTACATTAATTCGAAATTTAATTCTTAAGAACAAATCAAAAAAACTGGCCGTTATAATAAATGAGTTCGGTGATTTAGGTGTTGATGGAGAAATAGTAAAACAATGTTCAGATGAAACCTGCCCAGAAGAAAATATTCTCGAATTAGCAAACGGATGTATATGTTGTACAGTGGCCGACGACTTTATTCCCACTATGAAATCCCTTTTGGAGGGCCAATATCTTCCGGAACATATATTGATTGAAACGTCAGGTCTCGCCCTTCCCAAACCTTTATTGAAAGCTTTTGAGTGGCCGGAAATTCGAAGCCGCTTAACGGTTGACAGCGTTTTAGCCGTTGTAGATGCAGAAGCGGTTGTTAATGGTATATTTGCTCCTCAAATGTCTACTGAACTTGAAGAAAAACAAAATCAAACTTACGTTGAACATGAAACACCTCTCTCCGAAGTATTTGAGGATCAAATAAACTGTTCAGATGTTGTGCTACTAACAAAGCCAGACCTTGTGAAAAGCATTTCAGACGCCAGAAATATCATAATTAAGGAAATGGAACGAAATGTTCCAATTTTAGAAGTTCAAAATGGTGACATTGGGGCTGATGTGATTTTAGGCGTAAATGCAGCAGCAGAGACTGATTTAGATAATAGACGATCTCATCATGATGGCTTTGATGATCATGAGCACGATGATTTTGACACATTTAGCATCACTGTGCCAAAAATCCTAGATGTAGAGAGCTTTAAATTAGTTTTAGAAACACTCATACGGGAAAATGACATATTGAGAATTAAAGGTTTTTTGCGAGTTGAAAGCAAGCCATTAATTTTACTTGTTCAAGGTGTTGGTAAAAGATTATCAGTAAATTTTACAGACACTAAAATTCCCTTAGAAAATACTGGGAACTTAGTTTTTATAGGTGAAAAAGGGAGGATCGATCAAGACGTGATCTCAGCCTATCTCCACTCAAGTCTGAATTAATATGCATATTATTTTTAATGAAGATCACTATTTAGATAATACCAGTGTTCCGATCGACTTAAACCAGGAACCTGCTGATCTGGTTATTTTGTCTTTTTCAGATAGTGATTTAAATGCGTTCGCGAATGCATGGAAAAAAACTTTAGTGGACTTTGGTAGAGAGTCTGTTCCAACATTAAGACTAGCAAATATAAAACAACTAACTCATAATTTATCTATTGATACCTACATTGAAAAAACAGTCTCCAAATCTAAAGGTATTCTTGTAAGACTAATTGGAGGTGAGCAATATTGGCCATACGGATTAAATTATTTAAAGAGCGTATCAATTGAGAAAAAGATACCCTTGGCTGTAATACCAGCCGATGGGAGAGAAGATAAGGTTTTAGACTCGTATTCAAATTTACCAAAGTCAACATTAGAAAACTTAAAAAATCTCTGTGATGAAATGGCACTTGCTGCATCACTTCACTTCCCAGCCATTACGGAATTCTGCAAAGTAAAATCTCATGGTTTTTATTGCTATAAGAAAGGTATTCTAGAAAATTTTACCGTGAGCACCGACGCAAAACCTACTGTCTGTATTATATTTTATAGATCATACCTGATGGCTGCTGACCTCGAACCCATAGACCAATTATTTAGAGATTTTAAAAAGAGAGACATAAAATGCATAGGTATTTTTGTAAATTCACTTAAAATCAAATCAACCGCCAAGTGGATAGAGTCGATGTTATCGAAAATATCGCCTATCGCGATACTTAATGCTACAGCCTTTTCAGCAAAAAGTCGCGAAACTGGCAAATCTCCATTAGATCATGTGGGTGTGCCTGTTTTTCAAATAATTTTATCTACCTCTAAGAAAGAAACTTGGAGACGGAATCCTATTGGCTTAAATTCCTCTGATTTGGCTATGCACGTTGCTATACCAGAGGTCGATGGGCGCATAAATGGAGGGATTGTAAGTTTTAAATCTGAACAAACTATAGACCCAGCATTACAGTTTCCAATCTCGAAGCATAAAGTAGAGAAA
>LULK01001543.1_pt1 | contig 10400 bp, 5 predicted proteins | sample 728181 | NCBI WGS metagenome assembly LULK01 (sample SAMN03860291, study PRJNA289734) | marine metagenome | biome: seawater column; feature: ocean; material: water; isolation source: Red Sea water column Station 169 - depth 10m | place: Saudi Arabia: Red Sea | collected 2011-10-15 | depth 10 m | reverse complement strand
TCATTTAATAATTTCTCATTAACGGATGAAAAATTAGCTGAATTTCAAAAGGATCATAAAGAATTTCTTGAAAATTATAGAAATCAACAATGGGATATAGCATTAAACTTTGTTAATAAATGGGAAGAACAAGTCGTGGAGTTTGATTTATACTACGCTATTTTTAAAGAAAGAATTAAGGACATGAAACTTAATCTAACTGATCCAAATTGGAATGGAGCGTATGTTGCAACATCTAAATAAATTCTTTTTCATTTTATTTCTTTTACCTTCAGTTGCGACCTCTCAGACTATAGTGAATATTGAAGAGTTAAGAAATGAGGGTAAGGAAGGATTTTTTGCTGGCATCGGATTTTCTCTCAATGCTTCAAGGGGAAACAGAGATAGAGATTTCTATTCTTTAGATTTGAGATTTGATTACAACCTCGATGAAATCGAAAACTTCATGATACTAAGGAAATCTGAAAGGAAAATTAATCAAAATGTTACGGATATTTCTCAACTCATTCACATAAGATCTGTTTTTGAAACTTCCAAACAATATAATGCAGAATTCTTTCTTCAGTCAGCTAAAAATCCATTTAGGCTTTTTAGAGAAAGAAATTTATTTGGTACCGGTCTTAGAATGATCATTGATGATCAAATGAGATTTGGGACTGGAGTTATCTATGAGGAAGAAACTGATTTAGATGACTTTGTAACAAATACAACAAGGCTTTCTGCTTATTTTCATGATAATTTTGAAGTTGCTGAAAATGTTAACTTTAACACTACGATTTATTACCAACCTGGAGTTAGTGATTTCAGTGACTATAAAGCAAGTTTTCTTATGGCTTTTAACTTTCTGGTAAATGAAAAATTTAGTATCAGCCTTCAATATGACATAGCATATGATTCAGATCCTATTACTAACGCCGTTGAAGATGATCAAGGTCTTAGTACAAAGTTTTCTTATTCTTTTAATTAACCTTTTCTGTCTAAACTAACTTTTTCTAGCTCTTCAAAAAGATGAGGATATTCTTCCATTAGTTCTTCTAGATCATCTTTTGACAGGGAAAGTAATTTCACTTCTTCTATTGAGCTTATAGATGCATTACGAAATTCTTTTGAAAGAATTCCTTTTTCACCAAAATAATCACCCTGCCCTAAAGTCACAGGAGATTCTATTTCTACTAGAACAGATCCAAACTCAATAATGTACATGCAATCAGCCTCATCACCTTTTTCTATAATTTTTCTTTTGGCCGGATAAATTTCAGCGACTAATTTATCGTTAATTTTACTCAAAGCCCCTATGGGTAACTTTGAAAATAGAGGGATACTGGAAATTGTTTCCATTGTGATAAGAAAGTTTCTTTTTTGAATTTCCTCATAGTAGGCTGAGGCTAAGATTGCAGCAGGCAAGGCAAACATACCGATACCCAGAAACATAGTTAAAGAAGTCAGAACTTGGCCTAATGGAGATGATGGAGTTACATCTCCATAACCGACTGTGGTTAACGTAGCAATTCCAAACCACATTGAATTGAGAATAGAACCAAAATACTCTGGGTTAATATCTCTTTCAATAAAGTGAATTAAAGTTGAAAAAATAAGCAAAACGGAAAAAACCATTATTTGAGACCCTAATAATGCCAAACGCTGATTGTACACAGTTCTCAATAATGTATTTGTTGGAAGTAACATTTTATGATTGCTATATATTGAGTAAGCTCTAAAGATTCTTAAAATTCTTAAATCGTAAAAGGCAAAGAAAATATAAGAAGCTATAACAAATATATCGAAATAGATGTTTTCAGGAATAATTTTACTAGAGGATAAAATCTGATCAAAAATATTAAGAAGAATTAGGATTCCTGCAATATTGTTGATGTGTTTGATCATTTCAAAAAGACTTTAGTTACATTTTATAATAAATATGGTCTTAAAATAAAAAAACCCTGCCGGAGCAGGGTTTTTTTATCAGTTATGATTAGAAGTTATAGCCTGCCCTGACTCCATATCTTGCTCTTTCTCTTGCCATAATCCTCTGATAGTTACCCACAGCAGTACTCTCTAAGTTTCTGTAGTAAATGCTCTCATTATCTGTGATATTTTGACCATAAAATTGAACAAACCATGAATCGTCGCTGTCTGAAAGAGTAATCTGTGCTCCTAATTCATCCCATCCTTCTAGATAATCACTTGGTAAGTTATAAACACGATTATATCTTTGTCCTTGAACATAATAATCTAGCCTATAATTAATCTTTAGATCTCCAACCTCTTGAACATAACCTAATCCCAAAGAAATTTGGCTTTCAGGGTGATATAAACTATTTCCAGATAGATCAGTTTCCAATCCTTCACTAATATCTGTCCCAGCAACTAAATCAAAACCATGTAGTTGTGCTAAAACTCTTAAAGGATCAAAAGCAGCATTATTTCTTAGTCTGTTACCTAATGAAGGCAAATGTCCTTCAGCAGGCATTGCCCCAGTAAAGGGATTAAAATAACTGACTGGAGTGGGCTCACCAAATGTTCTATCGCCATGATGTTCTATAGGATTAAAGAAAACAGCTGTAACTAATCCTAAACCATCTAAAGCAGGATTTATTGCAGCAATAGCATCTGCAGGAGTATTAGCAGCACCAAGAGATGTTACCTCTTGTAGATAAGTTTGCCACATAGCTGCTAAAGCGGTTTTCTTAACTATATATGTTTCAGATTGTTCATCTTTCATAAGATGCCACTCAGCCCCTCCGCCAGTTAATTGTAAGTCTCTGTTGACCACGTCTAATGCCTTTTCACCATCTGCAATTGACGAATTAGTAAAACTTATTGAAGCATTAAAGGACAATCCAGGTACCTGAGGTGGTACCACTAATAGCTCAGCTTCTAAACCAGTAATATCAACATCGATACCTTCATTAACAGTGGTTCTATTAATAATTTTTCCAATATGAAAATTATCTACTTGTGAAGCATAGGCCGATACATTAAACCTCACACCTTGATCAGGAAATTCATTTTTAAATCCTATTTCAACGTTCCATACATCTGCATCAGGAAATCCTGTAGGAACGCCAGCAAATGCAACTGGATCAAATCCAGGATTAATCCCTCCACCTTTAAAACCTTTAGATAGTGAAACAAACATCATTGAATCTGAATTTATAAAATAATCTACTACAAATCTTCCGGTAAATTTGCTTGTCTCTAGAGTAGTATCAAAACCAGCTGCTTTGTAAGCTACACCTGGTCCACTTAGACCCTCCCTTCCTGGAATACCTGCAGGACAAAAAGCTCCTCCAGGAGGACAAAATAATGCTTCCCATGCAGCAGCACTTGGTACTTGACCACCAGTAAGAGCACCAGCTAGTGTATCTGTCATAAATCCTTTTTGATAACCGAATACATTAATAAATGGATTACTAGGGAGAGCTTCTTTGAAATCATCTGTATAACGAAGACCAATTGTAACTTTAACGTTATCATTAGCTTGATAGTAATACTCACCGAACATCGCAGATGACTCAATCGTATCTATGTTTGCTGTTCTGAAATGTGGTGCATAAAGTTGTATACCTAATGCATTAAGTTGCGCTCCAACGAGAGCAGCTGCAGGAGCCTTTGTTAAAGCATCTAAACCTGAAGCTGCAACATCAGTATCGGTATCACCGACGTTTTTATAATAATTCATTCCAAATAGAAAATTGTGAGGAGAATCAAAAGAGGAAACCAGCTTCATTTCAACTGAATCTGTGATCTGATCACTTCTGTAGGCAAAAGATCCAACAGGATTATTAACCGTATCAAGGATACAACCGCCAAACCAACCAGCCGTATAGTCTTCAACAGAACAATTGGGATTAAAAACATCAGACATTGTGCCTAAACCGCCAGGTGTGGCAGGTGAATCGTTAAATCTTAAAGTATCAAGTTCTGGAGACTCCCAAGACTCCCTTCTTTTAAATTTTCTATCTTTTCTGCTTGCAGCTATAGAAAGAGATAAATCGTCATTGATTTCATGATCTATCAAAACTTGAGTTAAATATTCATCAATCTTATTAAGAGGCATTCCTCTTTGATTTACTTGCCAAAATTGCTGAGGTGCTCCCGACATATCCGTTATTGGAGTAAAGTCCAAAACACCTTGAGCTACAAGTAAATTTTCAACAAAAGTTGACATTGGATTAGCAATTTCAAATTTTTGATTTTCAGGCGCTACTTGAGTACAACCAACCACCAAAGATGGATCTCTATCACACCATGAACCCGCAATTATATTTCTTGTTGAATCTTCAAGTGAAGCATTGTGAACAATACTCACGGTAGTTGCATCTGAGGCATCAAATGTTAAGGTCAATCTATAAGCAGATTGATTTCTATTATCAACATCATCACCTTTAGAATAGATATTTTCAATTAAAGGGTCTTGTTTTAATGAATAAGTTGCAACCCTTAATGCAACTGCATCGTCTAAAGGTACATTGAAGACTGTTTCTGTTCCAAGTCTTCCATAGTCGCCTAAATCAATTTTTGTAGAGCCATAAAATCCTGAAGTATCCCCTTTTGCTGTAATAAAGTTAATTGATCCTCCAATAGCATTTCTTCCATAAAGAGTACCCGCAGGACCCCTAATTACCTCAATTCTCTCCATATCAAAAAGTCCGCCTGAAGCTACATCAACTATTCCTACAGCCATATCATTTATGTGAACTGCAACACCTGCATCAGATGTACCCGAAGTAGCTCCATTGGTCATTCCTCTAATTTCGAAAGAACCATCACCTTCACCAATATTTCCACCAAACCTCAATCCTGGAACAAACATCTGAAGATCTTTAGCCTCTTCAATTTGCCTAGCTAAAATATCGTCCGTGTCTAAAGAACTTACAGATAAAGGGACAGATTGAAGGCTTTGTTCTTGTCTTTGTGCTGTTACTGTAACTTCCTCTAGACCATCTGAATCCTGAGTAAAAGAAAAAGAAGAAAGAAATATAGAGGTAATTAATAATAAATTAGTTGAAAACTTAGTCATAACACTCCTTGTTTAAGTTATATCCGTAATTTAAAGAGATTAATCTAACTTATATTTATCAAAAACTAAAATTATTTTATTTTTTTATTGATATTATTTAACTTTAGTCAATATCCTACTGAAGGTTTTCCCAAAAAGAAGAATAAGATTTATAAAAAGAGTGATGTTCAATAATTTGATCTGAAATTACCTTGTCATATATTCTTGCCACCGATTCTTCATGATCAAATGTATTTGCATCAGGAAGAAAACCTTTTTTAGCAAAGTGAATCCAATCTGCACGCATTTGCTGTGCAAGTCTTATATCTGATTCATCATAGGAACCTTCGATACCAAATAATCCACCTTTATTAAAAAGGTATCCAAGTTCAAGAGCGTGCGTAGCGCCAAGATAATCATTGGGAATGTTAGGTGTCTTATCAAATTGATAAAGATATGTTGGATTTCCAGATAATGAATGTTGCTTTGCAACAAAATAAGAAGGTGCGCCAAAAAATAAAAATCCCCAGAAATCAGTTGCAGCATCGTAATAATTGTCATCCAAGCTTAATGCAAAATCTCTCATTCCTTCTGGGCCTTGGAAAGATGAAGGGTCAGGATTAACAAAAGCCCAAAGACTTTCGGGCCAATAATCACCAAATAAATTAAATGTTTTTGGATCAAGAATCAGTGGAAATAGGCTAGTCCCCTCATCTCCGTTGAAACCAACCATGAAAGGTAAATCATGGACATTTTTATTTATAAAAGCATCTTTTATCGATTCAGGAAAAACATATCCATCTACAATTTGATTTGTCATCATGATTAAATCTTGATCGAGTTGAAAATCATCAATGGAAACAATTTCCAAAGCCGGTAATTTCCTTAAATCATTTATATTGGCATTTTCTCCTAAAAAATATTTAGCTAACCTAATACCCTTTGACTCGGCAGAAACTAATATCCCTTTATCTTCTCTGATATCAGTTAAAACATTCGGTAATCCAGTGCCACTTTGGGCAATGGCTTTATGAAACAGTCCTTCAGACAAAGGACTTATCATCAAAGACGTAACAGCTTGTCCTCCAGCCGATTCGCCAAAAATGGTTACGTTATCTGGATTCCCACCAAAATTAGCAATATTATCTTTAACCCACTTTAGAGCTGCTATTTGATCTAGAGTTCCATAATTTCCTGAAACATTTTTTTCTGACTCTTTTGATAAATCTGGATGAGCTAACCAAGCAAAAACCCCTAAACGATAATTAATGCTCACCACAATCACATCTCCCTCTGTGGGAATATATTGACTTGTGTAATTACTTTCATGTCCAGAACCCCACCTTGATGCTCCTCCATGGATCCAAAACATAACGGGTTTATTAGCTGAGCCACCTTTAGGAACGACAATGTTTAGAAATAAACAGTCCTCAGACATATCATCATAAGTAAAACGATTAAATCCGGCATTATTTTGGGAATCATCAGAAGATATATCTAAGCCAGATTTCTCTATAATGAGGTCATAGAAGCCATTATTACCTGTCAGTTTTCCATCAGGAGTTAATAATTCAAGTGGCTGCATGCATGCTTTACCATGTGAATCAGCTAAAAAAACTCCTTCCCATCCATCATGAGGTAAAGGTTCCTTCCAACGAAGATTATCAACAGGAGCCTTTGCGTAAGGAATACCATAATATTTTATGGTGCCATCATTATGGTCTATTCCTTTAATTTTACCCTGCTGGATAGTAATGATTGATGATTCTTCATCATAAGAACAAGATAGGAAGAAACAAAAAACCCCGATAAGAATCAGGGTTTTTTGTAGATAATTTTGGAAATTAGAAATTATAACCAACTCTTATTCCAAAAACTTGAGGGTCTCTAACAGTAACACCTCTGGTTTGTCCTACCGAAGCATCACCTAGACCAATTCCTGTTACATTAAGTTCATCGGTAATGTTTTGACCGTAGAACTGTACATACCAACTATCATCGTTTGTAGGTGTAACAGTAATTTGTAAATTTGATTCTAACCAAGAATCAATTTGATCCTCAGGAAGATTAAATATACGAACATATCTGGGACCTTGATAGGCAACATCTAGTCTTGTCGTTACGTTCACGCTGCCAGCTTGGGCTGTATAAGAAATACCGATGTTTGCTGAAGCATCAGGATGAACTAATGAATTTCCTGAGATATCTGTTTCCAAACCTTCAGAAACCACAGCAGCTGGATCAAAACCCATTAGTTGAGCCATGGTTCTCATTCCGGCCTGAACACCTAAAGAAGGTAAATGACCTTCAGCAGGAGTTAATCCCAAGGCAGGAACCAAATAACTGACCGGTGTAGGTTGACCGTAAGTTCTATCGCCATGGAACTCGGCAGGTATTAATGCAGCCATTAAATCAGCTGTAGTTGTGGCACCAGAAGTAAGAACTTCTATAGCATCTAGTCCAGTTTGAGCAGCTCCACCAGTTAAAGTTTCTTGCAACCAAGCTCCGTAAACAGCTTGAAGTGCATCTTTTCTCATAATGAACATAGTAGAAAGTTCATCTTTCATTCTTTCATTAAGTGCCAATTCTTACTATCTGGATGTCCAGAAAATGCTCCATCCGGTTGAACTGGATCAAGCGCCGAAACACCATCAGCAATTGTTGACTCAGTCATTGCTAACGAAGCATTCAAAGCAAGACCTGGGACTGAAGGAGGTGCATATAGCAGCTCTAATTCTAGACCCATAATATCAACATCAATACCTTCATTAATTGAGGTTTTGTTCATAATTTTTGTGATGTGATAATTTTCTGCATCATACGCATAAACAGCACCGTTCAAACGAACTCCTTGTTCTGGAAACTCTGTTTTAAACCCAAATTCAAGAGATATTAAATCTGAGGCTGGGAATATTTGAGGTGTGTTTGGAAAAATTAAAGGATCAAGAGCAGGGTTAAAACCACCACCTTTGAAACCTTTAGATAAATTTACATAAATCATGGAATTTTCATCAACAAAATAATCAACAACAAATCTTCCCGTCATGGCACTAAATTCCATGTACGGATCCAGGCCCGTGGTTGCTATGTATGCCTCTCCATAATCAGGAACGCTTCCTAAAAGAGGACAAAAACCTTGTTCAAAATTACCACAAGCAAAAGCTTCGAATGCAGCAGCATTTGGAATAGCTCCCTCTGTCAGAAGATTTACTCCTAGATCGGTAGCTCGGCCTTTTGAAAAACCTAAAACATTAACAAATGCAATTCTACTTAAGCTTGTTTTTTCATCTTCATTGTATCTGAGACCAAAAGTAAGTTTTAAGTCGTCTCTTGGCTCATAATAAAGTTCTCCAAATACCGCTTGCGATTCAATAGTACCTTTATCGTTTGTTCTGTATAAACTTGGATACAGTTGTGCACCTAGAGCAGCAGCAGGCCCTGCCAATAAAGCTGGAGGTGCTTGAGCCAAGACATCCAGTCCACTGGCGAATACATCGTATAAAGTAATAGAAGCATTATCGTAATAAGTGTAACCAGCTAGGAAGTTTACATTCCCATCAAACGAAGAACTCACTTTTAATTCAAGAACTTTTGTATCAACGTCAGCTTCCGGTCTATCTCCACCAGTTGGATAATTTATTGTATCCATAATACAGCCACCATAGGCACCCAAAGTTCCTGCGTCTAGATCACATTCTGGACCGTACCCTGACATATTGATCAAACCACCTGGAGTAGCAGCAGTATTTTTAAATCTTAAAGTTTGCATTTCAGGAGAAGAGTAAGAAGACATTCTTAAGAATTTTCTATCTTTTGAGTGAGCACCAATTGAAATATCAATATCATCTACGCTGTGTTCAATGAGAAGCTGAGTAGTGTACTGATCAACTTGGTAAAGGGAGTTTCCTCGAGTATTTACTTGTCTAAATCCTTGAGGAGCGCCTGACATATCTGTTGTCGTTGTAAAATCAAGAACTCCCATAGCTACCATTAAGTTTTCAACATAAGTACCCATGGGATGAGTTAATTCAAATGCTCTTTCAGAAGTACGAGTACAACCAGTTACAAAAGATGTATCCCTTTTACAGTAAACGTTTCCACCTAATGTTCTGGTTGAATCTTCAATTTCTGCACTGTGAATCACATGAATTGTTGTGTTATCGGTTGGCTCAAAGGTTAAAGTAGCTCTGTAAGCTAATTGATTTCTTCCATCAATATCCTGATCTTTTTGAACAGAATAAATATTTTCCATGTAACCGTCTCTTTTTAAGGATGAAGTTGCAAGCCTTAAAGCCACTGTATCGTCTAATGGAATATTAAAAGTAGAAGTAGTTTTAAGTCCGTTATAGTCAGCAATATCAATGCTTGCATTTCCATAAAAGCCTGACGTGTCTCCTTTGGCAGTTATCATATTGATAGCACCACCGACTGAATTTCTTCCAAATAACGTTCCTGCCGGTCCTCTGATGACCTCAATTCTCTCCATGTCAAAAAAAGTTCCATCTTGAAGGGTCGTCGAACCCAAGGCTAAGTCATTCATGTGAATTGCAACTCCAGCATCTGCAGAAGCTGAAACTGCTAAGTTAGTGATACCACGAATATCGAATCCACCACCGCCAGAAAAAGCAGTTGGCGCGAAAGTAAGCCCAGGTACAACAAGTTGCAGATCTGAGGCTTCTTCAATTTGCTGTTCAAGCAAATCATCAGCATCAAAGGCTGTTACAGCTAAAGGCACATCTTGAAGACTTTGTTCTTGTCTTTGCGATGTAACGGTAACTTCTTCAAGAGCATTGTCTTGTGAAATCGAAAATCCTGTGAAAATTAAGGCCAGAAATAAAAATGGCACAGATATTTTTTTTATACTCATAACATTCCCCTTTTTTTGTTTTGAGTTTTAAAACTTCCTTGTAATTGTTTCTAAGTCTCCCAACTTAGATTAATTAATGTTAATCTATAGCAAATTTAGACAAATTTAAACGTTTTTATTGCATTTTTGATCAATTATTTAGATACAAAAAAAAGCCTCTTTCCATAATACAAAGAGGCTTTTTTTATTTAAAGATTAAAAATTATATCTATACTCTATTCCAGTAACCCTTGGGTCTCTTAAAAAATAGCTTTGGAAATTACCTGTGACGTCTGTAGAGTTATATTTCCACGTTATGTTGTCTTCATCGAGAGCATTTCTGGAGAAAAATCTGAAATACCATTGACTTTCAGCATCTCCGACGGTTAATCCGATGTTGAGCTCATCCCAAGCATCTACTTTACCGTAAAGGTCATTATTGAATTCATTTACATACATATCGCTTTGATAGTAATAATAAATATTTGGAACGACAGAAATACCATTACCAACCTCAAAATTATAAGAAAGCCCCAAAGAGGTGGTTAATTC
>LULK01001279.1_pt1 | contig 10415 bp, 9 predicted proteins | sample 728181 | NCBI WGS metagenome assembly LULK01 (sample SAMN03860291, study PRJNA289734) | marine metagenome | biome: seawater column; feature: ocean; material: water; isolation source: Red Sea water column Station 169 - depth 10m | place: Saudi Arabia: Red Sea | collected 2011-10-15 | depth 10 m | reverse complement strand
TGATTGGTCAACTTATTAAAAGTATTCCAAATCTAAATAAAAGATTTTATTCTCCGTCTTTAAAAATGGTAATTTGTATTCCATCTGGAATAACAGAAGTTGAAATGAGGGCTGTTAAAGAATCTGCTGAGAGAGTAAACGGAAAAGAAGTTTATTTAATTCATGAACCAATGGCTGCTGCTATTGGAATTGGTGTTGATATTATGCAGCCAAAGGGTAATATGATAATTGATATAGGTGGTGGTACAACTGAAATTGCTGTAATAGCTTTAGCAGGAATTGTATGCGATAAAAGTGTAAAAATTGCAGGTGACGTATTCACCGAAGATATTGTTTATTACATGAGAACTCAACACAACTTATCAATTGGAGATAGAACAGCTGAAAAAATAAAAATTAATATAGGATCTGCTTTAGATGAATTAGACACTCCTCCTGATGATATACTGGTTCAAGGCAGGGATCTTCTTTCAGGTAAACCTAAAGAAATTTCAATTGGCTACAGAGAAATAGCTAAAGCCTTAGATAAATCAATTATAAGAATTGAGGAATCAGTGATGGAAACACTCTCTCAAACACCACCTGAGCTAGCAGCAGACATCTATAACACTGGAATATATTTAGCTGGCGGAGGTTCAATGCTTAGAGGTCTTGATAAAAGAATTTCAAAAAAAACTGACCTTCCTGTTTTTATTGCTGAAGATCCACTTAGAGCTGTTGTAAGAGGCACTGGTATTACATTAAAAAATATTGAACGCTACAAAAGTGTTTTAGTAAAATAATTTAATGCGAAACTTTATTGATTTTATTATTAAAAATATAAACTCTATAATTTTTCTAATTCTAATTTCTATCTCTATCACACAGATTTTTAGCAGAAACTATTACCAAGCTTCTAAGTTTAATTTATACTCCAACTCAACAGTTAATTCGATTAATGAAATTAAAACAGAAATTTTTGAATATTTTGATTTGGTTAACACAAATAAAAAATTAGTAATTGAAAACTCACTCCTAAAAAACAATTTAAACTATAAATACGATAATGACTCAATTATTATAAATAAAAATTTTAAATATATTCCATCAAAAGTTATTTCTAATAGTATAAAATTTTCAAAGAATTTTATAACTATTGATAAAGGAAAGTTTCAAAACATTGAAGTTGATGATGGAATAATAACCAGCCAAGGAATTGTTGGAGTCATAAATAAGGTATCTGATAGATTTGCCACTGCAATTTCAATTTTAAATTCACAAATTAAAATTAATGCAGTTTTAAAAAAGAGTGAACAATTTGGTTCATTATATTGGAAAGGTAATAATCATCAAATAATGGAATTAGAGGACATTCCAAAAAGTGCTAATATTTCCATAGGTGACACAATAATTTCAGGAGGAATGTCGTCTATTTTTCCGAGAAATATTCCTATTGGAGTCATTTCAGATTTTAATTTGCCAGAATCAACTAATTACTTCAATATTTCAGTAAAATTATTTGAAGATTTCGGCTCCTTACGAAATGTTTATATAGTTAAAAATGATTTTACAGAGGAGTTTAACGATTTAATTAATTTAATTGAATAATCTAAATCAGATATTGTTTTTTAGATTTATAATTTTATCATTATCTCAAGTTATGATATTTAATAATTTTTTAATTTTTGGAAATACAGTTAATATATATCTCATTTTTGTTTTAGTTTTTCCTTTAAATTTCAATAAAAGTATTGCCTATATAATTACATTTATTTTTGGTTTTGTTATAGATTTTTTTTCAAGTTCTTTTGGTATAATTACATTTTCTCTACTTCTATCTATTTTAACTAAACCTTATATAATTAAATTTGCTTTCGGAAACTTTGACGTAAATAAAGTTAGAAGAACATCGGAATATATTAGCGGAACAAGTTTATATCAACAACTAAGCTATCTATTCCTAATGTTTTTTACACATCAATTAATTTTATACTCAGTAGAAATTTTTTCATTAAAAAATTTTGATATTATATTGAACAAAGCATTAATTAGTTCGATTATTTCAATAATCTTTTCATACTTTATCTTATTAATTTTTTTTAGAAAAAATGCGTGATAAACTTTTTCAAATAATAGTTGTCATAATCTCAGGTCTTTTAATAATTAAACTTTTTGAACTTCAAATTATTAATAATAACTCTTCACAAATTTTACAAAGAGCTTCAATTCAAAAAGTATATGATTTTCCTGAAAGAGGCTATATATACGATAGAAATAAAAAACTGATTGTATATAATGAACCGTATTATGACTTAATGATTATTCCAAAAGACATTAAAATTTCAGATAGTTTATTAATTTCAAAAGAAATTAATTTGACTAGTAGAGATTTTCTTGACCGATTTAATAAGGCAAAAAAATATTCTAATGTTAAACCTTCAATATTAATATCTGGCATAACAAAAAATGAGTATGCTCCCATATTACAGAGCGGGTGAAATGATCGGAAGGCAAGGCTTAGAAAAATCTTATGAAAAAATTTTGAGAGGTAAAAAAGGTGTAAAATATTTTCAAAAGGATAAGTTTAATAGAATTATTAGTAAGTATAAAAATGGTATCTATGATAGCTTAATGACACCTGCAAAAAATATTGATGTTACTTTAGATATCGAACTTCAAATTTATGGTGATTCGTTGATGAAAAATAAATTTGGAAGTATTGTTGCTATTGAACCAAAATCTGGAGAAATACTGGCATTAGTTAATTCTCCTGGATATGATCCAAATTTATTGGTTGGAAGAGATCGCTCCGTTAATTACAATAATTTAAATCTAGATAGTATAGGAAAACCTTTGTTTGAGAGAGGGCTTCAAGGTCAATATCCTCCTGGTTCAACTTTTAAAATAATAAATGCCTTGATTGGATTACAAGAAAATGTAATTCAAGAAGAGACTTTGTTTAGATGTAATGGCGGCCATTTTTATGCTAAAAATGCTTTCATGAAATGTCACACTAAACAAGAAACTTATACTGATTTAAATAATGCAATATATACCTCATGTAACACATATTTTGCAAAAACTTATAAAGAAATTATTGAAAAACATGAAACTTCATCAATTGGCTTAGACAAATGGAAAGATTATGTTACTTCATTTGGATTTGGAAACTTTTTAGGTTATGATCATCCAACAGGAAAAAGAGGATTTATACCAAGCTCAGATTATTATAATAGATGGTATAAAAATTCATGGGGAGCATCTACTACAATCTCAAATTCCATTGGTCAGGGCGAAGTTCTTACAACACCAATTCAATTAGCAAACTTTGCAGCAATAATCGCAAATAAAGGTTGGTATATATCGCCCCATTTTGTTAAAAATATTGAAAATGATTCAATTAATAAAAATTATAAAAACATTAAAGAAACATTAATTTTAGAAAAACACTTTGATCCAATTACAAGAGGTATGATTGATGTAGTTGAGAAAGGATCAGCTCAAAACTCTAAAATTAAAGGAATAACATTAGCTGGTAAAACTGGAACTGCTGAAAATTTTATAAAAATTAATGGTCAGAGAAAACAGCTAACCGATCATTCAATTTTTATTGGATTTGCACCAGCTGAAGATCCTCAGATTGCAATATGTGTTTTTATAGAGAATGGGTATTGGGGATCAAGATGGGCGGCTCCAATATCAAGCCTTATTACTGAAAAATATCTAAACAGAAAGGTTGAAAGAAAATGGCTTGAGAACTATATATTAAATGGAAATTTAAATGAAGAATATATGAAGCCCTACCTATATGAAAATTTTACTATAAATGAATAGTATAAGTTTTAAAAAATTTGATTTTGTATCAATTTTAATTGTAAGCATATTAATTCTAATTGGATTGGTTAATATTTACTCATCCACTTATTTTGATAATATGAGTTTTTTCTCATTCAAAAATCCTTTTGGGAAACAATTAATTTTTACTTTAATTTCATTAATAATTTTCTTATTTATTCTTGTTTCTGATGATAGATTTTTTTTCAGGTATTCAAGTATAATTTATCTACTTGGTATTGTTTTATTAATTGCTGTACTAATTTTTGGAAATGAAGTTAAAGGAGCAAAATCCTGGTTTTCTTTACTGGGTTTTAGTCTTCAACCTTCCGAATTCATGAAACCAATAACCGCTTTAGCCTTAGCAAAATATCTTAGTAATATAAACTCAGATCTTAAAAGAAAAAGTATTCAATTATATAGTTTTTTAATTGTTTTAATACCAATTTTTCTTGTAATAATTCAGCCTGACCCTGGAACTGCATTAATATATTTTAGCTTCTTTTTTGTTTTGTATGTTATTGGTTTACCAAGTATATATATGAATATTTTTATATGGCTTACTATTTTATTTATAACGACTATAATATTTGGAAAACAAAATATTTTATTTATAATGTCAACATTAATTATTTCAATCTTGCTCATATATATTTATAGAAAATTATCTTTTCGAAAATTCTTATTGTACGGAGTATTATCATTAATATTCATTTTATGTGTTGATTTTATTTTTAATGAAGTTTTTGAACAAAGGCATCGAGATAGGTTTGATATAGTGTTGGGTATTAAAGAAGATAATAAAGGAATTGGCTATAATACAAATCAGTCACAACTTGCATTCAAATCTGGAGGGTTTTTTGGTGAAGGTTTTTTAAAAGGAACTCAAACAAAAGGAGATTTTGTTCCTGAACAACACAGTGATTATATTTTTGCAACTGTTGGAGAAGAATGGGGTTTTTTTGGTTCAATTTTGACAATAATTCTATTTACAATTCTAATATTAAGAATGATTAATAGAGCTAACACTAATCGAAATATGTTTAATAAAATAGTTATTTATAGCGTTGCATCTATCTTTTTTTTCCAATTTACAATAAATATAAGTATGGTGATTGGAATTTTTCCAACTGTAGGTATTCCTTTGCCATTTATAAGTTATGGAGGGTCAAGCTTATTAGCTTCAATAATCTTATTTGGAGGGTATATAAAGCTAGATTCTGTAAAAAAAGAAAAATGGTAACTCTACTTAATTATTTCTGAATAATAGTTTGATATATAAATAAAACTTGTAACTAAAATCATAAGAAAGAGGCCTGGAATTAATGCTAAATAAGCATTACCCAAAAGAATATACTGATAATTTTCTTTAATCATGTATCCCCAGCTAGGCATCGGAGGTTGAGTTCCAATTCCTAGAAAGCTTAAACCGCTTTCTAAAAGAATACTTGAAGCAAAATTAGTTGCAGAGATTATTAAAATAGGGCCAATAATATTTGGTAGAATATGTTTTGAAATTATTCTAAAATCACTAATTCCTAAAACTTTTACCGCTGATATATAGTCCTTTTCTTTTTCTGATTTAATCTTACCACGCACTAATCTAGCAACTTCAACCCATATCGAGCATCCAATTGCTATATAAATTTGCCAAAATCCTTTTCCAATAGCCAAAGAAATTGCAATAACTAATAACAAGGTTGGAATTGACCAAAAAACATTAATTAACCAAACAACAAATGAGTCTATCTTACCTCCAAAATAACCTCCCAAAACACCAAAAAATAACCCAATAATTGTTGAAATAATTACAGCCATCAATCCAATAGATAATGAAACTCTAGTACCTAATAAAACTCTACTGAAAACATCTCTTCCATATATATCAGTACCAAAAAGAAATTTTTTGGAAGAAACATACTTTGATTTAATTAGATCAAAATTATTTTCATCAAATCGATCAAAATCAAAGTTTTTTACTATTTGATTATTATCATCTGAATATATGTTAGCAACTAATTGTTTACCATCACTAGAAATTGAACTAATAGCATATTCATCAAATTTTTTTTCCGAGCCAAAAAATAAATCTGAAAATTTTTCATGATTATAATTTACAGGAACTTTTAAAATATTAACCTCAAATCCAGGTTTTTTTGACTGAATATTTAAATTCATTGAATTTGCATTCTTCGTTTTATCTGGAATAATAAAGAAAACAAAAACAGAAATTAGAATACAAAGAAAAATATAGATATAAGAAAGTTTTAAAGGAATATTATTTACCAAAACTTGAAATTTATTATTCCTTATTAGCTAAAATCATTTCGGATTTAGTTTTATTTAAAAAAATTTGTTCTAAAATATTGACGCCCTCACTAATAAAAATATCTTTTTTCAAGTTTCTATGCCATCGATTTCTATTGCTTAGTAAATCTTTGTTAGACATAATAAAATCTTTTTCAGATTTTAATAATTTAAAATTAAGGTTGTTAGAATATTCTGAAAGACTTTCAAAAAGTTTATTTTTTTTCTTATTATTTTCAACATAATCTTTATATATTGAGAAATTTAAAGGGATTAATTTATTGTCACTTTGTTCTTTAATCCAATCGGCTCTTTTACTAACTAACTTTAAATAATTATTAGAGTTGATCCTTGTCTGTGCATTATTCTTTATGAAACTAAAGTTTTTAAATCCATTCCAAGGATTATAAAAAACAGCATCTATTTTATCCCATTTTAATGGATTATTCTCATCTTTCTCCCCATTAAAAATGTGCATATAGCTGTCAGGAATTACTACATCACTTTTAACACCTTCTAATTGTACAGATTCACCATTAATTCTGTAAAATTTATCGGTAGTAATTTTTATAGCTCCCATATCAAAGTCTGAATTTGAGATAAACTTATTCAGATCTATAATGTTTTGAACAGTGCCCTTTCCAAAAGATTTTTTGCTACCAATAATCACAGCTCTTTTATAATCTTGAAGAGCAGCAGCAAGAATTTCGGAAGCAGATGCAGACATTTCATTAATTAAGATTACTAGGGGACCATCCCAAATAATTTCAGGATTTCTATCATATAAAATTTTTTTTCTATTTCCAATTGACTTTACTTGGACAACAGGTCCTTTTTCAATAAATAAACCAGTCATATCAACTACGGTTTGGAGGGATCCTCCACCATTATTTCTTAAGTCAAGGATCAACCCTTTCATTCCATTGTTTTTGAGCTTGATGATGTGATTCTTTACATCTTCTGATGAATTCCTATTTTTATAATCAGAGAAATCAACATAAAACTTTGGTAAACTTATGTATCCATAATTTATATTTTCTTTATTTATCAAGGTTGATTTGGCATATATTTCCTCTAATTCAACTATATCTCTCATAATGACTACATCTTTAATGGAGCCATCAATCTTTTTAACTGTTAGTGTTACGAAAGATTTAGCTGGGCCCTTAATAAGTTTTATAGCATCATCCAACTTCATACCTACAACGTCTACAGGTTCAGAATTTTCTTGGGCTACTTTTAAAATTAGATCACCAACATCAAGTAAATTATCTTTCCATATTGGACCTCCAATAATAATTTCAACAATTTTTATTGAACCTTCTGTTTTTGTTAATCTTGCACCTATTCCATTATATTTTCCAGAAATGTTAACATCAAACCTTTCCTTGTCATCAGGCTTGAAATAATACGTATGAGGATCTAACTGTTTTAAAAAAGAATTTATATAATAAGAGAACCAATCTTCTCTATCCATATCATTATAAATTTCAAAAAAATCTTCTGTATTTTTTTTTACAATTGCTAATGATTCATTATAAAAACGATCATTTATTGTTGAAATAGAATCACCTAACTTAAGTAATGAAATAACCAAAGTTGAAAATTTAAGTTGTTTTCTCCACCTTTGTTTAATTTCACTTTTATTCTTTGAAAAATCTTTATTCTCAAAATCTAAATTTAATTCCTCTTTAGATTTGAAGTCAAAGGGCTTGGCTAGTATTTCTGTATAATAAGATTGAACTTCATTAGATCTTAGTTTTAGTGTTTCATAAACTAGGTTAAAAAAAGTTAAATCATAATTTTTAATTTGGTCATCTAACTTATGCTTGTACTTTTCGAAATTCTTTAGGTCAGATTTTAAAAAAAATCTTTTTTGTTTATCGAGTTGATCAATAAACGATAGATAAATTTTTTCTGAGAGATCATCATCGATTTGAATTTTATTATAATGTCCCTTTTCAACAACATATTTTATAATTTCTATCAATAATCTATCTTTATTAGGATCAGAAAAATTTTTATTGGTAATTGTGAAACCAATAATCAATAATGGAATTAACAAGAATAGATATTTGAATTTTTTATTCATTTGACGTTATAAATGTAAATAATTAAAGTTATAATGTTAATATCTGAATTATGATTTGATAAAATCTATTATGATTTAATTACTTTTGTTCAAAAATTAGACCATATATGACAAAAAAACCATTAATACTTGTTACTAATGATGATGGAATCACCGCTCCTGGAATCAGAGCTTTAATTTCAGTGATGAATGAAATTGGGAATGTTGTTGTTATTGCACCCGATAGTCCTCAGTCAGCAATGGGTCATGCAATTACCATAAATTCTACTCTACATTGTCATAAAATTAAAATTGATGATGGACCTCAATTAGAATATTCATGCTCTGGAACACCTGCTGACTGCGTAAAATTAGGTATTAATGAAATCCTTGACTCAAAACCAGACTTGTGTGTTGCCGGTGTAAATCATGGCTCAAATTCATCGATAAATGTAATATATTCTGGAACTATGAGTGCTGCAATAGAAGCAACAATTGAAGGTGTACCCGCGATCGGATTTTCATTACTTGATTACAGATGGAAGGCAAATTTTAATCATATAAGGAATTACATTAAAAAAATAACTCTTAGTGCTTTAAAAAGAGGTATCCCTAAGAAAATTGCTTTGAACGTTAACTTTCCTAATCTTGTTGAAAGTAAAATAAAAGGAATTAAGATTTGTAGACAAGCCAAAGCATATTGGATTGAAAAATTTGATAAGAGAAAAAACCCACAAGGAAAAGAATATTACTGGCTAACTGGAGAATTTATTAATGAGGATACAAACAATGATACTGATGAACATGCACTAAATTCTGGTTATATCTCAATTGTTCCTGTTAAGCATGACCTTACAGACTATGATTCAATGAAAAGAATTAAAGATTGGAACTTATAGTATGAAATATTACATAATTGCTGGTGAGCCCTCTGGTGATCTACATGGTTATACACTACAAGGACATGGCCTTTATGGGTTTTAGTGAAGTTATGCTAAACATTTTAAAAATTCTTAAAAATTTTAAAATTTGTAAAAAAGATATTATAAAGTTTAACCCTGATAAAATAATACTAATTGATTATCCTGGATTCAATTTAAGGATAAGTAAGTGGGCTAAAAAAAAAGGTTTTAAAAATTATTTTTATATCAGCCCACAAATTTGGGCTTGGAAAGAAAAAAGAGCTAAGATAATAAGAGATTACGTAGATGAATTATATGCAGTTCTTCCATTTGAAAAAGATTATTTTTTGAAGAAACATAACATAAATGCAAACTTTTTTGGTCATCCACTTATGGATGATTTTAAAAAACATAAACCAAAAAAAATTGAATCAAAACAACCAATAATATCAATCTTACCTGGAAGTAGAAAACAAGAAATTTCAAAAATTCTAGCTAAAGTCTTAAAGGTTTGTAAATATTTTCCAGATTTCAGGTTCATTATAGCTGGAGTAAATCACATTGATGAAAAAACATATCAAAAAATTTTATCGGACAACAACTCAAATGTTGAAGTAGTTTTTGATAGAACATATGAAATTATAAGTTCTTCTAAATTATCAATTGTTACTAGCGGAACTGCAACATTAGAAACAGCATTACTAAATACTCCTCAGATTGTTTGTTATGTAACAAGTCCTTTAAATATATTATTGGCTAAACTTTTTGTAAAAATTAAATTCATTTCACTTGTAAATCTTATTTGTAATAAAGAAATAATAAAAGAATTTATTCAGAGTGAGGTAAATGAAAATAATTTAAAAAAAGAAATAAATAATATCTTAAATGGAAAAGATATTGAAATAAAAAAAAATTATAAGTTACTTAGAAACCTAATTGGGTTGGATGGAGTTAGTAAAAGAGTTGCAAAACATATAGTCAACAACTAACACACTACATTTATAATTTTATTAGGAACAAAAATTATTTTTTTTATTCTTCTTCCATCAAGGTTCTTTATAGTTAAATCATGATTAGAAACAATTTTTTCTACTTCTATTTTAGATAAATCATTAGAAAGTAAAATATGGAATTTTAACTTGCCATTAAAAGAAACAGGATAATTTTTTTCTTTTTCTATCAATAGGTTGGGATCATGCTCAGGGAAAACTTCATCAGTGATAGAGTTTTCATTTCCTAAAACAAACCATAATTCTTCAGCTAAATGTGGAGCAAAAGGGGATAATAAAATTGATAATGGTTTTAAAACTTTAGATGAAGAA
>LULK01003936.1_pt2 | contig 10423 bp, 12 predicted proteins | sample 728181 | NCBI WGS metagenome assembly LULK01 (sample SAMN03860291, study PRJNA289734) | marine metagenome | biome: seawater column; feature: ocean; material: water; isolation source: Red Sea water column Station 169 - depth 10m | place: Saudi Arabia: Red Sea | collected 2011-10-15 | depth 10 m | reverse complement strand
GTAATATTTACTTTATTATTTATAGATTTCTTTGATACAGCTGGAACATTAACTTCTGTTGCAAACGTTGCAGGTAAAGTTGATAAACAAGGAAAAGTTCAAGACATTAATAAAGCAATGTTGTCTGACAGCGTTGGGACTGTTGCAGGTGCCATGATGGGAACAACAACTGTTACTAGTTATGTTGAGTCAGGTGCTGGCGTAAAGGCAGGTGGTAAAACTGGAATGACTTCTCTAGTGATAGGTATATTATTTTTAGCATGTATATTTTTTGCGCCTCTTGCAACTAGTTTGCCTAAACAAATTGACGGTGCCGCTTTACTCTTTGTTTCTGTTTTATTTATTAGAAATATTACTGATATAGAATGGAATGACATTTCAGAGTCAGCTCCCGCAATTTTAGCCATGATTGCTATGCCCTTAACTTATAGTATCAGTAATGGAATTGCATTGGCATTTGTTTCGTATGCTTTGATAAAAATATTCACTGGAAAATTCTCAAGTACTTCTCCAGCGATATGGGTTGTGGCAATACTTAGTGTTGTAAGTTTTGCTGTAAGCTAAATTAAATTTAACGGGGCTAGTTTTCTAGCTCCGTTAATTAGTTTCTTTTTATAATTTCTTCAATAGAAAGTTCCTCATAATGTTCTGTAGGTTGAACAATCCAAGGATCCGAATCTAATTTAATTGGGCAAAAATCTGGCTCAAAAGAGGATGATTTTTTTTTCCATAAACAGGCGGTTTTAATCTCTTTAATAAATTTTTTTGTTGGTTCATAACCTTTTAGCCATTCAATACTTTTATTTAGTGTTAATCCTGTATCTGATAAATCATCAATTAAAAGGATTTTTTCAAAATCTTCTTCTTTAGCTAATGAGCTTATTTCTCTAGCAAACATTAATTGCCCTTGTTGATCTTCTAATCCTTTTCCTGTGTAACTTTGAATAACAATGTAAGCTATTGGGAGTTTTAGTATCCGTGAGAGAATATCAATTATAGGTGCTGCTCCTCTCATTATTCCAACTAAAACTGTAGGTTTATAGTTATTATGAATTTCAATAGCCAATTTTTCAACTATTTTGATATATTCTTCAAAACTAACTATTAATTTATCTGCCATAGATTTTTTTATCATATAAAAAAAATTAAAAAAGATTAAAAAGTCATTATGAAAATTTTTGATTGTTTTATGTATTTTGATGAGGAAACAGTTTTAGAATTAAGACTGAACATTTTGAACAAATATGTCGATTATTTTATTATAGTAGAGAGTTCATTCACTCACAAAGGAGATAAGAGAGATTTAAAGTTTAATCATCAAAAATTTAAAAAATTTAAAGATAAAATAATTTATATTACTTATGATGAAGAACCGCTAGAAATAGCAAAAAACCAAGTCAGTGATAAGGATAGTGAAGCTGTCAAATCCTGTAAATACATATCAAATGCACTTTATAGAGAAAATGGTCAAAGGAATTATATCTTAAAAGGATTAGATTTAGCAAACAATGATGACATGATTTTAATTTCTGATGTCGATGAAATTCCAAATTTAGAAAATTTAGAACTATCAAAAATCCAGGAAAAAATCATTCTTTTTAAACAGGACATGTTTTATTATAAGTTCAATCTTAAATTACCAAATCTTGATTGGACTGGTACAAAAGGATGTAAAAAAAAATTTCTTAAATCTCCTCAATGGTTGAGAAATATAAAAGATAGAAAATACCCCTTTTACAGATTAGATACTTTTTTTTCTGATACAAAATATATTAACATCAAAATAATATCTAATGGTGGATGGCACTTTTCTAACTTAAAAACTGCCTCTGAAATTGAATTTAAACTTAAATCATATCTCCATCATAGAGAATTTGATGAAAATCCTTTATCTGTTGAGGAAATAAACGATTTAATAAAAAACAAACAAGCTATTTATGATCTTAAAGTTGATAAAAGAGTAAACAAAATTGGTGACGGTAGCAAACTTGAGAAATATCCATCAGACAAGTTGCCAAAGTTTTTGCAAGATAACTTAAAAGATTATAAACAATGGATTGATTAATATGAAAAAAGGATATTGGGTTAGTTTATATTTTAAAATAGAAAATCAAGAAAATCTGAAAAAATATTCAGAATTAGCTACACCCGTTATCAAAAGTTATGGCGGTGTACCATTAATTAGAGGTGGCAAGCATGACACTTTTAGTGGTGATGATTTTAGTAGGACTGTTGTGTGGGAATTTCCAAGTTATGCCAAAGCATTAGAATGTCACTCCTCTAAAGAATATCAAAATAGTTGGGCAGTAGCAAAAAAAACTACAAAAAGACATATGCAAGTAGTTGAGGGGTTTAGTACTGAATAACAGAGCAATAAGGACTAAACCTTTTTTTTAATAATGATACAAATTTATCAGGTGGTAAATATTTTTTTTTATAATTTTTTGAAATAGCTCTTAGAAGGCCGATATCCTGAATTGGCCAAATATTCGATCTGTTATATGTAAATAATAAAATCATTTCAGCTGACCATCTCCCTATTTGTCTTAATTGTGATAAATAATTAATAGCCTCCTCATCTGACATTTTATTAATCAGTTTAGGATTAAAAGTTTTTTCTATTGTTTGCTTCGCTAAACTCTTTATGCCTAATACTTTCTGTCTGCTTAATCCACAGCTTTTCAATTGAGTAAAAGTCAGTTTAGATACTGTTTTTGCGTTAATTTTATTTTTACATTTTTTTTTAAATTTTAAAAAGACAGAATTTGCTGCTGCAACACTTATTTGTTGTCCAATTATACTTTTGCATAACGAAAAAAAAATATCTCGCCTTGAAGTTAAAATAGTTTCTGAAGGACTTTCGTAACTTTTGATTAACCTAGAAAGAGTTTGATCTTTTTTAGATAAATATTTTTTTGCCTTGTTCCAATATTTAGGCACTTTATTCATTAATTGACCTAGATGTTATAATTTTTTTCTTATAAATCTCCCTTCTAAAAATTATAAGCGTTGAAACAATCACTAATAAAGCCCCCATTAGCGTTTTAAACGTGGGTATCTCGTTCCAAATGAAATATCCAAATATAATAGCGAAAACTAAAGCTAAATATTTAAGGGGAGTTACCAGAGAAACCTCTGAAAATTTATATGATTGACTTAACCACAAGTTTGCAACACCTCCAAAAATACCTATCAAAGATAAAAGTATAAAATGATTTAAAGTAGGCATTACCCAGCCCTGTGGGATAGTTAAAAAACTTAATAGTGTAATTGCTAACGAAAAATAAAAAGAAATTAACCACACTGGTTCGGTTGTTGATAGTTGTCTAATAGTTATGGCTACATAGGATAGACCTAAACAAAATATAATCGGAAAAATATAATAAATATTTAATTCAGTGATCCCAGGTTCTGTAATTATAAGAATTCCAACAAAGCCTATGATCACTGCTAACCACCTAAAAATTCCAACTTTTTCATTTAATAGAAAAATAGATAATATTGTTGTAAATATTGGAGCGGCAAAAGAAATGCTTACAACAGTTGCTAATGGCAGCTGCCTTAAAGCAATAAATATTGCAATTAGAGCTATTAATCCTGAGCCACATCTTAAAGCATGTAAACCTGGTCGTTGAGTTTTGTAAAAATTATGAAATCTTTCTTTTGGAATTATAAAAAAATAAAAGATTATTCCAAAAAAACCTCTAAAAAACAAAACCTGCCCAATAGGATAATCTACAGACCACTTTACAATTAAATCCATTAATGAAAATGCACAAATGGACAAAAACATGTACAAAAATCCCAATTGATTTTTACTTAGCATATGAATAATTTGTAAATTAAATTAAATCTTATTCAATGGAAATAGCTGTTTTAGCACTTGGATGTTTTTGGGGACCTGAAATTAAATTCAGTAAAATAGATGGCATAATCAAAACAGAAGTTGGCTACTGTGGAGGTAATAGCTCAATCACCACTTATAAAGAAGTTTGCACTGGCAATACAAATCATGCTGAAGTGGTAAAGTTAGATTTTGATGAAAAAATTATCACATACGAAAAAATTTTAAAAATATTTTTTCAAATTCATGATCCAACTACTTTAAATTCTCAAGGGCCAGATTTTGGAACCCAGTATAGAAGTGAAATATTTTATCTTAATGACAATCAAAAAATGATAGCTGAGAAGGTATTAAATGAAGTGAATGAACGTTTGTCTGGAAAAGTTGTAACAAAAATATCTTTACTAAAAAATTACTGTCCAGCTGAGGAATATCATCAAAAATACTTGGAAAAGCGATAACATGTCTTTGGTTGAAACTGATTGGTTAGAAAAAAACCTTACTAAGGTGAAAATTATTGACTGCTCTTGGCATATGCCTCAAACACAAAGAAATGGTTTCGAGGAATATAAATCTCTTCATATACCTGGCGCAATTTTTTTTGATATAGATGAAAATTCAAGAAAAGATACTGCTTTACCACATATGTTAGTTGACCAAATGAGTTGGGATAAAATTATTTCAAATATGGGAATTAAAAAAAATGATGAAATAGTGATCTATGATAATTCAGATGTTATAAGCTCATGTCGTGGTTGGTTTAATTTTATCTATTACGGACATGATCCAAAATTAATAAATGTTTTAAATGGTGGTTTAAGGAAATGGCTTAAAGAAAAAAAGAAAGTAACTGATGAAATTTCAAATATAGATAAATCAGATTATAAAGGTAGCGAGAGAAAAGATCTTGTTAAGAGTAAACAAGCAATTGATCAAAATATAGACGAAAAAATATTCACATTAATTGATGCTCGAAGTAGAGAAAGATTTGAAGGTAAAATCCCTGAACCCAGAAAAGGTCTTAGAAGCGGATGTATAAAAAACTCTTTTTGTATACCGTTTAATGACTGTCTAAATGACGATAAAACTTTTAAAAATAAAGATCAACTTAAAGAAATTTTTAAAACAAGTATTGAAAATTTAGATCAAAAAAAGATTGTTTTTTCATGTGGTTCAGGTGTTACAGCGTGTGTTTTGGCACTAGCTTATTCTTTAATTAATGATAAATATCTTCCTTGTATATATGATGGCTCTTGGGCCGAATACGGATTAATTTAAATTTAATATGAAAAGATCTACGAAAACAATTTCAATAATATTTGTGTTTTTTTTAATAATTACAATTGTAATTGTTGGAAGATCAATGATTGGCAATCATTTTAAAAAAAAATTCAGTAAGAGACCACCACCAGGAATAATTGTAACTGAGGTTATCGAAAAAGAATTCTCTGAACAAATAGAAACTTACGGTACAGCAATTTCTAAAAAATCAAAAACTTTTAAGATTAAAAAAGATGAAGTTACCTTATCTAGTTTTAAAGATAAAACTTTTTCAGGTGAAATAGATTTTGTTTCAAGCAGAATAAATGCGGACACCAGAAGTTTATTATCAAGAATAAAAGTGAAAAATGAAAATTTAGAATTAATTTCAGGTTCACTTTTAGAGGTAAGAGTAAAATTTGATTTGAGAAATTCTTTAAGTGTACCTGATACAAGTGTGATGATAGAGGGCGATAAATCATATGTTTACAAAATTAGTGCAGAAAATATTGCAAATAAAACTGAGGTAAAAACTGGCCTTAGAGGCGATAGTAACATTGAAATAATTTCAGGCTTAGCTGCGGGTGATATAATTGTAGCCGAGGGTCTAAAAAAGGTAAGGCCTCGTGGAAAAATAAAACCTATTAATAAATAATGTTTATTACTGAATTAAGTATTAAAAGACCGACTGTATCTTGGGTTATGTCACTGATACTGATCATATTTGGTTTATTTGTTTTTTGGAAACTGCCCGTTAGAGAATTGCCCAATGGAATTCAACCACCTATTGTTCAAGTTCAAGTAGACTACAAGTCTGCATCAGCTTCAATAGTAGATCAAGAAGTCACACAAGTTGTTGAAGATGTTATTGGTGGGGCAGAGGGTATAAAAAATATAGACTCCAAATCTGAAAATGGAAGAAGTACGATTAATGTCGAGTTTGATACGAGTATTGATCTAGATAATGCTGCCAATGATATAAGAGAAAGAGTTGCAAGAGTTGTGGATAACTTGCCAACAGAATCAGATCCACCGCAGATACTTAAACGAGCTGCAGGGTTCACAACAACAATGTGGCTGTCATTATCCTCATCTTCATGGAGTGACCTTGAGTTAGGAGATTACGCGGAGAGATATCTTGTAGACCAATTTTCAAGTGTTAAAAATGTTGGAAGAATAAGGGTTGGTGGATTAAGAGAATTAAGCATTAGAGTTTGGATTGATCCTATTAAACTTGCAGCTAATGATTTAACCATTAAAGAAGTTGAATTTGCAATTCGTGGAGAAAATGTAAGTTTGCCTGCAGGAACTTTAGAAGCAGATAATATCGACTTAACACTAAATCTAGATAAATCATACAACGATATTGAAACTATAAAGCAAATACCCATCAAAAAAACTAGTAATCGTGTAATTCAGTTATCAGACGTAGCAAACGTTGAATTCGGTCCAGTATCAGAGAAAACTCTTTTTAAAGCTCAAACTAAAGATCAAATAAATTTGAAAACCGTAGGAATAGGTATCTATGCAAGAAGTGGTGCTTCAACTGTAGAACTTTCAAATGATATCAAAAAAAAAATTGTTGAAGTAAAAAAATCTTTACCAAAAGAATTGGATTTAAGGGTTTCGTTCAATAGAGCTAACTATGTTGAGGCTGCAATTGAAGAAGTATATAAAACTTTGGTCATTGCGTTTATCTTAGTTGTATTGATAATTTATTTATTTTTAGGGAATTTAAAGGCAGTCATCGTACCTGCTATTGCACTACCCGTGAGTTTAATTGCATCCTTTCTAGGCTTATACATATTTGGTCTTTCTATTAATATTTTTGTCCTTTTAAGTTTTATTTTAGCGATTGGTATAATCACAGACGACTCAGTAATTATGACAGATGCAATATACAGACGAATAGAGAATGGCGAGACTCCACTCGTTGCAGCTTATAAAGGCTCTAAACAAATTTCTTTTGCTATCGTTGCTACAACACTAATTTTAGTAGCAGTTTTCTTACCGTTAATATTCATTGAGGGAATTTCTGGAACATTATTTAGAGAAACAGCGATTGCATTATCTTTTTCAATTGTAGTTTCTTCTTTTGTTGCATTAACTTTGTCACCAATGCTTGCAAGTAAATTTTTATACAAAAAAAAATCAAAAAAAATTTTTATTCAAAAATTTGAAAAAATTTTTTCCAACTTCGCAAAATTTTATGAGGAAACTTTAGTTAATCCATATTCAAGATTTATAATGCGTGTTCCAGGATTTGGAAATTCAGCTAATTCATATAATAGTTTTATAATAATCGCTCTCCTTGATGATTGGAAAAATCGTAAAAAAGGTCAACAAGTTGTTCTTAGAGAAGCGATTGGGAAAATAGTAACTTTACCCCAAGCCCTAGCTTTTCCTATATCTCCTCAATCTATAAGAGTATCAAATTACAACAAACCAGTTCAAATGGTCATTTATGGAAATACTTATGAGGAACTTGAGGCGATACAAAAAAAAGTTATACGAACACTCAGATCTAATAAAAATCTCTCAAGAATTGAGTCTGATTACAATCGAAACAAACCAGAGGTAAAATTAATAATAAATAAAAATAAAGCCAAAGATCTAGGTGTCTCAACTAAATCAATTGGTGAAACACTTGAAACACTTTATGGGGGTAAAAAAATAACGACTTTTAATAAACTAGGCAAAGAATATCCAATAATTGTTCAACAATATTTATCTGATCGACGAAATAAAGAAGGTGTTTCGAAAATATTTGTTCGCTCTGAAACCAATGGAAAATTAATATCTTTAGCAAATCTTGTTAGTTTTAAGGAAGAAGGTTCAGCAAAAGAACTTGCTAGATATAATAGACAACGGGCTGTAACAATTTCTGCAAATATTAGTGAGGGGTATACATTAACAGAAGCGATCAAATACTTCGAAAATGTGATGGTTGATTTAGCACCAGAGAACCAAATTACTTGGAAAGGAAAATCAGAGGAAATTAAAGAAACAAGTAATGAATTATTTATAATTTTTGCTTTAGCTTTACTAACTGCTTATTTGGTTATGGCTGCAACATTCAACTCATTTGTTCATCCATTTGTTATAATCTTAACTGTGCCTTTGGCTATTTTTGGAGGATTAGTGTTTATTTTATTTTTAAATAGCTCAGTAAATATTTTTTCTCAAATTGCATTAATTATACTAATAGGTATCTCAACTAAGAATAGTATTTTAATTGTAGATTACGCAAACCAAATTAGATCTAGTGGAAAAACTATTGAATTAGCTGTTAAAGAAGCGTGCGCTGTTCGGTTTAGACCAATTATAATGACATCACTAAGTACGATGATTGCAATGATGCCTTTAGTGATTGGAAATTTTGGCCCAGGTGCAGGAGAGGGTTCAAGATTAGCAGTTGGTTCTACAATATTAGGAGGAATGATTATTTCAACTTTCTTTACTTTATATGTCACTCCTTCAATGTATCTCGCATTAGCAAAAAATACTAAAAGGATTGATATAGTTGACTTAGAACTAAAAAAAGAATTGTCTAAAAAATAATATATTTTTTTCTATTTAATTTACTTTTACATTTCAATAATTGATTTTTGTATTTATTAGATTGTCTCTCAACTTTTTTAGCTAGTCCAATTACTTTTTTATTTTTTTTATAATTTTTATAATTTCCCCATCCTTCGTGATATGCAAGATACTGTTTGAAAGCATCTTTCTTTGATATCTTTAAAATGTTTTCTGATTTATTTGTATACCATCCAATGAAGTCAACACTGTCTTTAAATCTTGCTCTTGTTGCTAATTTATTACCAGTTTCTTTTTTATATTGCTCCCAAGTTCCTTTAATTGCTTGTGAATAACCAAAAGAACTAGAAGGTCGTTTATAAGGTATCACTTTAAAAATTTTTTGTCTTGCCGGTTTAGCAAGCCAATCAAAATCAGACTCCATTTTTATTATTGCTAATTGAATATAGATTGGTGTGCCCCACTTTTGCTCAACTTTTTTTGTATGTTTATACCATAGATATCTTTCACTAAAAATTGAACAACTGTTAGAAGTGTTTGATGGAATTGATGAGCAGCTGATTGTAAAAAAATAAATAAAAATTAATAATTTATTTTTTAAATCTACCATATTTATTTATAAAATTATTAAAAAGAATTACAACAATAACACCTAATAAATTTCCAAATAAATCAGACCATTGAAAAGTTCTTTCAGGTATAAATAGGTGAAAAATTTCAAGCGTGATAGAAAGAAAAATTAAATATAATAGTAATAAGATAATTTTCTTGGAATTAGCAAAAGTTAAAAAACCAATAATTGAAATTAATACAAATACATAAAAATGATTTGATGATATAACAAAATCTGGTGTTATTTGAGGTTGTATACTTTTATTTTCATAAATTATCCAGCCTAATAGACTTCCGGGATATAGATATAAAATTATTAAAAGGATATTAATTATATAAAATATTAGTTTATATGTAGAAAAAAATTTTGACATTTAGTTAAATGATTTTTTTATAAATAATTTTTAGATATGACAAGATGAGTTTTTTGATATTAGTAAGACATGGTCAGAGTATTTGGAATCTTGAAAAAAGATTCACTGGTTGGGTTGATGTAGATCTTACAGATCAAGGAAAAATAGAAGCAGAAAAAGCTGGTTTACTTATCAAAGATCAAAATATAAATATAGATTTTTATTATTCCTCGTTTCAAGTGAGGGCAAACCATACTCTTAAAATAATACAAAAAGTATTAAAATCAAAAAAGGATTTTAAAAGAGCGTGGCAGCTAAACGAAAGACACTATGGTGAGCTTACAGGGTTGAATAAAATTGAGACTGCAAAAAAAATTGGTGAAGATAAAGTTTTTGAATTTCGAAGATCTTGGGATATCAAACCTGGAAAACTAAGTAGAGACAACTCTTATCATCCCCTAAATATTGAAACATATGAGAAAATCCCTAAAGAGCTCATTCCTGACACAGAGTCTTTAAAAGATACATACAACAGAGTTTTGGAGTATTTCAAAAATGAAATACAGCCTAAACTAATAAATAAAAATATACTAATTACAGCACACGGAAACTCCATTAGAGCTTTATGTAAATATCTGTTCAATTTAGATAACAATCAAATCACAAGTTTAGAAATTCCAACAGGAAATCCCTTAATAATCAATTTCGGAGAAAATTTGAAAATAAATGAATGTAAATATCTAGATAAAGAGAGATCTAAGAACCTTTTAGTTTTTTAAAAATTTCTAAGTTCGTTAAATGGTGAAATTTATTG
>LULK01000675.1_pt1 | contig 10455 bp, 8 predicted proteins | sample 728181 | NCBI WGS metagenome assembly LULK01 (sample SAMN03860291, study PRJNA289734) | marine metagenome | biome: seawater column; feature: ocean; material: water; isolation source: Red Sea water column Station 169 - depth 10m | place: Saudi Arabia: Red Sea | collected 2011-10-15 | depth 10 m | reverse complement strand
CCATTATACAAAGATAATTCATCCGACTTACTACTACCTTCAACTCAGTTTGATATGTACTCAGCAGAAAATGCGGGACTCATAAAATTTGATTTTTTAGGTTTAAAAACACTTACAATTATTGATAAAGCACAAAAATTGATTAATAAAAATTATTCTGAATTTAAAATTGATAAAATTAATTATGAAGATCAAAAAGTATATGAATTGCTATCAAGTGGTAAAACAGTAGGATTGTTTCAACTTGAAAGTTCTGGGATGAAAGATGCTCTTATTAATATGAAACCAAACAGATTAGAAGATATAATTGCATTAGTAGCTTTATATAGGCCTGGACCAATGAGCAATATCCCTATTTATAATGAATGTAAGCATGGCAAAAGAGAACCAGACTATCTTCACCCAAAATTAGAGCAAATTTTAAAACCTACATATGGAGTAATAATTTACCAAGAACAAGTTATGCAGATTGCTCAAGCTCTGTCAGGATTTACAGCTGGAGAGGCTGATATTTTGAGAAGAGCAATGGGAAAAAAAAAGAGGGCAGAGCTGGAAAAGCAAAAACAAAGATTTGTTGATGGTGCTTTTTTAAATGGAATTAGTAAAGATATTGCTGCAGGAATATTTTTGAAAATTGAGCCATTTGCCGAATATGGATTTAACAAAAGTCACGCAGCTGCGTATGCTGTGATAGCATATCAAACAGCATTTCTTAAAACCTATTACCCTCATGAATTTTTTGTAGCATCAATGTCTATGGAATTATCAAATCAAAAAAAATTAAGTGAGTTTCATGAGGAGTTAAAAAGACTTAATATTACAACTATAAGACCAGACATAAATAAGTCATTTGCAGATTTTTCATCTGATGGTGCTAATTTTTACTATGCTTTAGGTGCAATAAAAAATGTAGGTTATGAGGCAGTAAACAATATTGTTCAGGAAAGAACAATGAATGGAGAATTTAAAAATATAACAGACTTTATAAACAGAGTTAGTCCTAAAGATATAAATAAATTACAACTCGAAGGTCTAGTTCAAGCAGGAGCTTTTGATAGCTTATTTGATAATAGACAGGCTTTATTCAATTCAATACCAAGTATTATTTTAAAATCAAAAAATGTTAATGAAAATAAATTAATAAATCAAATTGATTTATTTAAGGAAGAGGATAGTCAAGATATAAATTATATTTTAAAAATAGACGACTGGGACAATGATAGCAAATTAGCCAAAGAATTCGAAGCTCTTGGTTTTTATATTTCAGATCATCCTTTAAACCAATTTAAGTTTATTTTTAATCAATATAGTATTTTAAATTATGAAGTTTTTCAGAATAACAATGAAAATATTACATCAAATATTGCTTGTACTGTTTTAAAGGTTCAAGAAAAAAAAACTCAAAAAGGGAATTCATATGCAATTGTTAAATTTTCTGATTTAACAAGTGTATTTGAACTCTTTATTTTCTCAGATGTTTTTGATGCTAATAGAAAATTGTTATACGAGGGAAATTCTTTGATAATTACTCTTACAAAAAATTTTATAGATGAAGCAAAAACACAAAAGAAAATTAATGTTAGAAGAATAGTATCAATTAAAGATTTTCTTAATAAAACTATAGATAATATCGTATTTGATTTCAGCTCTTTAGATGAGTTAAAAAAAATTAAAAATATTTCAAAAGTAGATGGAAAAACAAAAGTTAAAATAAAACTATCAATCGAAAATAAAAAATTAACTTTTCATCTTAAAGAAAAGAGAAAAATCGACGATAATACAATTAATACATTAAATTTAAGAGAAAATATCAGCGTTGAATAAAAAAACTTCTTGTTTTTTTTTAAATTGTTAGTATTTTCCAGAAAATTAACACGCACACAATTAATGGTTTTATACCTCCGGTCCCTATGGGGCAGATATTGTGGTGGCACAACCGGGAAAAAATATGAAGATACCTAAACTTACCATAGAGCAATTATTAGAAGCTGGCGTACACCTAGGCCATAAAACACTTAGATGGAACCCAAAAATGAAAAAATATATTTTTGGTAAAAGAGATTCTATACATATAATTGACTTAACACAGACTTTAGAATTAACAAATGTAGCTCTTGAAAAAGTTTATTCTACTATTTCATCAGGCGGTAAAATTTTATTCATTTCTACAAAAAAACAAGCTTCTGAAGCAATTGCAAATTTAGCAAAAGAAACTGATCAATATTTTGTTAATTATAGATGGTTGGGCGGCATGTTAACTAACTGGGGCACTATCTCAAATTCAATTAAAAAATTAAATAAAATTAAATCAGATTTAACTTCAGAAAATAGGGGATTTACCAAAAAAGAATTATTAAAAATGAGCAGTCAAAGAGACAAGTTGCAAAGATCTTTAGGTGGAATTATGGAAATGAAAAAAATACCAGATTTAGTTTTTATAATTGATACAAACTATGAGTCATTAGCAATTAAAGAATCTATTAAATTAGGAATTCCTATAATAGCAATCCTAGACACGAATTCTGATCCTGAGGGAATAAATTTTCCAATTCCAGGAAATGATGATGCTAGAAGATCTATAGATTTGTATTGCAATCTTATGAAAGAAACTATTACTGATGCAAAAAAAAATTTTAATCAAATTCAAAGTGACAATAATAAAAATGATAATAAGATTGATGATAAAAATCATGTAGTCCAAAAAAAAATAGATAAAAATTTAAATTAATCAAAAATATTAATGAGTGATATTAATAAGGTAAAAAAATTAAGACAATCTACTGGCGCAGGTTTTAAAGATTGTAATTCAGCATTGAAAGAAGCAAATGGGGATTTAGAAAAGGCTGCAGAAATCCTAAGGGTTAAAGGTATAGCAAAAGCGTCGAAAAAAATGTCAAGAGATGCAAAAGAAGGAGTAATAGTAATAAGTGGAGATATTAATAAGACATCTTTAATAGAGATTAATTGTGAAACAGATTTTGTAGCAAAAAATGAGGATTTTATAGAATTCACAAAAGAATTAAGTGAATTAAATTATTCATGCTCATCTAATTTGGAAAATTTAAATAAAGCTAAGATGTCAAATGCTAAATCTGTAGAGGAAAATTTATTAGCTTTAATAGCTAAAATAGGTGAAAAAATAACTATCGGAAAAATAAAAACTATCGAAAATTCAAATGCTCATAATTTTATTTATCAACATTCAGTTATTAAAGATAATGTTTCTAAATTAGGTGTTATAGTTTCATTAGAAGCTCAAGAAAAAAATGATAAGTTTAATTTATTTGGCAAACAATTATCCATGCATATTGCAGCATCAAATCCATTAGCTTTAAATACAGAAAATATTAATAGTGAGATAATTGATAAAGAAAACGAGCTAATCTCAGAGGAATTAAAAAATTCTGGAAAACCTGATAATATTGTTAAAAAAATTGCTATTGGAAAGATTAATAAATTTAAAGAAGATAATAGTCTTTTAACACAAGATTGGGTCATGGAACCCAAGAAAAAAGTTAAAGATATTTTGAGTGAATTAAATATTCAAGGTTTGCAAATAAAGGAATTTGTAAGAATTAAAATTGGTGAATAATGTTTGATCAAAATTCATACAAAAATAAAATGGTAAAAACACTAGATGTTTTTGCAAATGAATTAAATTCTTTAAGAACAGGTAGAGCAAACGCTAGCATGTTAGACATAGTAAGAGTTGACGTATATGGCCAAAAAATGCCAATAAACCAACTAGCAACAATTACAACTCCAGAGCCAAGAACTATAAATATTCAAGTTTGGGACCTGAATAATGTTCCTTTAATTGATTCTTCGATAAAAAAATCTGAATTAGGATTAAATCCACAAATAGATGGGCAATTAATTAGATTACCTGTGCCAGATTTAAGTGAAGAGCGAAGAATTGAAATGAAAAAAATAGTAAGATCAATGGGAGAAAAGTGCAAAATTTCTATAAGAAATATTAGGCGCGAAGGAAATGATGAATTAAAAAAATTATTAAAAACAAAACAAATATCAGAAGATGATGAATTGAAATTTGAAAAGATTATTCAAGAATATACTGATAGTAATATAAAATTAATAGATGATAAAGTATCAGTAAAAGAAAAAGATATAATGACAATATGATTCCACCTAAACATGTTGCCATTATAATGGATGGAAATGGTCGATGGGGAATTAAAAAAAAAAAATCTAGAAATTATGGTCACTCAAAAGGAATAGAAGTTGTTCAAGAAATAATAAAAGCTTCAATTACAAAAAAAATAAATTATCTTACACTTTTTGCATTCTCAACAGAAAATTGGAAAAGGCCAATAAGCGAAATATCCTTTTTAATTAAACTATTGTCTTTTTATATTGATGAAAAAAGTAATGAAATAATTAAGCAAGGAATTAAAATTAAAATTATCGGAAATATTTCAAAGTTTCCAAAAAAACTACAAAATAAATTAAATAAACTTCAAATTAGAACTATTTCAAATAACAAAATTCAAATAAATATTGCATTAAATTATGGTTCAAGAGAAGAAATTTTGTTTGCTTTAAAAAAAATTAATAAATTAAAATTAAATGTTTCAAAAAAAAATTTGGAAAAATTTCTTTATACTTACAAAATGCCAGATCCAGATATTTTAATTAGAACAGGAAATACTAAAAGAATAAGTAATTTTTTATTATGGCAATCAATATATACAGAAATATTTTTTGAAAAAAAACTATGGCCTGATTTTAATAAGTATGATTTTTATAAAATTATTAATAAATTTAACAAAATAAATAGAAATTTTGGTGGTTTAAATGAGTGAGCTTAATAAAAGAATTTTAACATCTTTATTTTTGATTTTTATTCTATATTTATCGATAACAAATATTTATTTGCTTACTCTTTTTTTGATATTAATTTTTTTTGAAACACTATTTGAATTTTATAAAATACAAAAAAAAATAATTAAAAATAATTTATATTTATATTTATCTATTCTAATGTTAATAATTATTATTTTTAATATATTATTTCAAATCTGGATAATAATATTTAACAATGATTTAATTGGAAAATTACATTTAACTTTTATAATTAGTATATGTATTTTAACTGATATTGGTGGATATATTTTTGGAAAAATATTTAAAGGAAAAAAACTTACAAAAATTAGTCCAAAAAAAACATATTCTGGTATGATTGGTTCCTTTAGTTTATCGATAATAATTACTTTATTTTTGTTTCAAAACTTTTTCTCAACTATCGAAATAATAGTCTACTCATTTATAATTTCTGCAATATCACAATTTGGTGATTTGTTAATTTCATTTATCAAAAGAAAAGCAAAAATTAAAGATACAGGCAATATTTTACCTGGTCATGGTGGTGTTTTAGATAGATTAGACGGTATATTTTTTGCTATCCCAATTGGAATTATGATTTTAAATATTTTATGAAAAAAAAGATTATAATTTTAGGTTCAACAGGCTCTATTGGGACGACAACTCTTAAAATTTTAAAAGCTCAAAAAAATTTTAAAATAATTGCATTAACATCTAACAAAAATGTTGAGCTTCTTTATAAACAGGCCATTGAACATAAAGTAAAATCTGTGATTGTAGAAGATGAAAATAATTTTTCATTATATAAAGATAAATTTTTAAAAAAAAATATTAAAATTTATCTGGGATTACATAACATTAAAAAATTGATAAAAAATAAAGTCGATTATTGTATAAATTCTATTTCAGGAATTGAAGGTTTAGATCCTACTTTAAAAATGATACCACTTACTAAACATTTACTGATTGCAAATAAAGAGGCTATTATTTGTGGCTGGTCTATTATTAAAAGCTCCCTTAAAAAGCATAATACTAAGTTTATACCTTTAGATTCTGAACATTTTTCAACATGGACACTAATAAAAAATGAAAAAATTAAAATGGTAGATCATATAATTCTAACCGCATCAGGTGGACCATTTCTAAATATTCCTTTGAAGAAGCAAAAAAATATAAATCTAAACATGGCTTTAAATCACCCAACTTGGAAAATGGGAAAAAAAATTACAATAGATTCATCAACATTAATGAATAAGATCTTTGAGTTTATAGAAGCAAAAAAAATATTTAATCTAACGAAAAATCAAATTTCAATATTAATCCATCCAAAATCATTCTTACATGCAATTGTTTTTATGAATGGTGAAACAATAAGAATTTTAGCTCATGACACAAATATGATAATACCAATATCTAACGCATTAGGAATAAAACAAAGCAAAATTAATATTAAATTTAAAATAAAAAAATTGACAGATATGGCAAATTTTAAAATGATTGAGCCTGATAAAAAAAATTTTCCATTAATCACAACATTAAAATTATTACCAAATAAAGACTCATACTTCGAAACGATTTTAATTACTTTAAATGATGAATTAGTAGATATGTATTTAAATAAAAAAATTAGTTATGTGTCTATTCACTATAATTTATTAAAATTTATAAAAAAACCATATTTTCGCAAATTTTATAGATCAAAACCAAAAAATATTAATAATATTAAAAATATGATAGAGTTAACAAAAAAATACTTAAGAGCTAATTATATGAACTATGAATAAATCTTTAAAATTTAAATATTCAATTTTAATTTTGTTGATTTCAAATTTGTTATTGATTTGCAGTTATTCAAAAGCTGATGAAATAAAAAAAATTATAATTAATGGCAATGATAGAGTTTCCGATGAAACAGTAATCATGTTTAGCAAACTTAAAATTGGTGATCAAGCAAATGATAAAATTTTAAATATTGCTTTAAAAAATCTTTATGAAACAAATTATTTTGAACAAATAAATATTAAATTTAATGATGGTTTATTTGTTATTAATGTAACAGAAAATCCTATTATTCAAGAGATTAAGGTAATAGGAATTGATAATAAAAAAATTTCAGAAGGTATAAGTAAAATTACAAAAAAATTAGAAAAATATCCATTTATCAAAGATAAAGTTAATGACCAAACAAAGTTGTTAAAAAATATGTTAAAATCATACGGGTATTATTTCGTGAAACTTAATACCGAGTACATTGAAAATGATAATAATTCAATAAATCTTATATATAATTTTGATTTAGGAGAAATTGCAAAAATAAAAAAAATTACATTTATAGGAAATAAAATTTTTAAAGATAGCACTTTGCGTAATATTATAATTTCTGAGGAAACCAAATTTTGGAAATTTTTAACTAGAAATAAATTTTTAGATACTGAAAGAATAAATCTAGATAAAAATCGCTTGCTAAATTATTATCAAAATAATGGATATTATAACGTTCAAATTAAATCTTCTTCAGGTATATTAGTAGATAATAATCAATTTGAATTAATTTTTAATATCAATGCTGGAGAAAAATATAAATTTGGAAATATAAAAATAAATTCAATTGATAATATTCCAGATGAAACATTTAACGATATAAAAAAAAAATTAAATAAATTAGAAGGTAAGACCTATTCACAAAAAATTTCAGATAAGTTATTGTCAGATATTAATGAAAAAACATTACTAAATGAATTTGTATTTTTGAATGCAAAATATAAAAGTATAATTAGAGACACAGTTATTGATTTAATTGTAGAATTTGATGAGTTGGATAAAATTTTTGTAGATAGAATTAATGTATATGGAAATTATATAACTGATGAAAAAGTCGTTAGAAATACTTTAATAGTTGATGAGGGTGATGCTTATAATGAAATATTATTCGATAAATCTATTCAAAATTTAAAAAAAAGAAATATTTTTAAGGAAGTTAAATATACAAAGACTTCTAATGATGACAACAAACAAGTAATAGATATAACAATTGAAGAAAAACCAACTGGTGAAATATTTGCTGGAGCTGGAACAGGAACAAGTGGCACAAATTTATCTGCTGGTATAAAAGAAAATAATTATTTAGGTCTTGGAATAAAACTAGATACTGACGTCACAATAACTGAAGACTCTATAAAAGGAAAATTTACAGTAATTAATCCAAATATAAATAATTCAGATAAATCACTAAAAACTGCTTTTGAAAATTCTACAACTGATAATTTATCAACTGGTGGATACAAAACCAGCAGAACTGGAATAAGTATAGGTACAGAATTTGAACAATACAAAGATTTATATGTAAATCTTGAACAATCAAATTTTTATGAAAATCTTGAAACTTCAGATACCGCAAATAGCATAGTAAAAAAACAAGAAGGAGATTATTTTGAAAATTTATTGTCATATAATATTTCATTTAACAAGTTAAATAACAATTTTAAACCTACTGACGGATTTATTACAAATTTTTCGCAAACATTACCAATCTACTCAGAAGATTGGTCATTTGAAAATTCTTTTTCAACATCCAAGTATATGTCTTTAAATGATAATTTAACTTTATCTGCGAGATTTCTTCTTAAAACTATAAATTCACTAGATGATGATGTTAGAGTTTCAAAAAGAATAAATATACCAGGCAGATATTTAAGAGGTTTTGAAAACGGCAAAATTGGCCCTAAAGATGGTACACAATTTATAGGTGGTAATTATGCTTCATCTTTAAATTTAAATTCAACTCTGCCTAATGTTTTCTTTGAGAACGAGAATATTGATCTAAATTTTTTTATAGATTTAGCAAATGTTTGGGAAGTAGATTATGATAGTTCACTAGACTCAAATAAGATTCGATCTGCAACTGGTATAGCTTTAAATTGGTTCAGTACTATAGGGCCACTATCTTTCTCATACGCAATACCTTTATCTGAGGCAAATACTGATGTTACAGAAAAATTTAGATTTCAAATAGGCACATCATTTTAATGAAAAAATTTTTTTTTTTAATTTTATTGTTTTTTTATAGTTCAAATTTAAACGCAGATATAAATATTGTATTTATAGATATGAAGTTCATTATAAATAATTCAGAACTTGGAAAACATTATAATAAAATACTCAAAAAAAAGGAAGATAATATTAGAGATAGTTTAAAAAAAACACAAACCTCATTAAAAAAACAAGAAACAGAAATTAAAAATCAAAAGAATATATTAAGTGAAGATCAATTAAATACAAAAATTTCATCTTTAAATAAATCATTACTAGAATATCAAGAAGAAAAACAAAATATTACTAAAAAATTTAATGACGAAAAAAATCAGTATACAGAAAAATTGCTTGGTTATTTAAATCCCATAATTACCAACTACGTTGAAGAAAAAAAAATTGATCTGGTGATAGAGAAAAAAAATATATTAATTGGTATAAGAACTTTAGAAATTACTAAAGAAATTTTAAATAACTTTAATTTATATACAAAAAAAAACAATCTTATAAATGAATAATTATATGTTTTTTAAAAAAAAAAAAAATATTTTCATTTCTGAAATTTTTGATTTACTGAATATAAACAAAATTAAGATTAAAGCCAAAATTAATGATATAAAAGATCTTTCAACAGCTGATATAAATGATGTTTCTTTTTTTAATTCAGCTAAATATTTAGAAGTTTTAAAAAAATCCAAAGTTAAATTTGTTATTACTAATGATAAATATAAAACACTTATTGAAAAATATTGTTTCCCAATAGTTGTAAAAGATGTTTTCGTTTCAGTTGCTCAGGTTACAAAATTATTTTATCCAGACTCTTTGAATGACAGCATAGATTACAGCCTATCGAAGCCGAATTTGAAAAAACTTAAAAAAATAGTGGTAGGAAAGAATGTTTTGTTTGGAAAAAACGTTTCTATTGGAAAAAATACACATATTGGTCATAATACAATAATTGAAAGCAATGTAAGAGTTGGATCAAATTGTATTATTGGTAGTAATGTTTTAATAAAATATTCTATCATTGGAAATAATGTTAGAATTTTAGATGGTGCTGTAGTTGGAAAAAAAGGTTTTGGTTTTTTGCCTCAAAACAATTTAAATTATAGATACCCTCATATTGGTTTAGTTATAATTGAAGATAACGTTGAGATAGGTTGTAATAATACTATCGATAGAGGTTCTTTATCAAATACAATAATTGGGAAAAATACTTTTTTAGATAATCAAGTGCATATTGCACATAATGTTAATATTGGAAAAAATTGTGTAATAACTGCTCAAGTAGGTTTTGCAGGCAGTGCAGTTATAGGAAATAAAGTAATGATTGGAGGTCAGGCAGGAATTTCTGGTCATTTAAAAGTGGGAGATAATGTTCAAATTGGTGGAGGAAGTGGAGTATTAAAAAATATTCCTGACAATTCGAAAGTCATGGGCTATCCTGCTAAAGATATAAGAATTTTTTCTGTAGGATTTGAAACCACATATCAATTGAAAAAATTATCTTATACTAATATTTTACAAGCAAATAATAATTCTCAATCTCTACATAACTTAATTGTAATTAACACTAAAAAAGAA
>LULK01000834.1_pt1 | contig 10456 bp, 14 predicted proteins | sample 728181 | NCBI WGS metagenome assembly LULK01 (sample SAMN03860291, study PRJNA289734) | marine metagenome | biome: seawater column; feature: ocean; material: water; isolation source: Red Sea water column Station 169 - depth 10m | place: Saudi Arabia: Red Sea | collected 2011-10-15 | depth 10 m | reverse complement strand
AGCTAAAAGATTAAATCTTTCTTTAATGTCTCCTGTAAATCAATCGAGAAATAAAACAGCTTTTACAATTTCTATAGAAGCAAAGAAGGGGATTACAACTGGCATATCGGCCAAGGATAGAGCTAAAACAATTAAGATCGCCTCAAAGAAAAATGTTACCAAAAAAGAAATAGTATCACCTGGGCATATTTTTCCAATTATTGCTAAAGATGGAGGTGTTCTAGTTAGAGCAGGTCATACAGAAGCCTCTGTTGATATATCAAAATTAGCAAAAAAAAATAATTCAGCAGTCATTTGTGAAATTATGAACGAAAACGGCACAATGGCTAAAGGCCAAGATTTATTTGATTTCGCAGAAAAACATAAGCTCAAAATCGGAAAAATAGAAGATTTAATAGCTTATAGATTAAAAAAAGAAAAATTAATAAGATTAAAAAAACAAAGCCTAATCACTATCAAAAAACAAAAATATAATATTAGAATTTATGAGAATTTATTAGATGGCGCAAAATACCAAAATTGCGTTTTAGTATTTATAAAAGACTCAAATTTAAGTTCGGTAACACAGACATTAAAAAAATATAAGAACAAAGAATTTATCAAAAAGGGAAATGATAAATCAATTAAAAATTATGGAATTGGAGCTCAAATAATTAAAGATTTAAAAATTAAAAATATGATACTAATTACTAGATCTTTAAAAAAAGTTATTGGACTTGATGGATATGGAATTAAAATTAAAAAACAAGAATTGATATAATGAATAAAAAAATTCTAATTGTTTTAGCTAATTATTATAAAGATATAAGTGATGGTTTACTAAAAAGTGCTTTGAAAAATATACCCAGGTCAAACCGTGTAAAGATTATTAGGGTTCCAGGTGTTTTTGAAATCCCGATTACAATATCAAAAAATTCAAAAAAATTTGATGCATTTTTGGCTTTAGGTTGTGTAATAAAAGGTCAAACACCTCATTTTGATTTTATTTCGCAAGCATCCACTAATGCAATAATGGATATATCTGTAAGTCAAAAAAAACCAGTTGGTAATGGTATTATTACTTGTTTAAACAAGAAACAAGCAAAAGCTAGAAAAAGCAAAGGTGCAGAAGCTGCAAATGCGGTGTTTTCAGTATTATCACAAAAATGAAGACTTACTTTAAGCCTAAAAATAATCCGAGAGTAATCATTATTCAAAAACTTTATGGGAAATTTTATAATGAAGATAATGATTTAGATTTTCCTAAACATAGGTTTAAAAAATTTATTAAAGATATTGTTTTGGGCACTATTGAAAGAAATGATCTTATTTTAGATGAATTGAATAACAAACTTGGGGATCAGTTTATTTTTAAAAAGTTAGATAAAATTTTTCAAACTATTCTTAAAGCTGCAACTTACGAATTTATGTATAAACCAAATTTATCAATAAATATTATTATTAAAGAATATCTGAATTCATCTAATTTTTTTCTCGAGGACACTCAAACAAAATATCTTAATGCTCTATTAGATGATTTAGGAAAAAAATTGAGATCTAAAAATGGAAGAATTTGAATTAGTAAATAATTTTTTTTCTAAGTTATCTAAGTATAACAAATCTGCTCTTGGTTTAAATGATGACGTTTTTTTTGATAAGTCAAAAAGAACAGTTATTTCTGTTGATACTTACAATATAAATACTCATTTCGTAGATTTTGAATCTCCTGATCTTGTAATTAAAAAAATCCTGAGATCATCAATATCAGATTTGATTTGCAAGGGTGTTAAACCAAAATTTTACTTTATTTCTGGATCTGGTAATAAAAAACACTTTTCAAAAAAAAATTTATCAAAAATTTCAAAGTCACTTAAAAAAGAACAAAAAAAATATGGTATTAGTTTGTGTGGAGGAGATACAACTTTTTCAAATAAATTAAGTTTTACAATAATTTCATTAGGTTATTCAAAAAGTATAGTTTACAGGAATAAATCTCGATTAAACGACGATATTTATGTAACTGGAAATTTAGGAGATAGTTTTATTGGTCTTCAAATACTTAAAGGTAAAATCAAAGTAAATAATAAAATATCTAAATATTTTATTAAGAAATATTATGAACCTGATCTTCAATTTAAGTTCATAAATACTTTGTTAAAACTAGCAAATACTTCAATTGATATTTCAGATGGATTAATTGATGATTTAAAAAAAATGATTAATAGACAAAATGTTTCCTTTCATATTTTTGAAAAAAAAATACCTGTATCAAATACCTTAAGTCAATTGATTGAGATTAAAAAATTGAGAAAAATTGATATTACATCTAGAGGTGATGACTACCAGATACTTTTTACAGCTAATCCAATTAAATCAAGAATCATAAAAAGAATATCAAATAATACGGGTATTAAGATTAGCAAAATTGGTAAAATTATATCTGGTAAAAATAAATCTAAGATTATAAATATAAAAAATAAGCAAATTGAGGCTAAAAATAAAGGTTATATTCACCAATTCTGAAAGTTAATCGTTGTCTTTTTCATTCTTTTTTGTATTGTCCGGCTTAAAAATTTAACAACCAACAACTTAGGTTTTATATGAACACAACAGCAGAAACTATCTTAGTGTACACAATTATAGCAGGTTTATTATCTATCGTTTACGGATATTTAACTGGAAAGAATATTCTTAATTCAAGTGCAGGAAATTCAAAAATGCAAGACATCGCTTCAGCCATTCAAATTGGAGCAAAAGCATATCTAGCAAGACAATATAAAACTATAGCTATTGTTGGTGTTGTTGTTTTGGTAATTGTTAGTATTGCCTTTAGTCCCCTTGTTGGTCTTGGTTACTTAATTGGTGCTGCCTTATCTGGGATTGCTGGCTATGTTGGTATGCTTGTTTCTGTAGAAGCCAATGTCAGAACTGCAGAGGCATCTAGAAAAGGTTTAGCAGAAGGTCTCTCTGTTGCATTCAAATCTGGTGCTGTCACAGGAATGTTAGTTGCAGGTTTAGCTTTATTAGCAATAGCAGTTTATTATCTTTTATTACTTAAATTTGAAGTTGATGAGAGAGAAATAGTTAACGCTCTTGTTGCATTAGGATTTGGTGCATCATTAATTTCAATTTTTGCAAGATTAGGCGGTGGTATCTTTACAAAAGGTGCTGATGTTGGTGCTGATTTAGTTGGTAAAGTAGAAGCGGGAATACCTGAAGACGATCCGAGAAATCCTGCTGTAATCGCAGATAATGTTGGAGATAATGTTGGAGATTGCGCAGGTATGGCTGCGGATTTATTTGAAACTTACGCAGTTACTATTGTTGCAACAATGGTTCTTTCATCCATTTTTTTCATGGGAGATTTAAATATGATGGTTTACCCTTTGACAATTGGTGCTGCATGTTTGATTACATCAATTATAGGAACCTTTTTTGTTAAACTTGGAAAAAATAATAATGTAATGAATGCATTATATAAGGGTTTCATAGTATCTGCTCTAGCTTCATTGATAATACTTTGGCCAGTCACTGATTATGTAATTGGTTTTTCAAATGAATATACAATAAATGACAAAACTTTTAATGGTAAGGATTTATATTATTGTGGTGTGATTGGTCTTATAATTACAGGTTTACTAATATGGATCACTGAATATTATACTGGAACAGGATATAGACCCGTCAAATCAGTAGCATTATCATCTACAACAGGACACGGTACTAACGTAATTCAAGGATTAGCTGTATCAATGGAGGCGACTGCAGTACCTGCTTTAATAATCGTTGCAGGAATTTTAATTACAAATTCAATTGCGGGACTTTTTGGAATAGCTATTGCCGTTACAACAATGTTGGCATTAGCTGGAATGGTTGTAGCATTAGATGCATATGGACCAGTAACAGATAATGCAGGTGGTATCGCTGAAATGTCCAATCTTGACAAAAAAGTGAGAAAAACTACTGATGCATTAGATGCTGTTGGAAATACTACAAAGGCTGTAACAAAAGGTTACGCTATTGGTTCTGCAGGTTTAGGTGCGCTAGTTTTATTTGCTGCTTATACAGAGGATATAAAACACTTTTCAAAGGAGGCAGGTTCTGCATTAGAAGGTATTGTGGTAACTTTTGATTTATCAAATCCTTACGTAGTTGTTGGATTATTAATTGGTGGAATGTTACCATATTTGTTTGGATCCATGGGTATGCAAGCTGTGGGTAGAGCAGGTGGAGCTGTAGTTGTTGAGGTTAGAAGACAATTTAAAAAATATCCAGGGATAATGAAAAGAAAACAAAAACCTGATTATGCAAAATTAGTTGATTTATTAACAGTCGCTGCAATAAAAGAGATGATTATTCCATCTTTATTACCTGTTCTTTCTCCAGTAATTTTGTATTTCATAATTTTATCTATTGGTGGCCAAGTTGCAGCTCTAGCTTCTGTTGGTGCAATGTTATTGGGTGTTATCATTACAGGATTGTTTGTTGCTGTATCAATGACCGCTGGAGGTGGCGCTTGGGATAATGCCAAAAAATATATAGAAGATGGAAACCACGGTGGTAAAGGATCTGAGGCTCATAAAGCAGCTGTAACCGGTGATACCGTAGGAGATCCTTACAAAGACACTGCTGGTCCGGCTGTAAACCCGATGATAAAAATTACCAATATAGTTGCGCTATTGTTGTTAGCAGTTATTGCAGGTTAATAATCATTTTCCAAATGATCCTCTTTTCTTACCAAGAGGATCATCTATTTTTGTTCTAATCCCAGATAAGGCTTTATATATAAATGATTGTTTTCCTAAAGTCTCATAAGAGACTTTCTCAGAAAATTTATATTTTTTGAGGTCATCTTTATTCAAAAAATCTTTACTTATTAACATTCCTTTATTGTTGACTTCTAATAATAGAATATTATTGACTAATAATTTTTTTTCCCCAAGTTTAAGTAGTTTCGAATTTGAGGTCTTTCTCTCTAAATAGATTACTACATTGTCATCAAAATAACTGGTTATAGAGGGTGGGCCCAATAAAGTTCTTATTTGATTAATATTGCTTTCGTTTATAATTAATTTTTTACTTTTAGCTTCTAAATTATGAATACCATGATGATTTACAACTTTATTTAATTTACAACTAGTTAAGAAAATTGTTAAAATAATTATAAAGATTTTCATTAAATGAATTATATACATTTTTATAACAAATTAATTAAATTAACTACAAATAAAACACTTTATAAAAGCCTTGATAAACAAGATAGTTTTAATGATAGGCTTCTAGTTTTTTTATTTCATTTTGCCTTATTTTTAAAAGTATTTAAATCTGAAGAAAATGAAAAAAAATTACAAGAAATTTATGATTTTAATTTCAGACAGCTAGAATTAAGTATAAGAGAAATTGGATATGGTGATCAGTCTATTAATAAAAAAATGAAAGATTATATTAATGTTTTTCATGCTATTGTTTCTGAAATCCATTTCTGGGATGACTTAGAAGATCTAAAAAAAACAAAAATTATATCTAAATTTTTGGAAAATTTTAAAAATGTTGAGGAATTAGTAGATTATTTCAATAATTATTATTTAAATTTATCAAAAAATACTTTGAATTCTTATTTAAAAAGTGTAATTAACCAATAATTATGGCAGTTCCAAAACGTAAACAAACTCCTTCAAGGACAGGAATGAGAAGAGCTAAAAATATGAAATTTTCGGCTAAAAATGTTGTTGAAGATAAAAAATCAGGTGAATATAGATTATCTCACCATCTAGATTTAAAAACTGGCATGTATAAAGGCCGTCAAGTTATAGACCCCAAAGATTAAATAATTTAATATTAAGTAATGACTGATTTGATAAAAATTGCAGTTGATGCAATGGGCGGTGATAATTCTCCCAAAAAAGTTATTGATGGCATTATTCATAATCACAAAAAAAATAAAGGAAATTATTTCAAAATTTTTGGTGATAAAGATAAGATTATTTCATTACTTAAAGAAGAAATTGACAATCAATATTTCGAGATAATTGATACAAAGAATTTTGTTTTAAGCACAGATAGTCCTTTAGAGGCAGCAAAAAAAGGCAAAAATACAAGTATGTGGTTGGCAATAGAGAGTGTCAAAAAAAAAGAGGCAGATGTAGTTATTTCTGCAGGTAATACTGGAGCCTTATTAGTAATTGCAAAATTAAATCTTAAGATGATACAAGACATTGATAAGCCTGCATTATCAGCTTTGTGGCCCAATAAGAATGGAATGAGTGTTGTATTAGATTTAGGTGCTAATATTGAATGTAGCTCAAAAAATCTATTTGATTTTTCAATTATGGGTGCATCTCTTTATACATCCTTATACCCAGATAAAAAACCAAATATTGGTTTATTAAATATAGGCTCAGAAGAACTTAAAGGAAATGAAACTATCAAAGAAACATTCAAAATATTAAGTAATAAAAAATCTGAAAATTATGATTTTGCTGGATACATCGAAGGTAATCAAATTATGGATGGCAACATAAATGTAATAATTTCTGACGGGTTTACTGGAAACATAGCTTTAAAAACAGCAGAGGGAACTGCAAATTTTATTGTAAAAGAATTAAAAAAAGCAATGACTGGTTCGTTTATAGGAAAAATTTCTTCCTTAATAAATTATTATGATTTGAAAAAATTTAAGAATAGATTAGATCCAAGACTATATAACGGTGCAATTTTTTTAGGTTTAGACTCACCTGTTGTGAAAAGTCATGGTGGTACAGATTTTATAGGGTTTTCAAATTCTTTAGATGTTTGCTATAAAATTGTTAAAGGAAATTTGATAGAAAAAATAAAGTTTAACATTTAGAAATGAGAATAAATTTAACTAAAAGAGACCTAATAAACCAAATTTATATGCAGCAAGGTTTTTCAAAATTAGTATCTGAAAATCTTATAAATGATTTTTTTTCATCAGTTATACTTAACCTGAAAGAGGAAAAAAAACTCAAATTATCGGGCTTTGGAACTTTTTCCATAAGAAGAAAAAAATCAAGAATTGGCAGAAATCCTAAAACTAAAGAGTCTAAAATTATTTCTAGTAGAAACGTTGTCTTATTTAAACCCTCAAAAGAATTTAAGGAATTTATTAATAATAAGAATGACTGATAAATCTGAGCAAGCTTATAAAACAATAGGGGAAGTAGCTGAAATTTTAGAATTAAAGTCTAAAAATAAGGAAGTTATTCCAACTCATACTATTAGATTTTGGGAAAGACAATTCAAGCAAGTTAAACCAAAATTACTAAATTCCAATAGAAGATATTATGATGAAAAAACTATCAATGTACTAAAAAAGATAAAATTTCTTCTTAAGGACCAAGGTATGACAATTAGTGGAGCTAAAAAAATCTTGGATAATCCAAGTAATAACGATACTTTAAATCTTGACGAAATTTCAAATAATTCTATAAGAACGAATAATTTTAAAAATAAAGTTTTAAAAATTTCTAAAATTGTTAAAAATTTAAAAAATTATAAATAATGGCAAAAAAAACACACGTAAAAGTTAGATTGGTTCCTGAAAGTAAACCAGACAGCTCATTCTTTTATTATGTAAAAAAACCGGCAGGCGGTGAAAAAGCAAAAGTAAAACTTTCAGCGCGTAAATACAATCCGAGTACTAAAAAGCATGAAGTTTTTGTAGAAAAAAAACTTCCACCTCATAGTAAATAGTTATTTTTTTTTAAAATTTCTTTTTTCGTAATCAATATATGACCAAATCATATTTTTCCATATACGATTAGTAATCTTAGGATCTATTTTATTTGCAATGGATTTTTTTCTTATACTTTTTAAAATTATTTTAATTCTTTTATTGTCGACTATTTCTTTTTTTTTATCCTTTAGCTTTATAACATGATTTACAAGGTTAGTTCTTTGTTTTATTAGTTTAATTAATGAATTATCTAATTTATCTAGCTTTAATCTTATCTTATTAAGTTTTTTTCTTTTTAAAGGCGACATTTATATATTTGGATAATAAGAAAATTATTATATTTATCCACACATGTACACAACAAATACAAAAATAAATAATCAGCTATCAATTTGGTTAATTGTTATGTTTTGGATTATATCTTTTATGATAATAGTTGGTGGCTTAACAAGACTTACTGATTCAGGTCTCTCAATAACAGAGTGGGAATTATTTTCTGGATTTTTTCCACCTCTTAACCAGAATGATTGGATTGTTTATTTTAATCTTTATAAACAAATTCCTGAATTTAAATTACAAAACTTTAATATGACTTTAAGTGAATTTAAGGTTATCTTTTGGTGGGAATGGGCACATAGATTTCTTGGAAGATTGATTGGTCTTGGATATTTGATACCATTAATTTATTTTTCTTTTAAAATAAATATCACTAAATTATTTAATCTATATTTCATATTTTTTCTCATATGTTTTCAGGGTTTCATTGGTTGGTATATGGTTAGTAGTGGATTAGTTGATAGTGTGGATGTAAGCCACTTTAGACTATCCTTACATTTATTTGTGGCTTTTTTGATTTTATCTTTAATTTATTGGAATTATTTAAAGATTAACATATCAAGAAAAATAACAAACAGACTAAACATATTCATTCCTTTATTCTTTTTAATTTTAGTTTTTTTACAAATTTCGATTGGTGCTTTTGTTTCCGGTATGGATGCTGGTAAAATCTATAATTCATGGCCAATGATGGGTGATACTTACTTTCCTAATGATAATAATATCAATAATCTATTTGAATTTGCAGCTTTAAGTGACCCTTCTTTAGTACAATTTATTCATCGTAATTTAGCTTATTTAATAGGAATTTTTTACATTTTAATTTTCTATAAGATTTATAGAAACAAGATGTATGATTTATATAAATCTATTAATTATTTAGGAATATTTATAATTCTTCAAATTATATTAGGTATTTTCACAGTATTATATGGTGCACAGATTTATGTTGCATCTATGCACCAAATAAGTTCAATTTTCTTGATTAGCTCGAGTATTTATTTTTTTTATTTAAATACAAAATTTAACTAACTGCTTTTAAACTTCCTTTCGACGATTTGTTCAAAGCTTGATCTAAATCATCAATAATATCATCAATGTGCTCAATACCTATACAAAGTCTAACATAACTTTGGGTTACACCTGATGCAGCTAACTCTTTTTCATTTAATTGACTATGAGTAGTGCTAGCAGGATGTATAGCTAAACTTCTTGCATCACCAATGTTTGCTACATGGTAGAACATTTTTAAAGACTCAATAAATTTTTTCCCTACCTCAATACCACCTTTAAGTTCAATACCAATCATTGGTCCATTTCCACCTTTAAGATATTGTTTAGCTCTATCAGCTATTTTCTTCTCATGTTCAGTGGAATATATATTTTCACAATGTTGCTTCATTCTTAGAGCTACAGTTTCAAGTCCCTGAATTATTGCAAAAGCATTATCTGGTGCTAAAGCTGAACCTAAATCTCTAAGTAAACAAACTCTTGCTCTGACAGCAAAAGGTACATTAGCTCCAGTTAATTCTGGAACAGCTTTTCCCCAAACAACACCTCCATAACTTGCATCAGGCTCATTGAATAAAGGTTGTCTTTTAGGATCTGCGGTCCAGTCAAAGTTACCACTATCAACTATGCTTCCAGCAACAGCAGTTCCATGTCCACCAATATATTTTGTTAATGAATGTATAACAACAGCCGCTCCATGTTCTATTGGCTTACATATTACTGGCGCAGCAGTATTATCCATTATTAATGGAATATTATATTTTCTTCCAATATCAGAAACTTCTTTGATAGGGAACACTCTCAAATATGGATTAGGTAATGTCTCACCATAAAAAGCTCTGGTCCTATTATCTATTGCCTTTTCAAAGTTTTTAGGATCACTTGGATCAGCATATCTAATTTCAATTCCAAGTTTACTTAACGTATGTGTAAATAATGAAACCGTTCCGCCGTAAAGATCCGTAGAACTAACAATATTATCACCTGATTGTGCAACATTTAGAATTGCAAAACTTGAAGCGGTTTGTCCAGATGAAACTGTTACACAAGATAATCCACCTTCCAATGCTGCAATTCTTTTTTCTAAAACATCGTTAGTAGGATTCATTATTCTAGTGTAGATATTTCCAAATTCTTTTAATGCGAACAAATTTGCTGCATGTTCAGTGCTTTGAAATTGATATGACGTTGTTCTATATATTGGCACAGCAACAGCATTAGTTGCTGGGTCACTTCTGTAATCACCGCCATGTATGGCAATGGTTTCAGGATTATTTCTTTTTTTACTCATTTTACTCCTTTTTTAGTGCTTTAACTTTATGCAAGGCGCACAATATAGTTCAAATGCCTACCGATTTTGTATGATGATTTCCTCTTTAGCTGTAAGCCCGCAATAGGAACAAATCGGCTTTATCAATATAACAAAAAAAAGGC
>LULK01001655.1_pt2 | contig 10463 bp, 8 predicted proteins | sample 728181 | NCBI WGS metagenome assembly LULK01 (sample SAMN03860291, study PRJNA289734) | marine metagenome | biome: seawater column; feature: ocean; material: water; isolation source: Red Sea water column Station 169 - depth 10m | place: Saudi Arabia: Red Sea | collected 2011-10-15 | depth 10 m | reverse complement strand
GAGCCGCTCTTCGACGCGGTCGTTGTCCCGCCCCTGGGTCGCGCCCGTTATCGCCCGGCTTGCTTCGAGCGCGTGATTATTCGCCATCATTCTCTCCCCAGCGTTCGCTTTACGGCCAGATCACGAAATGTGACGAAAGCACATTTTTGTCAAATTATTGAATCTGGATCGCGGGTTGCGGGGATCAGGCCTGCGGGTTTCTCGGGCCGGTTCGCAACAGCTTCGGTATATCCCTTGCTGAGCAGCATGTTGCGCCTGTTGATCCGGCTTGGCCGACCGCCTATCGCGCTGACATAGAAACGTGGGCCTCGCAGTGCCTCCGGCACCACCGACCATTCGTTAATCCAATCGACGAGTTCGTCCTGCCGTCATAGTCCCTACGGTAGCCAGGGGGTATGCAACACGTCGGAGAGATCTGCTTCGCGACGCCAGTGGAAGACGAATATCAAAAATAATTCAAAGATTATGAATTTTTTTTCGGTTCTCTCAACAATTTACTCGCCCTATCCCTGCTTTCGATCAAGCCGGGCAGCTGTCCGCACATAACGCGACAGAATAATTGTCGGTATGGGGAGGGGATTTTATGAAGAATGTGCAAACTTGTGGCCGTGCGCTGAAGCTTGGTGTCGCTGTTGTGCAGGATGGAGACCAGTCCGACGGCGCTTCGGATCAGGGAAGCGGAATCGTCGTCACCGGAACGCGCGTGAAACGCGATGGCTTTTCCGCGCCGACGCCTGAGACAGTGCTATCGGCTCTCGAAATCCAGACCAGCGCGCCTGCCAATATCGCCAACTTCGTCAATCAACTGCCGCAAGCAGCGCCGTCTGACACGCCGCGGACGAACACCGTTCAGGTCGGCACCGGGACCGCGGGCTCAAACTTTCTCAATCTCCGCTCGCTCGGTGCGGCGCGCACGCTGGTGCTGCTCGACGGTCGGCGCATGGTGGGCGCGAGCACCGAAGGACTGGTCGACGTCAATACGCTCCCAAGCTCACTGATCTCCCGCATCGACGTCGTCACTGGCGGTGCTTCGGCCGCCTACGGCTCAGACGCTGTTGCGGGTGTCGTCAACTTCGTGCTCGATACCAAGTTCAAAGGCCTCAAGCTGTCGGCGCAAAACGGCATCACGACCTATGGTGACGGGTATAATTGGAAGGCCGATATCGCTGCGGGAACCGACTTTGCCGGTGGACGCGGTCATATCCTCGTAAGTGGTATGATATCGAAGGATGAGGGGATCGGCGAATCGCGATCGCGCCCCTGGTTCAACGGCCAGAAGATCATCCCCAACCCCGTCACGGGTGCGGGCCAACCGACGCAGATTGCGGCCGAGAACGTGAAACTGTCTCGGTCGACCCTTGGCGGCATCATCGTCTCGGGGGTCCTCAGAGGCACCGAATTCGGGCCGGGCGGCGCGGTTAGCCAGCATCAATATGGCACCGTCAGCGGAATTTTCCAGATTGGCGGCACGGGTCTCGACCTTGCCGAATATTATGGCCTGTCGACACCGGTCGAGCAGCGCACGGCTTTCGCGCGCCTGTCCTATGATTTCTCCGACGCCTTTAACGTCTTTGCCGAGGGCAGCTACGGCTATGCGCTCGCGCGGCCTTTTTCTCCCTTCAATTCATACATGGGCAACCTCACGCTTCGTAGCGACAACGGGTTCTTGCCCGACGACTTGCGGACCATACTGACAGCTGCCGGGCCGACCTTCAGCTTCGGAACGTGGCGAGATCGGCGGCGGGTGGAGCTATGAACTCTATGGGCAATATGGCCGGACAGACATTTCCATTTCTGCAGGCAATAATGTGAACATGGCGGTGTTCCGCCAGGCGACCGATGCCGTTCGTTTGCCGTCGGGCCAAGTCGTTTGCCGTTCCACGCTGACCAACCCGAACGATGGATGCATTGCGTATAATCCGTTCGGCACCGGGGTGAATTCGCCCGAAGCCATCGCCTATGTCACGGGGACGTCGCGCACCGATTCGGTGCTCGAGCAGAAGGTTGTCGCCGGAACCATTCAGGGCATGCCGTTTGACACTTGGGCCGGGCCAGTCTCGATCGTCGTTGGCGGCGAGTATCGTTCCGAAGAAATCTCGGGAACGGGAGATCCCGTTTCGGCGGTCAGCGGCTACCAGGCCGGCAACTACAAGGCGACGAACGGCAAATATGATGTCCACGAGTTTTTTGGCGAGGTCGTTGTGCCGCTCGCGAAAGACATACCCGCGATCTACGAACTTGAATTCAACGGTGCCGCGCGCCGCACGCACTACAGCACCAGCGGCAGCGTCACGACCTGGAAGGCGGGGCTTACCTACTCCCCGATCCGCGACCTGCGGCTGCGCGCCACGCGCTCTCGGGATATTCGGGCACCTAACCTGTCGAACCTGTTCCTCGGCGGAACCGTCCAGAACAACCAGACCGCGCGCGACCCCTTCACCAACGGGTCGTCGCCGCTGTTTCGTCTGACGACCCAAGGCAATCCTGATTTGACGCCCGAAATCGCGGACACGCTCACCGTCGGTGGAGTCTATACCCCCGGCTGGCTGCCGGGTCTTTCGCTGTCGGTCGACTATTATGATATCAAGATTAAGGACGCCCTTTCCGTCCTGACACCGCAGCAGATACTCGACCGCTGTTTCGGCGGCAATACGGCGCTGTGTGGCAACATTACCCGGACCGGCGGCGTCGTCACGGCGATTACCACGAGCCCCTTCAACGTCGCGGTCGAGCGCGCCCGCGGCCTCGATATCGAGGCAAGCTACCGCCGTCAGCTCGGAAACGGCGGCAATCTGAACCTGCGGGTGCTCGGCACGCACGCGATCACCCGCTATGTCTTCGACGGTACCAATACCGATTATTCCGACGGTGAAAACAGCGGCAGCTTGCCGCGCTGGCGTGTACGGACATCGGTTGGTTACAGCGACGAAAAGTTGCGTGCGGATGTCACCGCACGGACAGTCTCTTCGGGGGTTTATGACCGTGCCTTCACGCCGGCAATCCTGGCAGATAACAGGATACCTGGCGCCACCTATTTCGACCTCGCGCTCGGCTTCAAGGTGCCGGCATTCACGGCCGATGGCGAAGGGGAATTCTTCATCAACGTCGATAATGTCTTCAATAAGGACCCTGTTCTCGTCTTGCCTACCAACCTCCAGCAGATCACGGCGCCCGTCAACGCCGCGCTCTACGACACGGTGGGTCGCGAGTTCCGCATCGGCTTTCGGGTAAAAATCTAGAATTATTCAGGGCAGAGATATTATGACAGTATCGGCGACACGGCGTACGGCGCTTCTGGGAATGGGGGCGCTGTCTCTCGTATCGCTTGGTGAAACGACAGCGGCGGCGCGAGTGAGGCGTCGCCCCAATATCGTCTTCATTCTTGCTGACGATATGGGTTATGCCGACGTTGCATGCTACGGCCGGACCGACGTTCGCACCCCTGCAATTGACAGCCTGGCGCGCGACGGCATCCAGTTGCTGCAAGGCTATGCCAATTCGGCGGTCTGTTCGGCGACGCGCACGGCGCTCATGACCGGACGCTATCAGTATCGGTTGCCAATCGGCCTTGAGGAGCCGTTGGCGGGGTCGAGCGGGAATGTCGGGCTGCCGCCGGAGCATCCCACTCTGCCCTCGATGCTACGCGCTTCGGGCTATCGTACCGCGTTAATCGGCAAGTGGCATCTTGGCGAACTGCCCGATTTCGGTCCGCTCAAGAGCGGCTATGAAGAGTTTTTCGGCTTTCGCGGCGGCGCGCTCGATTATTTCTCGCACAAGGGTGCTCGCGATCAGGATGATCTTTGGCGTCAGGATCAGAAGATCGAGATGCCGGGATATTTCACGAACCTGGTCGGACAGCAGGCCGTCGACTTCATCGACCGCAGCGCAGCGCTCGACCGCCCGTTCTTTCTCAGCATGCACTTCAACGCACCGCATTGGCCGTGGGAAGGTCCTCACGATAGCGCTGAAGCTCGGCGTATCGCGGGGACAGGACTTCGCCACCTGGATGGCGGAAGCCGCAAGACCTATCTCGAAATGATCGAGGCGATGGATGCCGAAGTTGACCGGGTGCTCAAGACGCTCGCGCGCCATGGGATCCGCGAGGATACGATCGTGGTGTTCACGAGCGACAATGGCGGCGAGCGCTTTGCCGACACCTGGCCGTTTAGCGGTCAAAAGACCGAGTTGCTCGAAGGAGGGCTGCGGGTTCCGTCTCTCATTTCCTGGCCCAATGGACTGCCCCGCGGCCAACAGAATGACCAGGTTTCGATCACGATGGACTGGGTTGCGACCTTGGAATAATACATTCCTGTTCGATGTCGTGGCGGACCCGCTTGAACGGGCAAATCTGAAGACGCGCCAACCAGAAGACTTCGCGCGCTTGGAAGCCATGTGGAAAGACTGGAATTCCACCATGTTGCCCGAGCAGGACAAAACGTTCACGGAAAGCGTCCAGGGCAAGGATCAAGCCGATCATTTTGGGTCCGGGCCAGCGATCAAAACCGCCGATCCCGGCGACTGAACGTCGGCTGTGGCAGACGCTCTAATCATCGATCCCGCTGGCGGGCCCCAAATGTGTCTCCCGAATATGCGTCGCCAGCGCCGCTGCCCAACTCGAAGGACGCCGACCAAGCGGGGTATAGAGCGTCATGGCACGCATGATCGTCGGATTGGTCAACTCGCATTGCACAAGCCCCATGCGGCGAGCGAGCCCGGCAAGGTAGGCGGGGCTGCAAGTGAAGCCCATGCCGGCAGCAGCAAGGCCCAGAGCGGTAGTCACATTGTCGACGATCTGTGCCGACTTGACCGTGGCGGCGATATTATCCGGAAGGCGCGGGAGGACGCTGTGTTCATGATCGCGTCCCGCAGCGACGAGCGGCCATTGCAGAGCATCGGCCCAAGCGAGGTGTCGGTGCGCCGCCATCGGATGGTCCGGCGCACACCAAGCAACCCAGGCGCTGGGATAGAGCGTTTCGACCATCACGTCGGGCGAGGCAATTCGGTCAGGGCCCAGCGCCATGTCTGCCTCGCCGTTGGCGACCCGGTCGGAAAGCCATTCAACCCCGGTGTCGAGGATGCGCACTTGGACTGCCGGGCGATGCCTAACGAAGTCGGCAATGACGCGGGGCAGGATTTCGGCGGCGACGGTGAGGGGGGCGGCCACACGCACGATGCCCACAGCGCGGTTGCGAATATCGGACGCTATGTTGGCGGCTGCTTCCAGTTGCCGACGAATTGCCAGTGCGGCCGGCAGAAACTCGCGTCCCTCGGGCGTGAGCGCAACCTTGCGCGTCGTTCGCTCGAACAGCTGAAATCCCAGCAATCCTTCAAGTTCTGCGATCTGGTTGCTGATGGCCGACGCCGTGAGATTAAGGCGGCGTGCGACTTGCGTGAAATTCCCGAGTTCCGCTGCCGTGACGAACGCGCTGAGCTGGCGCATGGTGAAGTGCGGCGCGGATTTCATGACCATTCCTTGGTAATTTAGCGAATTCAATCGAACTTTGCATTAATCGAGAACCGGCGCAAGCGGTGGCAGACAGGAGCGGACCTTGAATACACTCGATGAACAGGATGCTGGACGCGCCTTGCGCCCCGCCGAGAGCGAAGACCAACTCGAATTTTCGGCGGCGGCGGCGCTGGAGACGTCGCGCTGGTCCCTTTATCAAAAGGCGATCCTTGCGCTGACGGCGTTGGCGGTGATCTTCGACGGGCTGGACAACCAGCTCCTCGGCTTTGCAGCGCCCGCTCTGATCCGAGACTGGGGCATAAGCAAGGGCGATCTCGTGCCGATCATCGCATCGAGTCTGATCGCGATGACGATCGGGACGAGTATCGCGGGCTTCGTCGCCGATCGGGTGGGCCGTCGTCCGACGTTGATCGCCAGTGTCGCGCTGTTCGGCGCGTCAAGCGCCGCCATCGCGTTTGCGCCGAGCCTGGCAGTGCTGTTTGCGCTGCGACTGATCGCCGCGCTCGGCCTTGGCGCCGCGATGCCGATCGCCACCGCGTTGCTCGCGGAGTTTACGCCATTGCGCCAGCGGGCCTTCGGCGTGACGCTCGGCATCGTGTGCATCCCGCTTGGCGGGCTGCTAGGCGGACTGTTATCCGCGAACATTCTTCCCGACCACGGGTGGCGCGCCCTGTTCCTGGTCGGCGGACTGCTTCCGCTGGTCGTCGCCTTTCTGTTCCTCTTTTTCCTGCCCGAATCCCCGCAATTGCACTTGGCGCGCGGCGGCGACCCAGCCGCGGTGCGCAAGACGCTGGCGCGATGCGGCATCAAGGTGCCCCCGGGCGCGCGGCTTGTAGCCGAAACCGCGATAACGAATGTCGGGCAAGGCGGGCTGCGTGCGCTGTTCGCGGGCGGTCTCGCGCGCGAAACCCTATTGTTGTGGTTGTCCTTCTTCACATGCCTTCTCGCCGTCTACAGCGTGTTCAATTGGGCGCCGACCCTGCTCGCCGAGCGCGGCCTCGATCTCAGGATTGCCAGTGCCGGCCTCGCCGGCTTCAATTTCGGTGGGATTGCGGGCGCGCTCATCGGTGCCTGGCTGATCGATCGCCACGGATCGCGCGGGCCGCTCGTTACCTTAAGCGCAGTGGCCGTTGTCACCGCGCTCGCCGCCATTTTGAAGCCGCTCGATGCCGGGGTGAGCGAAGCGTATCTGATCGCCCTATTCTCGCTGCTCGGCTTTTGTATCAACGGTGTCCAGACAACCTTGTTCGCTGTCGCGGCAACGGCCTATCCCACCAATGCGCGCGCGACCGGCGTCGGCATGGCGCTTGGTGTCGGGCGGCTCGGAGCCGTTTTGAGTTCGGCAGCCGGCGCGGCGGCGATCGCGGCCGGCGGGGGCGCCTATTTTCTGATGCTGGCAGCGGCGATGGCTGGCGCCATGATCGGACTGTTATTGCTCAAGGCACATATCTCGGCGGTGGCGCCTAAGGCACCGGTTGCCGCGCGCGACAATTAATCAAAATATGTTGATGATTTGTGAGATAGTTTTGTTTCTGTGGAAAATTGAGCTGCGCTAGTCCTTCCGGGGAGGAGAGCGGAATGGACAGACAGGTCTGCCTGGCGGAAGCGAAGATTTCCGGCTTGCATTATATCAACGGCGTGCGCGTGGATTCGTCTGAGGCGTTCGAAGTCTTCTCGCCGATCGACGGACAGATACTGGGTGAAGTGGCGCTTGGAACACACGCTGATGTCGGCGCCGCCGTTGCGGCCGCCGCCGACGCCTTCGCGTCCTGGGCGGCACTCGGTGCGCATGGGCGTTTGCCGTATCTCGAGCGATTTGCGGACGAGATCCTGGCGCGGACCGATGCGCTGGCGGCAGCCGAATCCGCGGACGCAGGAGTATTGCTCTCGCGTCTGCGGCACGGCTTAGTGCCGCGGGCGGCTCTCAACATCCGCTGGTTTGCGCAAGCAGCGCTGACACTTCAGGATCGGGTGATCGAGACAAAGCAGGCACGCCATCTGGTGCGTCACGATCCAGCGGGCGTCTGCGCGATTATTACGCCGTGGAACTCCCCCCTGATGCTCAGCACATGGAAAGCGGGGCCAGCACTCGCCGCTGGCAATACGGTCGTTATCAAGCCGCCGGAATGGGCGCCCTTAAGTTGCTCGCTCCTGGCTGACGCGGCGCATGCCGCAGCGCTTCCGCCGGGAGTATTCAACATCGTCCAGGGAACGGGTGCAGTTACAGGGGCGGCGCTCGTCAGCGATCCACGCCTCTCGCGAATCTCGTTCACCGGGTCGGTTCCCACGGCCAGGAGTGTCGCGACTGCGGCTGCTGCGAACCTGGTTCCGTGCAGCCTCGAGCTCGGCGGGAAGTCGCCTTTCATCGTGCTCGAAGACGCCGATCTCGATGCGGCGGCGGCGACGGGCGCGCTGATGTACCGCAATGCGACCCAGGTCTGTCTCGCCGGAACGCGTTTTCTGGTTCACGCGAGCGTTCGCGAAGCCTTCATCGATCGAATGCGCGCGATCGTCGACAAGCTCACCATTGGCGATCCGCGCGACGAAGCGACCGAGGTCGGGCCGATCATTCATCCGCGGCAGCTGGAAAAGGTGGCCGGCTATGTCGATCGTGCCAAGTCGGCCGGGGCGCGTGTGCTGTGGGGCGGCGGTCGTCATGCTTATGGTGACCTTTATTATCAGCCCACCATGCTGACCGACGTCGCTCCCGATGCCGAAATCGTCCAGGAGGAAGTTTTCGGACCCGTTCTGGTCTTGCAGACCTTTGCTGATGATGCCGAAGCGATCCGGCTGGCGAACGACACCGACTATGGTCTGGGCGGCGTCTGCTACGGCGAGGAGGCGCATGCCACGCGCATTGCCGAGGCGGTCCGCACTGGTTTCATCTGGATAAACTCTTTCGGCATCCGCGATCTGGAGGCGCCGTTCGGCGGGCGAGGCCAGTCCGGGGTCGGCCGCGAGGGCGGCGAGTGGAGCTTTGATTTCTTCAGCGACGTCAAGGACGTCGTCATTCCCAAGCAGCCGTTTACGGCCAGCTTCAGCCATCGATAGAACGGAGCGGAAAATGGGGCAGATTGTCGGTGCGGCGCTTGTTTCGCATCATCCCGGGCTGATGCAGACGCCCGAATTTCGGATCAAGATGGGCAACGGCGCGGATAGCGATCTAGTCGCCGGCTTCGATCGGCTGCGGGCCAAGATCGATGCCGTCCGCCCGGATACGGTCGTCATCTTTGACAGCCACTGGTTCACGACCGGATATCACCTTTACGATGCCGGCGCGCACTATTCGGGCAGCTATGTTTCCGATGAGATGCCCTGGTATCTGTACGACCAGAAATATGACTATCGCGGCGCGCCTGATCTGGCCCGGCTGGGCCAGGCCGTCGCCGAGGAGCGGGGGGTGATGGCGATGGCGATCGATGCGCCGCTGTTGCCGCGCCAATATGCGACCGTGAACGTGGTGAATGCGCTGCGCATCCGCGAAAAGGTGCTCACGGTCGGCACGTGCCAGAACTGCAAGAGCGAGCATTTTCTGGAATCGGGCGAAGTGATCGGCGAGGCAATTCGCCGCAGCGACGAGCGCGTTGTGTTGCTGGCGAGCGGCGCGTTAAGCCACAAGTTCAACGGGATCAACTGGAAGCAGAAGCATCCCCGCATGTATCATCCGGACAATGTATCGAGTCCCGAGAATGTCGCCAGCGATCGCGAGGCGATAGAGCTCCTGGCGGAGGGGCGGCACGACGTGATTATCGAGCGGTTCCCGGGCGTGTATCGCAAGATTCCGTGGGAAGGGCTCGGTGGCCACTATCTCCAGATGCTGGGCGCGATGGGGGGGGCGACTTGCCGTTCACGCGGAGAAGTTCTGTCCGAATATGAAAATGCCCGCGGCACGGGCAATGTCCATATGTGGTTCGATCCCGAGAATGTTGCGATGGAGCCCGCCCGATGAGCGTTCTCGATGGTCCGCGGATCGAACGCCGCCGCGTTGTCGTATCCGGCAGCGCTTATTGGGGTACGATGCAGGATGATGGCGGGCTGCAGCTCGACGATGGGCGTACCGTCGATCCTTCGGCCCTTGTTCACCTGCCGCCATGCGCGACGCCGCCCTCGAAGATCATCGCCGTCCATCTGAGCTATTCTTCGCGCGGTGTCGAAACGCGCAATAATCCCAAGCCCACGGAGACGCCGACCTATTTTACCAAGCCCTTCACCAGCCTCAACGGCCATGGCGGCGAACTGGTCAAACCCGAGGGAATCCGCTATCTCAATTACGAAGGTGAATTCGCCACCATCATCGGACGTACGGCGCGCAATATATTGCCTGAAGAGGCATGGGATTATATCGCCGGCTTCGCGCCCGCGCTCGACATGGGTGCCCAGGATTTCCGTGACACCGACCAGGGCTCGATGTTGAGGGTGAAGGGGATGGACGGCTTCTGCCNNNNGCTTCTGCCCGATCGGCCCCGGCATCGTGTCGGGCATCGATCCGCGCAAGGAAACGCTGCGCACCTATCGCAACGGCAAGATGGTGCAGGAAGCGCAGATCGGCGACGAAATGATATGGGGCCCCGATTATATGATCGCGGATATCGCCCGCTATATCACCCTCCTGCCGGGCGACATCATCCTCACCGGCACCCCAGCGCATTCGCGTTCGCTCGATCCGGGCGACATGGTCGAGGTCGAGATTAGCAATATGGGCCGCCTCGCCAGCCGCGTCGTCGCAGGGCCGCGCCCGCGCGCAGACGGGATCGGACACCCGCCGATGGATACGCCCGAGGTTCGCCGCGTGGCCTTGGGCTTCGACGAGCGTGTCCGCCCGGACCTCCTCGATAATTATCGCGCGGCGGCCGAGGCTTCAGGCGCATGATGGGAGTGTCGCTCGGCATGATGTTGCTCACGCTGGCTACAGGGTCGGCACAGCAGCAGTCGGACGCGCATCGCGCGGCGGCTCGCGACCTCGCAGCGCGGAGCGGTTTTTCGGTCACTTATGAGT
>LULK01001352.1_pt1 | contig 10465 bp, 10 predicted proteins | sample 728181 | NCBI WGS metagenome assembly LULK01 (sample SAMN03860291, study PRJNA289734) | marine metagenome | biome: seawater column; feature: ocean; material: water; isolation source: Red Sea water column Station 169 - depth 10m | place: Saudi Arabia: Red Sea | collected 2011-10-15 | depth 10 m | reverse complement strand
CTCCATATGGAGTGTGCCTAGAAAACCGCATCTAAAACCAAAACCCAATGCATCTGAAACTTCGGGCTCATATATTAAAGAACTATCATTTAATACTAACTTTGATAAAGCATCTCTAAATTTTTCATAATCATCTGAGTTAAGAGTGAATAAAGATGCAAAAACTTTTGGATTTACTTTCTTAAAGCCAGGTAAAGCTTTAGTAGACTCATCATTGGAATCAATTAAGGTATCACCGACAGGAGCTCCCTTAATATCTTTGATTCCCGCAACTAAATATCCTACTTCACCTGCAGAAAGTTCTTTTTTTGATACCTTTTTAGGAGAAAAAATTCCAATATCATCAACAATGTGTGATTGACCATTTGAGTGAATTTGGAACTTTTGGCCTTTTTTAATAGTTCCGTTCTTAATTCTTATTAGTGAAACCACTCCTAAATATGAGTCGAACCAAGAATCGACTATCAGGGCTTGTAATTTTGCATTAGGATTGCCTTCAGGACATGGAATCTCCTCAACTAATTTTTCTAATAAATCATCTATTCCAACACCGGTTTTTGCACTTACTAAAGGCGCCTCAGAAGCATTAATACCAACCATTTCTTCAATCTCTAATTTCACTCTTTCTGGCTCAGCCTGAGGTAAATCAATTTTATTTATAACAGGAACAACTTCTAGTCCTTCTTCAACAGCAGTATAACAATTAGCTAGTGTCTGAGCCTCAACACCTTGGGATCCATCGACAACCAAAAGAGCGCCTTCACAAGCAGATAGTGATCTTGAAACTTCATAAGAAAAGTCAACATGTCCTGGAGTATCAATAAAATTTAAAAGATATTCCTCTCCATCTTTTTTATATGTTAGAGACACTGCTTGAGCTTTGATCGTTATTCCACGCTCTCTTTCAAGATATGTGCTATAACTGAAAAATTTCTAATGTTCTTCATAATTTGCAGCTATTTTACAAGCAAACTGCAAAAATAAGTAAAGAATAGTATTTATTAATTAAGTGTTACTGAGCGAATTAGCCTAGTGCCATTTCTTATTAAATGAATGGCTATCTTATTATTAGAAGAAAAATTACTCAGTGCTTGATTAAATGAATCTACATCATAAACCATATATTTTTGCCCTTTATATTGGATCATTGTGATTACATCTCCACGATTAACTTTTCCTGATGCTGCTGAGTTAGGGTTTACTCTAGACACAATTACGCCTTCTGGCATATTTGTCATTGATGGGTTGTCTCTATCAATATCAGCAACTTTTAATCCAAGAGGGTCAGATGATTGTTGTGTTTTAGCTGGAATAAATTGCTCACTATTTACAGGGAGTTCGCCTAATACAAAATCTAAAGTTATTTCTTTTCCATCTCTAATAACTTTTGCTTTTGCTGAAGAATTAGGCTTAATCTGACCAACAACATGCGGAAGATCAGAACTGAACTTAATTTCTTTACTATCAAATTCAATTATTACATCTCCAGGAACCAATCCTGCATTGTCAGCTGACTCACCCTCTTCCACATCGTTAATAAGCGCGCCATAAGGCTTATTCATACCTAAAGCATCTGCTAAATCACTATCAACTTCGCTCATTCTTACTCCCAAGTAACCCCTTGATACTTCACCATTATTAATGATCTGATCTGCTACATCCATGGCAACGTTTATAGGAATTGCAAATGCCAAACCTTGATATCCACCGCTCCTTGAGTATATTTGAGAGTTGATACCCACAACATCCCCATCGAGGTTAAAAAGCGGCCCACCAGAATTTCCTGGATTTATGGCAACATCAGTTTGCAAAAATGGAACATAATTTCCAATATTGTTATTTTGAATGCTTCTTCCCTTAGCGCTTACGATTCCAGCCGTAACCGAGAAATCAAAGCTAAAGGGTGATCCAATAGCTATTACCCAATCGCCAACATTTAACTTATCACTATTGCCTACATTTACAGCAGGTAAATCTTTTCCATCTACCTCTAATACAGCAAGGTCTGACAATGGATCAACGCCAACAACCTCCGCTTTGAATTCACGCCTGTCTGACAGAGAAACAACAACATCGGTTGCATCTTCAACAACATGAAAGTTGGTAAGAATATAGTTATTTTTAAGAATAAATCCCGAGCCAAATGAAACTGATTCTCTTCTCTGTTGAGGCATTTCCCGAAAATCTCTTGGAATTCCGAACCTTTCAAGCATTTCATCAGGTATACCACCGTAACCAAAAGAAGATCTTTGCGAAATCTCTTTCTTTGCTGTGATATTAACAACTGCAGGTGCAGATTGATCAACTAATTCTGAAATGTTGTCTGGAAGTTGGGCATAAAGACTTGCAGAGGATGTAAGAATAATGATTAAAAAGCTTTTGATTAATGTTTTCATAAGTTTGCAGGTGTTATCTATCTAATGATTTAGCAATTTCTACAGCTGATGTTAAAGATATATTGCCATATAGTGTTACTACTTTTCCATTTTCGATTGGGATGAGATAAATCATTTTATTTCCATGTTTCCAATATCTAACTTTTTTAAGACCAAAATCTTTATTTTCAATACGTAACTGAAATTTTTCTTTTCCTTTTGTATATGAGAAGCCATCACTCTTATTATGATTAAATCCAACATTTCTTAAATCAATTCGGCTTGATGAATTCATATAATTTGGATCATTTAAAACCTTCATAACATGGTCGGTTATATATTCCTCAGATCTTTGAGCAATTAATTGTGCTTCTTTACTATTTATTGCAGAAGATATTTGATTTGTTGAATCGATATTTTCATTCAATCTGGAGAAATCTGAATAATTTATAAATGTAAGAGTTAGTAGGACAGTTGCTGCAGCAGTAAGGCCATTAGAAAGCCAAACGTTAGATAAAAATTTCTTAAATGAATCTTTATTAACAATTTTTTGTTTCAATTTACTAGAGCCTTGATTAACAGCAACATTTATTAGACTGTATAAAGATAACTGCTTTTGCATATCTTTATTGATGTTTACAATTTCAATCAATTCATCAATTTCTGAGCTATTAAGCTCTCCATCGTACATTGCAGAAATTTTTTCTTTGATGTTATCCATTATTGGTTATTTCCTTTTCTATAAAATCAACTATTGATTCTCTAGCTCTAAAAATTCTAGAACGAACTGTTCCAATAGGTGTTTCGGTAATTGTAGCAATTTCTTCATAGCTCTTTCCCTCTGATTCTCTTAATACAAATGCAGTTTAGAGTCCTCTTTTGATTTAATAAAAGAAAAAATAGAAGCATAAACTCTTGGATAATACTTGTTCATCAGAATATTAAATGCTCCATGATTGCCTTTTTTAGCCTTTTTTATTAATTCGGAATCAATATCACGTGAATTTTCTTTCATATAAATATGTTTCCTGTTTTTCTGACAAGTATATTGCCTAAAAGTTTCCTTGTTCCGTGAAAGTTTTTAAATTTTTAATAATAAAACTTTCATGATCTTTATTGCCAATAGGTTGGTTCTTAAAAATAAAGTCATATAGTTTTTGATCATCATAATCTAATATTTCATCAAATAGAGATATATCGTTATTACTTAGATTTTTTATAGAATTTTTTGAAAACTCTCTTAAAAGCAAGTCGATTTCTCTCATTCCTCGTCTGCATTTCCATTTAATTCTGTTTATTTCGTTACTCATTGGTTAAAATAAAATTTTATTTCATAATTTTACTTGAAAATAGACGCTGATAATAACCTTATAACCCCTGGATCACTTGAAATAAGCGACTTAAAAGCTATCAAAGTTATTGGGGAACTCAATAAAGTTGAAGATTTCCTTCAAGGTCAGCTAACATCTGACATAAGTCTACTAAATAATGGCGCGTCCCAATTGTCTTGCATATGCGATCACAAGGGTCAGGTAATGGCTGATTTTATTGTCATAAAGCAAGATAATGACTTTTTTATAATAATTCAAAAAGATTTAATTAGTATTTTTACAAGTGAGTTAGAGATCTTTGCGAAATTTGGATCTGTGAGCTTTTATGTTTGTGATCATAAGATTATTGGTGAAATTAATAATAAAGGCGATTCAAATAATTATTACTATTCCAATGATAAGTTTGAATTGAGCTTGTACCTTAAAAAGTCAAATTATAAGAACAAAAATTCTATTAATTTAGATATGTGGAATGCTGCCAACAAAATATTAGGTATTTTACATCTTGATAAATTTGATTCTGGTAAGTTTAGACCGCTAGAAATAAATTTTGATAAGCAAAGGGTCTCTTTTGAAAAAGGATGCTTCAGAGGGCAGGAGATTGTTGCTAGGATGAAATATTTAGGTATTGATAGAAGAAAATTTTGTACTTTTATAGTTAATAATGATTTTGTTGAAAATAATCTTATTAAATCTATTGGAAAAATTATTAATTTAGATGATAAAAAAGTTTTTAATGGAATTGTAAAAAAAGATGATTTTGAGGAAGTGAAGAAAAGTTCTGGAATTATTTCAATTTTATAAAATTACCAAATAATTTTATCTAAATTATGTTTTTCTAAATATTTATTACATTTTGAAAAATGTTTTGAACCAAAAAAACCCCTATATGCAGATAATGGAGATGGATGTGCAGACATTAGAATTAAATTATGTTTACTATCAATAAATTTTAAATATTTTTTTGCATTATTCCCCCATAAAATAAAAACTATATTACTTTTTTTTTGCAAAACTTTTAAAGTTTCTCTAATAAAATTTTCCCAACCAATATTAGAATGTGAACCAGGTTTTGATTCTTCAACAGTCAAAGATGAGTTCAGTAAAAGTACACCCTGTCTTGCCCAGCTTTTTAAACAACCGTCACGATTTTTAGATTTACCAACATCGTTTTCAATTTCTTTATAAATATTTTTCAAAGACGGAGGTATTGGTTTATTTGGTCTAACTGAAAAAGCTAAGCCATTTGCAACACCACTTTGAAAGTATGGATCTTGCCCAAATATCACCACTTTTGTTTTTGAAAAAGAACAGTATCTGAATGCATTAAAGATTTCATTGTAAGGCGGACAAATAGTTTTATTTTTTTTAATTTCTTTAGTTACAAATTTCATTGGGGCATCAATAAGTGACGAGAATGTAGTGTCTTCAAATAAATTTTTCCAATGTTCTTGTAAATGTAAATCGATGTTTTTTTTGTTCATTTTTGCTATAAATTTTATCCACAGAAACTGTGGATAAAGTTATGGATAACTTTACTTATACCATATTAAGTGGCTTAAAATAAGGGTTTTTTCTAAGTTGTATAAATTTTGTACAAAAAACATAAAAATTACCTTATATCAATAGTTTATGCATTTTTAATAAATTATATGTATAAAATTTATATTAAAATATAATGTCCCTAATAACACTCTTTTATTCTGTTGACAAGTATATTTTCAATAAAGTTATAAAAAAAAATTATTAAGACAAATGTTTTTATAAAAAATGAGGTTTTTTAGCAAATTCTTACACTAAAAACTCTTTTCATTTTTTTTATAATATCTATTAGTTTCTTTGATGGCTTTAGCTGTAAATCAATTAAAGTTATAGCAATTTCATTTCTACTTTTGTTAATCATATCAACAATATTAAGATTTTCTACAGCAATTTCTCCAGTTATACGACCTATTACTCCTGGTTCATCTTTATGAACTATAACTAGCCTATTTTCTGTTGTCCTTCCAAGTTTAACTCTAGGAAAATTAACAGAATTTATTATTTCTCCATCTTTTAAAAATCTATTTGCTTGTTCTGCTGCCATGATTGCACAATTAACTTCTGCCTCTTGAGTGCTCGCACCAAGATGAGGCATTAAAATAACATCTTCATATTCATTTGATCTTTTTATCATTTCTGGTGTTGGGAAATCAGTTACAAAACAACTGATATTTTTATTTGTGAGAGCTTCTAAAACATCTTTGTTATTTACGATAGCTCCCCTTGATAGATTTATTAACTTTGCTCCTTTTTTTATATGCTGAAGGTTATCTTTTGCAATTAAGTTTTTTGTTTCATTCACCAAAGGAACATGAATTGAGATGTAATCAGAATTAGATAAAAGATATTTTAAATCGTCTGCTTTCTCAACTTCTTTTGGTAATTGCCAAGCAGAATCGATAGAAATATTTGGATCATATCCAATAATTTTCATTCCCATGCTCTCAACTGATTGGGCTAAAAGAGATCCAATTGATCCTAATCCAATTATTCCAATTGTTTTACCTTTTAACTCACTCCCTTTAAAAGTTTTTTTATTTGATTCAACCAGATTATTTACATCATTACTGTTTTTTTCTTCTAAATTTTGTAAAAATTTGTGGCCTTGAATAATGCCTCTTGAAGATAACAACAGCCCACAGATAACAAGTTCTTTGACTGCATTAGCATTTCCTCCTGGAGTATTGAATACTACAACACCCTTTTCGGTAGCCATACTTAAAGGAATATGGTTAACACCTGCCCCTGCGCGACATATACATTTTAGTGATGGATTGAAGTCTTTATCAATAAGATTATGACTTCTAATAAGTAGTGCATCTGGATCATTCTCATTTTCTAAAAACCCATTATCTTTTAGACAATTAATTCCTTGTAGAGCAATATTATTAAAGATTTTATATGTATACATTTTGATAAGATTAATTAAAACATTAGTAGAAAAATAGCAGCATTATATACAAAATTGACATATATTAACTGTACATATGAGTATTAACATTAATAATTTAACTTTTTCTCATGATGATTCTTCGCTATTGCACGATTTATCTTTCTCAGTTGAAAAAAATCAAATAGGCTTCGTGTCAGGAAGAAGTGGTATTGGTAAAAGCACCCTCTTTAATATAATTGCAGGGCTTATTCTGCCTGAAAATGGCAAAATAATGCTTGATGATATTCTTCTAAATGATAAAAATTTCTCGCTAGAGACTGAAAAAAGGGAGATTGGTTATGTTTTTCAAGATTTTGCATTATTCCCTCACATAAATGTTAAAAGAAATATTCAATATGCAATGTCATCCAAAGCTAGTGAACTCTTTGATGAATTAATATCAAAACTGGGCCTATTAGAGCTTTTAGATAAAATGCCCCATGAATTATCTGGTGGTCAACAACAAAGAGCGGCTCTACTGAGAGCTATTTTAATGAAACCAAAAATTCTTCTGTTGGATGAGCCATTTTCGAATCTTGATAAAGATAATATTATTGCTGCTCAAAAAATAATTCGTCAAATCATTAGCTTATATGATATACCATGCCTACTCATATCTCATGACATTCAATCAACAGAAAATTTTCAAATAGATAAAGAAATTATAATCAACTAGTCGTTAGCGATTTTTCAACGTATGTTTTCCAATCATTAAAGGCCTTTTCATAAGTTTTTGTTAATTCGATATTTGGTATAAAAACATTTACGTTATCATTTTTTGAATCATTAATACTCAATCCAGAAGCAAGCATGCAAACTTTACACGCGCCAATAGCAGTCGATTCAACATTTTTTGGTTGAATAATTTTTTTATTAAGAGTATCTGAAAGAAGTTGACAAAATGAGTTATTTTTCACCATACCGCCATCTACTGACAGATTGGTTATTTGAATATCATAGTCTTGCAAAATGGTAGTAATTTCTTTAGTTTGAAAAGAAATTGAATGAAATGCAGCGGTTACCATATCTTCTATTGAGGAATCCTGAGTAAGTCCATAAAAACCTCCTCTAATATCTGAATTCCAATAAGGGGCACCCAAACCATTAAAAGCTGGCAAAAAAAGAACATTATTGCTATTTCCTCTCTTATTGAGATATTTCTCGCTATCTTCAGCGCTTTCAAAAAATTTCATTTTGTCTCGGAGCCATTTAATTATAGTTCCTGATGAGTAAATGCTACCTTCAATAGCATAATGAACTTTGTCATCTAATTGATATGCCACCGTTGTAAGCAGACCTTCATCAACATTTAAGGGGTTTTCTTCTGTATTTACCATTAAGAAGCAACCCGTACCATATGTAGATTTCATATCACCATTTTTAAAGCAACCTTGACCAACAAGAGCCGCTTGTTGATCTCCAATAACACCTCTAATTGGAATCTCGCAATCATTTATTTTTAAATTACCAAAATCACCATCACAACTTAACACTTCAGGCATCATGTTTTTCGGTATTTCAAATAGTTCCAATAGCTCATCATCCCATTCCATATTTTTTATATTAAAAAGTAAAGTTCTCGACGCGTTCGTAACATCTGTGAAATGATTCTTTTCTTTAGAAAGCATATAAATAAGATATGAATCAACAGTTCCAAACAATAACTCACCTTTACTCGCCTTTTCTCTTGCTCCGTCAACATTATCTAAAACCCACTTAATTTTTGTTGCTGAAAAATATGGATCGAGAAGTAATCCTGTTTTTTCTTTTATGATTGATTCATGACCATTTGATTTAAGATATGAGCAGTATTCATGTGTTCTTCTATCTTGCCAGACAATTCCAGGATAAATTGCTTCACCAGTTGATTTTGACCAGACTATTGTCGTTTCTCTTTGATTTGTAATGCCACACGCTTCAATACCTAAATCAGCGTTTACAACTTTATTAAGTGTATTTGTAACTGTTTCTATTATTTTCTTTGGCTCTAACTCAACCCAGCCATCTTCAGGATAAGTAAGATCATATTCTTCTTGCGCATCTATTACTAAATTTAAATTTGCATCAAAAATTATTGATCTTGAACTTGTGGTTCCTTGATCTATTGATAAAAAGTTTTTCATATTTTGACTCCAATACTAATTATCCACAATTTATACACTTATTTCCAACAGTATAAAAACACCTTTTATACACTATATTGTGTAAAAAAAAGAAATTGTCACAATATATTGTGTTTTTTTACTTGATTCTTTGTCCACAATAAGTATAGTTAGTTGGTAGGAGATAAATTTACGTTACTGCAGAATTACTTAAATTTTTCCAAAATAAAAGAAACAATAAAACTTTTAATAAAAGAAGATGGTTAGCGGATAAAGAAGAAATGGAAGTTCAACAACAAAATCAGAAAGAAAATATTAACCAATCTATTAGCGATATAGAGACAACAGCACCAGGAAAACTTAGAGTCATAAAAAGAAATGGGAAAGTTGTTCCTTTTGAGGACGACAAAATAAAGGTGGCTATAACCAAAGCATTTCTAGCTATTGAATCCGGAAATGCAGCAGCAAGCGAAAGGATACATAAAAAGGTTGGTGAACTTACAGATGCTGTTGTAGAGGTTTTTAAAAGACGTATGCCCTCTGGTGGAACTCTTCATATAGAAGAAATACAAGATCAAGTAGAACTTCAGCTTATGAGGTCGGAAGAACTTGATGTTGCTAAAAGTTACATACTATATAGAGCAGAAAGAACACAAGAAAGAAAAAAGGAAAAGGTTGAAATAGATCTGCCTGATGTTCCTAGCATAAATATAACAAAAGGTGACGGAAGCTTGGTACCTCTTGATGTGGAAAAAGTTGCAGGATTAATAAGTGATGCTTGTGAAAACTTAGATGAAGTGTCAGTCAGTAAGTCTTGTTATGTCAGCAAGAACAAAGGTTGAGAAAGAACCTAATTATTCTTTTGTAACAGCAAGAATACTTATGGATCAAATAAGAAGTGAAGCATTAAATTTTCTTGGTGTTGCTGAAGAATCAACATATCAAGAAATGGAATCAAACTATCCCAAAGCATTTAAGGCGTACATAGACAAAGGAATAGAGCTTGATATATTAAATCCTGAACTAAAAACCTTTAACCTTGAGAAGCTTGGAAAGGCAATAGATTTTACTAGAGATAATCAATTTACATATTTAGGCCTTCAAACTCTCTATGACAGATATTTTATTCATTGTAATGACATAAGATATGAGCTACCTCAAGTGTTTTTCATGAGAGTTTCAATGGGGCTTGCTTTAGAAGAAGAAAACAGAGAAGAAAGAGCTATAGAGTTTTACAAGCTGCTATCTAGCTTTGATTACATGAGTTCTACACCAACTTTATTCAATTCTGGGACAAAAAGACCACAGCTGTCTTCATGTTATTTAACAACAATACCCGATGACTTGGATGGTATTTTCTCAGCAATGAAAGATAATGCACTATTATCAAAATGGGCTGGAGGCTTAGGTAATGATTGGACTCCAGTAAGAGCAATGAACTCTTATATCAAAGGAACAAATGGAAAAAGTCAGGGTGTTGTTCCCTTCTTAAAAGTTGCAAATGATACTGCCGTTGCAGTAAATCAAGGCGGTAAAAGAAAAGGAGCCATGTGTGGTTATCTAGAGACTTGGCATTTGGATATTGAAGAGTTTTTAGAGCTTAGAAAAAATACTGGCGACGAAAGAAGAAGAACGCATGATATGAACACTGCAAACTGGGTGCCTGATCTATTTATGAAAAGA
>LULK01003146.1_pt1 | contig 10491 bp, 10 predicted proteins | sample 728181 | NCBI WGS metagenome assembly LULK01 (sample SAMN03860291, study PRJNA289734) | marine metagenome | biome: seawater column; feature: ocean; material: water; isolation source: Red Sea water column Station 169 - depth 10m | place: Saudi Arabia: Red Sea | collected 2011-10-15 | depth 10 m | reverse complement strand
GCAGAAAATATTGATATTAAACAATTAGCTCCAAGATATATTCTTGCAATAATTGATAAGTGGAAAAATAAAGGATTTTATCCAAGTGAAGCAATAATCAATCAAAAGGATATTTACGAAAAAACAATATTGCCAATTTATAGAATTTATCAACAGAAATTAATTGATTTAAATTCTTGTGACTTTGGTGATCTAATTCTTCACGCTGTCAAGATCCTAGAAAAAAATAAAGATTTAAGAGAAATTTACTCAAAAAATTTTAAATATATTTTAGTTGATGAATATCAAGATACAAATTTTATACAAAGTAAATGGCTTAAATTACTTTCAGAAACAAATAAAAATATCTGCTGTGTAGGAGATGATGATCAATCAATTTATAGTTGGAGAGGGGCAGAAATAAAAAATTTTTTAGAATTTGACCAAGTTTATGAAAATACAAAAGTAATAAGATTAGAAGAAAATTATAGATCCACTGAAAATATTCTAGCTGTTGCATCAAGCTTGATAGCGAATAATGAAAATAGGGTTGGAAAAACATTAAAAACAACTTTACAAGAAGGAGAGCTAATCAAATTAAATTGTTATAAAAATGGAAAAGATGAAGCCATTGGCATTTCAGATGAAATTGAAAAAATAAAGAAAGAATATTCATATAATAATATTACCATTCTTGTGAGAGCGATATTTCAAACTAGAGAATTTGAAGAAAGATTCTTAAAAATTGGCTTACCTTATAGAATTTTGGGTGGAATAAAATTTTATGAAAGAGCCGAAATAAAAGATTGTGTTGCCTATTTAAGATTGGTGTATCAAGAAAAAGATGATCTGGCTTTTGAAAGAATTGTTAATAACCCAAAACGCTCTATTGGTGATAGTACATTAAAAAGCATTCATGAATTTGCAAAAAGACAAAAAGATTGTTTAGAAATTTCATCTCGAAAAATGATAGAGGCAAACTTGATTAAACCTAAAGCTAAAATTGGTTTAATGTCCTTTTTAGATTTAATTTCAAAATGGAGAAATGATCTAACAATAAAAAAAATGGGTCATGTTAAATTATTACAAACTATTCTTGATGAGTCTGGATATTCAGCAATGCTTAAAAATAAAAAAGATCTAGAAAATGAAAATAGACTTGAAAATATTAAAGAATTGTTAAGCGCAATGAAAGAATTCGATAATTTGGAAAGTTTTTTAGATCATGTTTCACTAGCAACCTCAATTGATCAAGAATGGGAAGGTGAAAAAGTTAATATGATGACAATGCACGCCGCTAAAGGTCTAGAGTTTGAGGTAGTTTTTTTACCTGGTTGGGAAGAAGGACTTTTTCCTCACCAAAAGTCTATTGAAGAAAAAGGTCAAAATGGATTAGAGGAAGAGAGAAGGTTAGCTTATGTGGGCTTAACTAGAGCTAAGAAAAAAGTAGTAGTATCTTTTTCAATGAACAGATTTTATCAGGGTGATTGGATAGATAGCATGGCCTCGAGATTTATTGATGAACTACCGGACAAATATTTAGAAAAAAATTCTTTTTTTGATGAGACAAAAGAGGGGATAGAGGAATTTGAATTCAATCAGGATATTGAAAATGAAAGTGGTATTAATAGTCCTGGATGGTTGAGGTATCAAAAGAGAATTAAATGAGTAACGATCGAATAAACACTCTTATTAGTAAATTTAATAAATATAATATAGATGGATATATTATTCCCAAAAATGACGAATTTTTTTCGGAATACTCTGCAAATGATAGACTTAAAGCTATCACAAAATTTTCTGGCTCTGCTGGCTATTCAATCATTTTAAAAAAGAAAAATTACTTATTTGTTGATGGGAGATATACAATCCAAGCAAAAAAAGAAGCGGGTAAAAGCTTTAAAATTGTAGATTTGCATAAAATTATTAATTGTAAACAAAATAGTTGGTGAAGACTATAAAACTAAAATTATGAAAATAAGGAAATACTTAAACAAAAATAAATCAGATTATTTATTTATCACAGCACCTGAAAATGTTGCATGGCTTCTTAATATAAGAGGACACGACAATCCAAATAGTCCTATTCCTAACTGCCAATTAATAATAAAAAATAAACAAAGTTTTTATTTGATTTCATCTAAGGATAAAGTTTCAAGGTTAATTAATGAAAAAAAAATAAAATCTGATCAAGTAATTGAGCCAAAGAATTTTAGTAAATTTATTTTAAATCTTAAAGGTAAAAAAATTATTATTGATAAAAATTCTTGCTCAATTTTTTTTGAAAATATATTAAAAAAAAAATTCAAAATCTTAAGTGTTGAAGATCCAATTTATTCACTTAAATCATTAAAAAATAAAACAGAACTAAAAAGTATGTTAAAAGCTCATATTTTTGATGGTGTTGCATTGACCAAATTTATTTATTGGATCAAAAATATAAATAAAAAAACAATCACTGAGTTTGAGGCACAAAATAAATTGGAAAATTTTAGAAAAAAAAATAAAGATTATTTATATCCAAGTTTTAATACTATCGCTGGTGCTGGAGGGAATGGTGCTATTGTCCATTATAGAGCAACAAAAAAAAACACAAAAAAAATAAAAAAAAAAGATATTTTTTTATGTGATTCTGGAGGTCAATATAAATATGGTACTACAGATGTAACAAGAACAATTTGTTTCTCAAAACCTAAAAAGAACATAAAAAATATTTTCACAAGAGTATTAAAGGGTCATATTGCAGTTGTAAAATCAAATTTAAATAAATATTCCTTTGGTAATCTCATAGACATTAGAGCAAGAAAATTTTTAAAAGAGATTAACTTAGATTACCAACATGGAACTGGACATGGTGTAGGTTTTTTTTTAAATGTGCATGAAGGACCTCAGTCTATCTCTAAATTTAATAAGGTAAAGTTACGCGAAGGAATGATTTTAAGTAATGAACCAGGATATTATAAAAAAGATAAATTTGGAATACGTATAGAAAATTTAATTTATATAAAAAAAAATAAAAATAAAATGTACTTTGAAAATTTAACTCTAGTTCCTATTGATAAAGATTTAATAAATTTTGATTTATTAACAAATGATGAAAAAAGTTATCTTTGGAAATATAATTTGGATATTTACACAAAACTTCATAAATATTTAAACCCAAGTGAAAAAAGATGGTTAGCTACTTTTATTCAATAATTTATGTAATTCTGACTGATCTATAATTTTAATCTTTAACTCTTTTGCAGCTTCGACTTTCCGTTTAGTAGGTTTTTCTCCAATTATCAGATAATCAAGTTTTTTTGAAACATTACTTATTATTGTTCCTGAATTTTTTTCTATTAAAGACTTAGCCTCTGCTCTACTCATACCTGTTAATTTTCCCGTAAACATAAATATCTTGTTACTTAATACGCCATCAGTTTTATTTTCTATTGTTTTCTGGATTTTTAAAATTTTTTGAAGATCTTGAATTACCTTTAAATTAGTTTTATTCGAAAAAAATTTTTTTAAAGAAGTTATTTGAGTTTCTCCAATCCCATCACTATTTAACAAATCATCAATTTTATTTTCTTTAGAAAGATTTAAAAACTTCTCGGGATTTTTGAGTGTTTTCGCAATTAATTTAGCATTTTCAAAACCAATATGTCTAATACCAAGAGCATATACAAATTTTTCAAAGGAAATATTTTTCTTTTCCTCAATTGCATATCTTAAATTAGCAACGGATTGTTTTCCCCAACCATCTAATGACTCAATTTTTTTATAATTCAGGTTAAATATATCCTGTGGAAGTCTTATTAATTTTAAATCCCAAAAATTTTCAACTATTTTTTTACCAAAACCTTCAATATTAAAACCTTCCTTCGACACAAAATGTTTAATTCTTTCCTTGGCCATTCTATCACATTCAAACCCTCTATCAGGACATCTTCTTACTGCATCAAATTTTTTAGTAATCTTGTTGTATTCTTTTATTGTTTCATAACCACATGGGCATTTTTTTGGGAAGATAAATTTTTTTGACTCCCTTCTTCTTTTTTTTGCATCTACTGAAACAACATGAGGTATCACATCACCTGCTCTTTCTACGACAACAGTATCGTTTATTCTAATATCTTTTCTTATTATTTCATCCTCATTATGGAGAGTAGCATTAGATACAACTACACCACCAATATTAATTGGTTTTATTTTTGCAACAGGTGTCAATGCCCCTGTTCTTCCCACTTGAATCTCGATATTTAAAATTGTTGAAATACCTTTATTGGCAGAAAACTTGTGGGCAATAGCCCAACGAGGTGAATTTGCAACGTTGCCTAAACGTTTCTGTAAATCAAAACTATTTATTTTGTAAACGATACCATCAATATCAAAATCAATCTCATTTCTTTTTTTTTCTATTTCATGGTAATTTTTCATTAAATTTTTAATCCCTTTTATAGTTTTATTAAATGGATTTGTTTTAAAACCCCACTCACTTAATTTTTGTAAGTAATTACTTTGATTTTTTATTTCCATACTATTTACATACCCAAAAGTATAAGCAATAAACTTTAATGGAATTTTCTTTGTATCTTGTGGATTTTTTTGTCGTAATGATCCAGATGCAGCATTTCTTGGATTAGCAAACTTGTCTTTAATATTTTCAAAATCATTATTTTGAATAAATACCTCACCCCGAATATCTATTTCATCAGGAAAATTTTTAGCTGAAATATTTTTAGGAATATCATCTATTGTCATTAAATTTTGTGTAATATCCTCTCCTTCTTTCCCATCACCTCTTGAAAGTCCCATAACAAATTTTCCTTTTTTAAAAATTAATGAAGCAGAAATACCATCAATTTTAGGTTCTGCACTATACTCAAATTCATTTGAACTTTTTTGGTCTAAAAAATTATTAATTTTTTTTTCAAAATTTATTAGATCCTCCTCGTCAAAAGCATTTGAAAGTGAAAGCATGGGAACTTTATGAAAAACTTTTTTAAAAGTTTTAGATGGTTTAAAACCTACTATTTTAGAAGGTGAATTTGCACTTTCTAAAAAATCATATTTTTTTTCTAAAGATAATATATCTGCTTTAATTCTATCATATTCAAAATCATTTACTAAAGGCTTGCTTAATTCATAATAATATTTGTTAAGTTTTACAAAATTTTGAATTTTTTTATTGTATTCTTTCTTAAGTTTATTTTTATCCATCTCATTCTAAAAGAGTTTTAAATTTTTTTATTAATCCACCACTTTTTTTCTTAAAAGTTTGTAGTCTCTCTTTTAATTTTTATCAAATAAACTATAAGAATTTTCATACCACTTTGAAGATTGGTAATTATATCCTAATAATTTAGCATATTTTTCAGCTTCATCAATCAAACCAATTGAATAATGAACCTCAACTAACCTGTGTAAAGCTTCTTCAGCATAAATAGTGGTGTCATATTTATCTATAATTTCTCTAAATCTACTTATTGCAGGTATCCATTTTTTTTTATCAAAATAATATCTTCCCAAATACATCTCCTTTGCGGCAAGAATGTCATTTATTAAATCTATTTTAAATTCTGCATCGATTGCATATTCAGTATTTGGATAATTTTTAAGAATAATATTAAAGTTTTTTTTAGCATTTATGATTGATTGTAAGTCTTTTTTCTCATCAACAATTTGTTCATAATAGCAAATTGCTAATAAATAATATACATATCCTAAATCTTTGCTGGTTGGATACACCTTTAAAAATCTTTGCAATTCGGCTATAGCATCACCATAATAATCTTGTGTATAATAAGAATATGCAGCCATTAAAGCTGATTGTGGCGCCGAGTTTGCTTGAGGAAATAATAATTCTGCTTCATTAAATTTTTTTGCAGCATACAATGCGTCGCCACTATCTAAAGCATCCATTCCTTCTTTATAAGTTTCTTGAACTTGCAATTCTAAACTTTTCTCCTTTATGGTTGAATTTTTTATTGTCTCTTTTGAACAAGAAACAAATAAAACAAAAATGAAGAAAAAAACTGAAAACTTTAGCTTAAACATAATTGTTTTATATAGACTTAATTAAGAATTTTAAAGTTCAATATATGTTAAGCAATCGATCTTAATAATGTTTTATTAAGAATAGTATGAGGAAGATTTCTTTCTTGAATCTCAATTATTGAAAAGTTTTCTTTGTTTTCAAACACTTTCTTCAACAACTGGTTAGTTAAAAAATGACCACCTTGAGAACAATTCACACTACCTATTATTCTATATCCGCTTGTATATAAGTCTCCAATACAATCTAATATTTTGTGATTTACAAATTCTTTCGGATTTCTAAGCTTTTCAGAATTTAAAATTTCATTACCCTTAACAACGATTGCATTATCTAAACTTCCACCTTTTGCAAGTCCTTTTTCTTTAATTTTTTCTACATCGTCGAATAAACAAAATGTTCTTGAATTAAAAATATCTATTAAATCGTCCTCATACACGTTTACTTTATTTTCTTGATTTCCAATTAAACAATTCTCGAATTTCAATTTAAAATTTATATCCAAACTTAACTTAGAAGGTTCTATAGAAATAAATTTCTCTCCATGACGATAGGATATTTTTTTTTGGATCTTAATTATCTTAATAGGCGCCTCACTTTTTTCTAATCCACAACTTTTTAAAATTTCGATAAATTCTTTTGCTGAACCATCTAAAATTGGAACTTCTTCATTGTTAATTTCTACCAATGCATTATCAATCCCCAATCCAAATAAAGCGCCCATTAAATGTTCAATAGTTGAAACTTTTACTCCATACTCATTACATATGGTTGTATTTAATAATGTATTAGTTACGTTTGTAAAACTCGGGTAAACATAATTATTTGATTGTAAATCTACTCTTTTAAAAACAATTCCAGTATTTGGTTCAGAGGGTTTAACCAATACTTTGGCTAATTTACCACTATGAAGTCCAACTCCACTAAAGTTCGCTATTTTTTTTAAAGTTTTTTGACTTAGCAATGACATCAAAGAACTTTTAATCTGTTAAGAAAAAAAACTTAAAACAATAAATATTACGATAAACTACTAATTAATTAAAAAAATTGAAGAATTTCTCAAAAAAACCTTGTTTTTTGTTTATTTTCCCAACTAGCAAAACCTCATTGTTATTATGGCCTGAAATAATTCTACTAGCTGTTGTAAAAATAGAGTTATCTGCATTATCTTTAAATCTTTCTACATAAGTAGCACTTAAAATTTGATTTAACGAAATATGATATTTTCTCAAAATCTTTTCTATATTTTCAATTAAATTTTTTGAAAGACAGATAAATTCTGTGTCTAAAGAAAAAAAATTACAATTAACATTTTCTGGTAAAGTTGTATAAAATTTATTATCGATAAAGTATTTTTCTATAAGAAAATGTATAATTTTTTCATTTTGTAAGTTTGATTGACATAAATTTTTTAAATCATTTAATGGGTGAATTAAGGCCTCTGAGTTTATAAGATTTCCATTATTAATCTTTTTGATTGACAATTTTATCGAGTGAAATTTCTTACTATCTAAAATAATATATATATCTTTAATAAAACTATTTAATTTTTTTTCGATTTTAAATATATTAGAACCTAAAAATTCATCTAATTTATCAAATTCTAATTCAGTAGAATTTTCTTCTATTGCTAGTTTTTCAAAATAAATTTTTTCATTTGATAAAATTTCAGTTACATAAATAATAAATTGATTGTGATTTAAATAAAGATATGTTTGGAAATCTACTTTTTTAGTCATTTGTGACAATTTGATTTTTTTGACGTATATCCAAAATTTTTGTCTTGCTGAACTCTATATTATCAAGTAATTCAATTGATAAATTTAATGACTCTTTAATTCCTGAAATTGGTAATTTTATTAGAACTCCTGAGATCATTTCAATATCCCATCTTCCTGAAGGGAAATAGTAAAAATTTTTTATGTTATTGTATTTAAAGTCAGTTTGAAGAATAATATTTTTAAATTCTAAAAATTTTTCTGTTTCGAAATTTCCAAAAACAAAAGGCAAATTTTTAGAATGGTCTTCTGTATCTATAAATTTTCCATTTGATCCAACTAAATAATTTTTTCCATTTATATTTGTAGATGCTAAAAAATTTATTTTTCTTACTTTGATTTCAATAGACGATGGATATCTTTTAAACACTTCATATTCTTCTATAAAATTATTAGAGTTTAATATTTCTTTAATCTGGGATTTTTTAATAGATAATATATTATTTACCTTTATTAAATTTGTGATTTTTGAAAATTCATTATCATTAAATTCTATTCCTTCTATATCAATCATATTGATTTTAGGGAAATATAAAAAATAATTTTCTTATTTATTTGTTGAAGCATCTTTTAAAATTAATTCAATAAGTTTAATAAAACTTATACCACGAAATGCAGCAATCTCAGGAACTAAAGAAAGTTTTGTCATTCCTGGCTGAGTATTAATTTCTAAAAGATAAAACTTACCCCTGTAATATTTAAAATCTGAACGGCTCACTCCTCGACAACCGATTAAATTGTGTGCTTTGGATGAAATTTTCATTATTTGTTCATATTTTTTTTTAGATAAATCCACTGGTATAATATGTTCAGTTTTTGCTTTTGGATTATATTTTGCTTGATAATCATAAAATTTTCTTTTTGGTATTAATTCAATTGCACCAAGTTTCTTAGAACCAATCATAGCAGCCTGTATCTCTCTACCAGGGATAAATTCTTCTATTATTATTTTTTTATAATCTTCTAAATACTTCAATTTTTTTTTGATATTTTTTTTTGTACATATAAACACATTTACACTTGAACCCTCATTGATTGGCTTTATCACAACTGGAAATTTAAGTTTTTTTTCAATGATTCTAACAATATTTTTTTCATCTTTGCTGAAAGAATAGGTCAAGAATTTTGGGGTCAATATTTTATTTTTTATAAAAATTTTTTTTGATAACACTTTATTCATTGCTATTGATGATGAAATCACACCTGAATGTGTATAAGGAATTTTAAAACTCTCTAATATTGCTTGAATATAACCATCTTCACCAAACTGACCATGCAACGCATTGAAAATTTTGTTTGGTTTGAATTTTTTAATAACATTAAATAAATCAAAATTTGGTTCTGTTATTTTTACAAAATAATTATTTTTTTTTAGTTCCTTGGCTACTTGTTTTCCAGTATCAAGGCTAATTGCTCTTTCTTTCGAAATTCCACCTGAAATTATTAATATTTTTTTCAATTTATTTTAAAATCTTAATTTCTTTTTCTAATTTTATACCAGTTTTTTCTAAAACCTCTTTTGATACAAATTCAATTAAATTGTTCATATCATTAAAAGAAGCGCTACCCTTATTTACAAAAAAATTACAATGTTTTTCTGAAATACATGCATCCCCAAAACTTTTGTCTAAAGGAACCGACTCTTTTATTAATTCCCAAACTTTCTTATTTGTTTGTGATTTAGGATTTTTAAAAGTGCTTCCACTAGTTTTAATTCTAGTAGGTTGTGCTTTTTCCTTTTTTTTAACTAAATTCTCAATTTCATTTTTTATTTGAGATGGACTAGATTTTAACCCTTTAAATGAAGCACTTAAAAAAATCAAATCATCAGATAAGTTACTTTTTCTATACTCAAATTTTATTTCTTTACTTGGGATGGTAATGATATTTCCAGATTTATCGATTGCTTGCACTGAAATCAATACATCTTTAAATTCTTTGTTAAAACAACCTGCGTTCATTCTAATTCCACCCCCTATTGTGCCTGGTATACAAGATAAAAACTCAAATCCGCTGAGACTATTTTTTACAGCAAAATCTGATAAAGACTTGTCAGTCACAGCACTTCCAGCAATTATCACATCATCTCCAAGAAGTGAGATATTATCCTAATTTTATAACTATACCATCAAATAAATCATCAGATATTAAAGTGTTAGAACCTGCTCCAAGAATAAATATTTTTTCCTGATTATTTACTATTTTCAAAAATTTAATCAGTTCATGAAGATTTTTGGCTTTAAAAAAAACTTTTGTTTTTCCACCAATGTTAAACCAGTTTTTTTTTTTAAGATCGTACTCAAATCTTAAATTTTCATCAAATTCTCTAAATAAAGTTTTTAGTTGATCTAATTTCATTATATTAATTTTGGCAGTTCTCTCATCCAATTTGAGATGGAACCTGCGCCCATTCCAATTACAATTTTTTTTCCACTCATATTTCTTTTTATAAATTTAGCCAGTTGAAAGTTATCATTTACTAAAAATAATTTTACTCTTGAATTTTTTATTATCTCCTTAGCAAAATTAATATAATTAAATCCTAACTTTATTTTTTCTCCCGCTGAATATACAGGACATAAAATAACAATATCGGCATTCTTAAATGCAAAGGAAAATTCTTTTCTTAAATCTTTAAGTCTTGACACTCTATGTGGTTGAAAAATGCAAACTTTTTCATAATCTTTATAAACC
>LULK01000852.1_pt1 | contig 10497 bp, 7 predicted proteins | sample 728181 | NCBI WGS metagenome assembly LULK01 (sample SAMN03860291, study PRJNA289734) | marine metagenome | biome: seawater column; feature: ocean; material: water; isolation source: Red Sea water column Station 169 - depth 10m | place: Saudi Arabia: Red Sea | collected 2011-10-15 | depth 10 m | reverse complement strand
TTTATTTATAGTCTTGTTTTAGTAATGTTAAGTAACATCCAAGATAATTTGGAAAACCCATTTGACATGCAGGGGTTGGATGACTTGGATATGGATAACTTGAACAGGGCTTCTTTTTTCACGAAATTTTAAAGCCTGGACTATATAATTCACACGGAGTGGCTAATTAAGCAGCAAAATATTGTAACATTAGCAAATTTTTTGAAAAACCTATTTAGTCAAGAATACATTCATAAAGAACTCTCATGAGCATTCTGACACCATCATCTTTTTTAAATAAATTATAATCATGACTTCCGGATTTATTAAATTCACGTAAATCAGCAAGCAATTCAGGGTGAAATTGAAAACTGAAAGATCGTCTCACCTTTTGCGTTTCATAGTCTTTATAATTTATACACGTGGCGGCTACATCTGTGAGTTTCTTTTCTGCTTCTGAGGTAGAACACAATATTTCTACCGAAGAAGGTAGAGTTAATAACCAAGACAAAGACGAAATTGAAATTAAATCTCGAGATGAGGCTAGTGTATCATGCAAGTTCGAATAAGCCCAATTTGCAAAAAGAATAGCTTCTTCATTAACCTCGTCAGAATGAAACATTAGTAACTCTAGGTTCTTCTCATAAGTTATAGATTGCTCTACGATACCGTCATATTCTGATGCTGTTTGGTTATGCTTAATCAGTAATTCTTTGAATTCATTGGATGGATGTTTCCCATCATGACTGTATTTTTCCAATTCACATTTGCCGACTTCTGTAACTTCATTTAGGGCCACGGCGAAGTGTGGATCATCCCATCCTTCAGCGATAATAGTATTATTTTTTATAACTTTTAAGGACTGACCTACATTCTTTATTCGATTACATAATGATATTAAGGCTTCATACTGATAGCTATCTTGTGAAAGAACAGTAGATAATTTTTGAGAAATCATCAAAACAGCTTTTTTAATTAAATTTATATGAGCTTGTGCGGCGAGCTGGTGACCTAAACATATAAAGATAGCCGGGGTACTTTTATGTCCTCTTGCCAGGATGATTTGTTCTATTAGAGATTGTAATTCTTCCAGATCTATCTTTGAGTCTACAAATGAGGCCCCGTCTTTAGCTGAAGGGTGACCTCCTTCAACAATTACAGCCAAAGACCTTTGAAGTACTTTCAAGAGATTATCAATATTTGATACTCCACTTTCCCAAAGGGGAAACAAAATAGAGTCACAGTCCGCCACAATTCTTCCAATATACGCTATATTGGAAGAAGCTCTTACTCCTTCGACTTGTGGATTCAAACCTACATGATTTGCCGGTTCAATTATACTTATAACATTTTTAGAGATATCTGGGTTTTCTAAAACATAATTTAGATCAATCTGATCTTTAACTACCTTTTCAAATGGTTCAGTCCCCCAAGTTCCAGATAGCTGCTGAAATTGAATTAGATTATCAGCATTAGATAACAGGCTGTTTGAATGCCGATCGGATAAAAAATGCCCAATCAGAGTTTGAATAGCATGAATTGAATTGGTATTTTTATTGTACCAGGAGGAAGTACTTCTCCATTTTTTGCAACTTCTTAATGAATATAAAAATTTAAATTTTATGAACCGCTATTAGTTTTTATATAGAATAAATTTTACTCAAAAAGTTTTTAAATACAAACCCGAACATAAACCTGAAGCCATGCATATTTTTTAGACGATGGGCGTATTTTTGTCTCATCCGCCGTAGTGCTTTAAGCTAGATGAAACAGTTACGGACTATTTTAAAAATTCCTAACGAAAATCAAAAATTTTTTCACAAAATATTTACGTTTGAGAACTAACACGATTTAGGGTAAGAAAGCTTTTATATGTTTAGAGATTTTTTATACGTCGTCGACCTGAGATTATTCATAATTGCAATTATTTCTGTTTTCGCGACAAGAGCTTGTGAAGTGTATAATTACAGCGGCAGTATGCCGACTTCCTTAATTGGTCTAGCAGTTGTTTTCCCCATAGTTTTCAGCATTAATTCAGCCTTCCAAAGAAGAGATGAAGCTTTAGAACAATATGGCAGCATAAATGCAAATCTTGCCTCAATTTATTTTGCCCATGTAAATTGGCCTTATCATTCTGGAGATAGCGCTCAGGACAGGGAGTTGGAAATAAAGGATTTGGTCCTAAAATTGATAGAGGCGATAAAACTTGATATTACTGTCGAAAGTAATGACTATAAGAAGGAAGTTTATCAATATTTTAATGTTTTATCAAAAAAAAATGTTGCCCTAAGAGATTTGGATATCAGCTCTGGTGAAATTTCTCGAATAAATAATTGGTTAAACAACGTGATTATTTCATTTGAACGACTTAGCAGCATTTCCGATTATAGAACGCCCAAGGCATTGCGTGCTTATAGTAAAATATTTTTGCATATCTTCCCAATTTTATTTGCCCCGTATTTTGCTTATCTAAACGTGCAAGTACAATATCTAGGTTTCATAGTTGCTATTGGTTATTCAGCAGTTTTAGTCATGTTAAGCAATATTCAAGACCAAGTGGAAAATCCATTTGATTCAGAGGGACTTGATGACATTGATTTGGAAAGGGAAAATCGATTCAAAAAAGTCATATAATGTCAAAGCAGGATCTAGCACCAGAGTTAGGCACCACTTAAAATTCCAAACGCGCTTCTTAAACCTTTCCTTGTTGAATTGGATTTCAAGGGATTTCAAGTCGTATTCCCGTCACCCCCCAAATATTTTTGGCACTGGTTTGGCACTGAGAGGGTATCTCGGCGACCTAAGTTATTGATTTTATTGGGGTTTGTTGGCGCGGTTGACGGGGCTCGAACCCGCGACCCCCGGCGTGACAGGCCGGTACTCTAACCAACTGAGCTACAACCGCGTTGTAGGCTGTTTATTGATATGACTGACTTCCGTCAAGCGCTCAATTTATCAAATATGTTTTTTTCTTTAATTTAACTTTTTTACAGTTTTCCAGTGGATGTGAGTCTATAGAAGTCATCTATTAAAAGCCACAAGATGTATAATTTATCTAAATAGAAACTTTTTGCTAATTTTTTTCTAATAAAAAGTTAAACTTAAAAAAAACAGTGGTTGAATAAAACGAATTACACCCCACTTGTTATATAAATATAAAATCGACTCATCAAAATATTATCGAACAATCCTGTCGAGCAGCAAAACGGTGAATAAAATGTCCAGTAAAACAAATCTGTATCCAGTACTTCCTCTTCGTGACATAGTGGTTTTCCCAAATATGGTAGTACCTCTTTTTGTTGGCAGAGAAAAATCTGTAAAAGCTCTTGAAGTAGTTATGTCAGAGGACAAAGAAATTCTGCTGTCTAGCCAAATAGATGCCACAGACGATGATCCAAGCAGTGAGGGCATATATCAGGTTGGTGTTTTAGCAAATGTCTTGCAACTGTTAAAACTTCCAGACGGGACAGTCAAAGTACTAGTAGAAGGTAATAAAAGGGTAAAAATTTCCGAGTTCAGCAAAAATGATGAATTTTTTGAGGCATATGCCGAGGAATTGTCAGAAGATGAAGGGGATACTGAAACAATTAAAGCACTCCAAAAAACAATTGCCGCTGAATTCGAAAAATATGCAAAGATTAAGAAAAATATTCCAGAGGAAGCCTTAGCCTCCGTCGCTAATGCAGAAGACCCTCGTCAACTGGTTGATTTAATAGCTGGACATCTTGGAATTGAAGTTGAAGAAAAACAGAAATTATTAGAAAACCTGGTAATAAGCGAGCGTTTGGAGCAAGCTTACTCCCACATGCAAAGTGAAGTAAGCGTTTTGCAGGTCGAAAAAAAGATAAAAACCCGTGTAAAGTCACAAATGGAACGTACTCAGCGGGAGTATTATCTAAACGAGCAAATGAAAGCCATTCAGAAAGAACTCGGTGATGGCGAGGATGGCCAGAACGAGATTGCCGAACTAGAAGCCAAAGTAGAAAGTATTAAGCTGAGTAAAGAAGCTAAAGAGAAAACAGAAGCTGAGATAAAAAAACTAAAATCTATGTCGCCTATGTCAGCAGAAGCAACCGTGGTTAGAAATTATCTTGATTGGCTTCTGTGCCTACCTTGGGGAACTAAATCGAGGGTTAAGAAAGATTTAAATCGTGCTCAAAAGATATTGGATGATGATCATTACAGCTTGGAAAAAGTAAAAGAACGGATTGTAGAGTATCTTGCCGTTCAACAACGAAGTAAGAAGGTTAAAGGCCCAATTATGTGTTTAGTTGGACCTCCAGGAGTGGGCAAAACTTCACTTGGCAAATCAGTAGCTAAAGCTACTGGGCGTGAGTTTATTAGAATTTCTTTAGGCGGCGTGCGAGACGAAAGTGAAATCCGAGGTCATCGCCGGACATATATTGGTTCTATGCCTGGTAAAATCATACAAGCACTGAAGAAAGCAAAGACCACTAACCCGTTAATTCTGCTTGATGAAATTGATAAAATGGGACAGGATTTTCGTGGAGACCCTGCCTCTGCGATGCTCGAAGTTCTCGATCCAGAACAAAATAGTACCTTCGTGGATCATTATTTGGAAGTTGAGTACGATCTGTCTAACGTGATGTTTCTCACCACAGCAAATAGCTATAATATGCCTGAGCCGCTACTCGACCGGATGGAAATTGTTCCACTAGCGGGGTACACAGAAGATGAGAAAAGAGAGATCGCTCTCAGGCATCTTTTAGGAAAATCTCTCAAGAACAACGGTCTAAAAGAGAGTGAATTTTCGCTATCCGATGATGCATTGACCGCAATTATTCAATTTTACACGCGTGAAGCGGGTGTGCGTAATTTGGAACGTGAAATATCGCGGCTGGCACGGAAAGTTGTCACGAAAATTGTAAAAAAAGAAAGTCAGACCGTGACAATTACGGAAGAAAATTTATCCGATTATTTGGGAGTAAGAAAGTTTAAGTATGGGTTAGCGGAACTACAGGATCAAATTGGAGTGGTCACCGGTCTGGCTTACACATCGGCGGGTGGTGATCTGTTGCAGATAGAGGCTTTGAAGTTGCCGGGTAAAGGTAGAATGAAAACCACCGGTAAGCTTGGTGATGTAATGAAAGAGTCAATCGATGCTGCAAGTTCATACGTAAGGTCTATTAGCCCGAAGATAGGAGTAAAGCCGACACGTTTTGACAAGCTGGATATTCACGTTCATGTCCCGGAAGGTGCAACACCTAAAGATGGGCCCAGCGCAGGACTTGCTATGGTGACGTCAATTGTTTCTGTATTAAGCGGTATTCCAGTGAAAAAAGACTTAGCAATGACTGGCGAAGTTACTCTACGTGGCAACGCGTTGCCGATAGGTGGGTTAAAAGAAAAACTTTTAGCTGCCTTGAGAGGAGGGATTAAAACCGTTCTTATCCCTCTGGATAATGAAAAAGATCTCGCAGAAATACCAGAAAATGTTAAAGAGGGGCTCAAAATTGTAGCGGTATCGCATGTTGAAGAGGTATTGCAGTATGCTCTCGTTGCGGAACCTGAACCGATAGAATGGGATCCAAATTATGATGATGAACAGCAAGGCTCATCTCTTACAGATAACAAAAGTTCATCCGGTGCAACTGCACATTAGGCTGAAAAAAAATTATGTTAGTTTTTGAACCGGATAGTTTGAAAAAATATAAAAATCTATTGCACATATTTGGAGCTTTAGATAAGACGCGGTCAGGGGTGATTAGCTCAGTTGGTAGAGCGCTTCGTTTACACCGAAGATGTCGGGAGTTCGAGTCTCTCATCACCCACCATCATAACCTGAGCAGACAAGAGCTGACCGTTACGGAATACAGCTGTAAGAGAACCTGCATACTAAATGCTCAAAAACGCAAGTACTTGAGCATTGTTTGAAAACTTCAGAAGTATTTTAAGAAACTTTTTCTGATCCCTAAAATCTGTGTTATTCAAGTAAATAGAGGACAAGTAAATGAAACTTGAAAATGACATAGGTGTTTGGCAACCTAATGAACTTGTTTATTCTGCAAGTGATCTCCCAACTTATTCTTACTTGGTGATAGAAGGCCAAGCTCAAATAGTGAGCCCAAGTGGGCTACGGTTGAGTTCCATAGGATACAATGAATTGTTTGGAGAAGCATCTTTTATTCTCGGCAAAAATCGTACGGTTACTGCAATAGCTGGCGAGGATGGATTAACTGCTCGCCTTATAAAATCGGACCATTTAATAGCGAAATTAAAACAAGATATTTTTCTATCCGCGCTTGTTAGAAAACTCGAGGCAAGGCTATCAAATTCTAATGAAAAAAGCGAAGTGCTAGCAAATGGTATGAAAGATGTTTCGAGCCAAATAACTGCATTCATTGACAGTATTAATGAACAAAATTCTAATGGTAGAATTCTAATTGATAAATTGGATGAGCTAGAAAAAGAATTTGAATATCTAAAATGGAATTTTGGAATAGTTGATTAGATGTATTTCATAATAAGAGTTTAAATTGAGCTTCACTGAATTATCCCAAATATTATCTCTCATATTCCTGGTTTTACTCACCTTAGAGTTTTTCATTCCAGGTGTGTCATTTGTATTGTTTTTATTACTAACTATTATACCGATTAATATATTGCTAATGAATAGAAACAATTAAACTTTATATTTGTTCAATATCACCCTCAGCTCGAACAGAATAAAATTCATCAACAAAATCATCAAAGCTATTTGACCTAATTGAACTCCTAATACCAGCCATAAGATCTTGATAATACTGAAGATTATGCCAGGTTAAAAGCATAGAGCTTATTATCTCCTGACTTTTGAAAACGTGATGTAAGTAAGCGCGACTATAATTTTTGCAAGCTGGACATGAACAATTTTCATCGATAGGCCTTGGATCATCTTGATGACGCGAATTTTTAATATTTAAGACGCCCCTAGGGGTAAATATTTGGCCAGTCCTTCCTGATCTGGACGGTAAAACGCAGTCCATCATGTCAATACCGTTTTTTACGGCGCCAACTATATCGTCAGGCTTACCAACTCCCATTAAATATCTTGGCTTTTCACTTGGAAGCAAATCAGGAGCGTATTTTAAAACTTCAAACATCTTTTCTTGTCCCTCTCCCACTGCCAAGCCACCAACCGCGTAACCGTCAAAGCCAATTGATTTTAACGCTTCAGCACTTTCTTCTCGTTGTTCTGGAAAAACACTTCCTTGCTGGATTCCAAACAGAGACCTACCCTCTCTATAACCAAAGGCCTCTCGTGAACGCTCTGCCCATCTCATAGACATTTGCATAGAGTTCAGCGCTGTTTTTTCATCAACTGGGTAAGGTGTGCATTCATCGAAGCACATTGAAATATCGCTACCAAAGAGACTTTGCAACTCAATTGATCTTTCTGGAGTAATTAAATGGATTGAACCATCTATATGAGACTTGAACTTAACACCCTTTTCACTAATTTTTGTTAGAGCTGACAGGGACATCACCTGAAAACCTCCACTATCAGTGAGTATCGGATATTCCCAGTCCATAAACTTGTGAAGGCCACCAAGCGAGGCTATGCGCTCCGCTGTTGGTCGCAACATTAAATGATAAGTATTACCAAGTAAAATGTCTGCGCCTGTAGAGCGAACAGAACTTGGCAGCATCGCTTTAACTGTGGCTGCGGTACCTACAGGCATGAAGGCTGGAGTTCTAATATCCCCCCTCGCTGTCGTTATTTTACCTAAACGGGCCTTGCCATCTCTGGCCTCTAAAGAAAACTTTATGCTATTCTCCCATAAAGATATTTATATATCGTTTCGAAAGATCCCACTGTGGGCTGTTTACAGGAAGCTAGTCCTCCTCGAGAGACTCTACTGCCTTCTGTAATACATTTTTTGTAACTTCTTTTTCAGTGACACTCGCCTGTTCAAAAACAAAGTCTACCACCTTATCTTCGAATAAAGGTGCACGTATTTGCTGTTGCATTTGCTCATTCTTTTGCATGAATTCAAAAAACTGTCTTTCTTGCCCCGGATATTGCCTTGCCTGTTCCATAATAGCTTGGGTCATTTCTGCTTCGGTAACTTCTACTTCAGCTTTTTGACCTAATTCTGCCAATAACAAACCTAGTCTCACTCTTCGTTCAGCAAGTTTGTTATGTTCTTTTGTAGGCTCTATTTTCTCATGATCGTGGCCCTCAACATCTGGATTTTCGTCATGCCAAAGCTGATGCGCTATTTGACCCGCTTCTGCATCCACAAGGGACGGAGGCAAATCAAATGAGACCATCTTGTCCAATTTATCAAGCAATTCCCGCTTCATTACAGTTTTAGAGGCACCGGCGTATTCCGCCTCTAATCTCTCTGCTATCTGGGATTTAAGTCCTTCCAGATTATCTGAACCAAATTTCTTAGCGAGATCATCATTAATTTCAGCATCCACAGCTTCTTTTACTTCTTTAATCTTACAACTGAATATTGCATCTTTGCCTGCTAAGTGCTCAGCGTTATAGTCTTTTGGGAAAGTAACCTTTACCTCTGGTGTGTCTCCAACTTTCATACCAACTAGTTGTTCCTCAAAACCAGGAATAAAGCTGTCGGAGCCAAGCACGAGTGGATAGTCTTCAGATGACCCTCCATCAAATTCTTGATTGTCTACCATGCCGGTAAAATCAATCACAACTTGGTCACCATCTTTGGACTTTGAACCTTTACGCCTGGCTTTGTAGTCCTTCGCAGTAGATGCAAGGTTATTTAAAGCCTCGTCAACCTCTTTATCAGAAGCCTTAACAATCATTTTCTTAAGCTTCACCTTCGAGAATTCTAAGTCAGGTATTTCTGGCAACGCTTCGTAGGAAAGCTCAACCGAAACGTCATCACCCTCTTTCCAATCCTCATTTGTCATTTTGACATCAGGACGCATTGCAGGGCGATCTCCCGATTTTTCAAAATGCTTATTCATCGCACCATCAACACTTTCCTGCATGGCTTCACCTAATACCTTAGGACCAAACTGCTTCTTTAATATCGCCATTGGCACTTTGCCTTTACGAAAGCCTTTCATTTCGACATTCGGTTGGGCCTCATTGAGCTTCTCGTCAACCTTTTTATCTAGCTCTTTCGCAGTTATCACTATAGAGTAGCCACGCTTTAACCCTTCATTTAAAGTTTCAGTGATTTTCATCTTTTTCCTCTCGCGATCCAACCGATAATTCAGTTAGCAGAATTGTTCCTTTAAAGTTTGATGCCTTAGTAAATGCGCCGACTATTATGATCAACCCCGAAATTCTATTAGAACTTCCGTAAATACCCATGAATTTTGATATTGTAAGAAAAAGAGCACGTCGTTTTCCAAGCAAAGCTTAAAAAATCCAAAATAATGGATGGTCTCAAAGATTTAAAAATCTAATTAAATTTAATCGATTAAATTTAATTTAAACAAAAACCAATATTGTTTTTTGGGTGACAGATTAAGATTTAATTGGCAAGGTTTATTCCAGATAGAGCGCAAAGGAGAGTTAAATGGCAAATCTATATGCAAAAAACTTCAGCGATGCAGATGAAGTCAAAAATCCACCTAAGGCAAAGGTAGAAGTTGTAAAACTTGGCAATGTAAATGCCTCCAAATTAGTTCTACAACCGGGTTGGGTTTGGTCAGAATGTATTAAGCCAACAGTTGGTGGAGAAAGCTGTCAGGCTGGACATGTTGGCGTTGTGATATCTGGAAGATTAGGATGTTCTCACAATGATGGCTCTAAAATCGAAGTTGGACCAGGCGATGCGTATTATTTTGCACCAGGGCATGATGGGTGGGTAATTGGCGACGAACCTTGCATCATGTATGAGATTGTCGAAGGTGGAAAAGATTTTGGCCCATGGAAGCACGCTCACTGACTAGCTTGTTTTACTAACATTAAGTTAAACTTGGTGCGGGTGGAGGGACTTTGGTTACCAACAAAGGCATCACATGTTGGCTAACACTCTGTTTTCATTACAACCAGGTATGTGCAGTTCATATCAATATGGCACTATTTGGTCAGTAATATGGTCAGCAATTCCTTATCGTTACTAGTATAGGGGTGGCACTGGGGTGTGGCTTCCTTCATGTAACAATGACCTACCGCTTAACCCTGTGTGAGACATACCCCATGCAGGGGCCATAGGGGGTGTATGGGAAGTATGGTATATACGCTCATACACAGATAGGGTGTTTATTGTAGCCAAGTGATTAAACATAGGCCAAATGTTAGTGTATCGTAGCTTGCAGGGTTAGACAGAATAATAAACAAGAGCTTTTTACATAACAGCAGTCGCTATTTTGGACTTTACAAATCATTGATGGGATATAAAATTTAATTACAACAGAGGAGAAGTATAATGTGCGCAATTACAGGTTTTACTATAATAGGTCTGTTGGGTTGGGGTGTATATACTGCTGGTAAAGCAGTTTGGCAAAACCGTTCAACGATAGCTCGTTATGCGTACAGCTTTTACAACCTGCCTGAAACTACTTACCAAGCAGTTAAGGTTAAAG
>LULK01001242.1_pt1 | contig 10539 bp, 13 predicted proteins | sample 728181 | NCBI WGS metagenome assembly LULK01 (sample SAMN03860291, study PRJNA289734) | marine metagenome | biome: seawater column; feature: ocean; material: water; isolation source: Red Sea water column Station 169 - depth 10m | place: Saudi Arabia: Red Sea | collected 2011-10-15 | depth 10 m | reverse complement strand
GAGCAGGAGGTGGTGCCCGCCCGCGGCCGAGACCTCGAGCGCCAGGCGTGCGTCGGTCATGCCGAGGACGTCGTCGAGGTCGAGCTCCTCGTGGCGGGTGGACCCGCGCCACTGCAGGAGGCTGGCGGCGCCGGAGTCGACCACCGGCGGGGCATCGGGCAGGGGGTCGCCGGTGGTCACGGCGACCGCCTGCGCGAGCGAGCGGATCCCGAAGACGGTGGTGCCCGGGACCATGCTCGCCTCGGCCACCTGCGGCTCGGGGACCATCACCGTGGTGATGCCGCGGTCGCGGGCCGCCAGCACCATCGGCAGCACCCCGCGGACCGAGCGCAGGCTGCCGTCGAGCATCAGCTCCCCGACGTACAGGCAGTGGCGGAGCATCAGCGGGTCCACGGCGCCCTCGGCGCCCAGGACCGCCAGCGCGATGCCGAGGTCGTGGTGGGTGCCGCGCTTGCGCAGATCAGCCGGGGAGAGCAGCACGGTGATCCGCTTCGTACTCGGCCACGGCAGGTCGGAGTTGGTGATGGCCATCCGGACCCGGTCGCGGGCCTCGTTGAGCGACTGGTCGACCCGTCCGACGAGGTCGGTGCGGACCATGCCGGCCGAGACGTCGGCCTGCACGGTGACCACGTGGCCGACGGCGCCGTCGAGCGAGACCGTCCTCGTGGTGGCGACCGGCATCAGACCAGCCCCCTGACGTGCTCGACCCGGGCGGCGCCACGACGGGGGTGGTGGACGGCGACCAGGTCGCCCCGGACCTCCGGCGCCCGCCCCCCGTGCTCGACCTGCCAGCGCTCCGCGAGCCGGAGCAGCCGCTCGAGCTTGACCTCGGTGATCGCCTCGTGCGGCGCGGCGCCGCCCTCGCCGGTGCGGGTCTTGACCTCGCACACCACCAGGACGTCGCCCTCGCGCAGCACCAGGTCCAGCTCGCCCTCGCTGCACCGCCAGTTGCGGTCCAGCACCTGCAGCCCGGCGTCGATCAGGTGCGCCTGGGCCACCCGCTCTCCGTACGCGCCGAGCGCGTTCCTCTCCTGGGTCATCCGCCCACCTCCTGAGAGGCAGCCTGGCCTCGAACGCCCGCGCGTGGCGACGCGCGTCGACGGACTGTGGAGGAGCCGTCCTGCGGTCCGGGTGTGGATGATCGAGGGGCCGCGGCCCTGCTCTACTGACGCATGATCGGCACGTTGCAGAACGCGGAGACGGCGTACACGTCGGCGCCGCCGACCCGGAGACCGAGGAGCTCGCCCACCGGGTCGATCACCATGGTGTCGAGGTTGTTCGCGAAGGGTCGGATCGTCTTCTCCGCGAATCCGTTCGGGCCGGTGACCCCTGCGGTCACAGCAGTGACGATGCCGTTGACCAGGCTGTTCAGAGTCTGGCCGACCCCGCCCAGGAGGAGCTCTTCCGTGGCGGACAGGCTGATGGGGTCGACGGTCACGGTGATGACCGGCTGCAACGAGCCGAGGACCCCGACGCTGGTGCCGGTCTGAAAGGCCGTCTGGTCGTTCGGAGGTATCCCCAGCGCAGCCACGCTGCTCGCTCCCTGGGGAGCAGCCAGCCGCATGTTGACCCTTGCCGAGATCGTCTTGTTGAACAGCCCGAGGATCGACACCCGCCCCGACAGCTCGAAGTCAGCGGTGATCGAGTAGTCCACCAAGCCCGGAGTGACCGAGACCGAGAAGGTGCTCGGGTCCGCGGCGGTGTTCTGGCCGCAGTACACCGGCGGGTCGTCGACCAGGGTCGCGGTGGCATTGCCCAGTGTCATGTTGACGCGTCCATCGGCCTTGGAGGTCTGCAGCGTCCCCCCGATGAGGAACCCGCTGCCGATGTTGAGACTGGGCATGTTCAGGAACTTGACCGTGGCGTCGGTCCACACCTGGCTCGTGGTGGCTGTCGCCTCCGCCGAGTGAGGCACGCCGCAGGCGAGCTGAGCCCGTTGCTGGATGTACAAGGAGCCGTCCACGTCGCCGAGACCCGGCACGCCGGCCTGGACGTTGGGGATCTCGATGGCGTGTCGGCCGTTGGCCACCTGCACGAGTGCCGCCACGAGGTCGAGCACGTTCAGCTCGGTCTCCAGCGCGGCCACGTCTGTCGGGGCGATGCTCAAGACCTGGCCGAGGGCGATCGAGGGGTTGGTGAGCGCGAGACCGACGAACTTCTGGTTGAGCAGCGTCGCCGCGGCGGTGCTGGCAGGGGTGTTCTCGGCGTTCAGAGCGCTGATGATGACGCTGATGAGCGTGCTCACCTGCACGGAGGACTGGAGGAGCCGCTCGGGTGTCCCGATGCGGGCGTCGGCGACGAGCTGGGTCAGACGGAGATCGGCGGCGGCCAGCTGCTCGTAGTGCAGCAGGCTCAGGTCGAGACCGATCAGCTCGTCGAGCAGCGACAGGACCTCTGAGTCCTGGGACCGCACGGCTGCGACGTACGAGCCGAGCTTGAAGCACGCCGTGGACGATGACTGCGCCACGGCGCTCCCGCTCGCGGCCCCGCGCCCGCCTGCGAACCCGAACCCGACGTCGGCGGTGGCCACCACCCGCACTGCCGACGGAACGGCGCCCGTCAAGACGAAGGACCCGTTGATCCACTGGCCCAGCGTGACGGCGACCCGGAGGTTCTCTCCCAGGTGGTCGTCGTTGCGCAGGAGCGACTGGCTCAGTGCGCTGTCCGGGTCGCCCCGTTGCAGCTCGGCGGCCAGGGCCGTGGCGGAGCGGCCGTCGAGCTCTCGCGCGAGGGCCAGCGCCACGACGTCGGCCAGAGCCTGCATGTCGCGCCTGACGACTCGCTGCATGCCGAGGTCGACCGCGAGCGCACCGAGCCCGATGATCAGTGCCAGCATGGCCGCCAGGAAGACGGCGACCGCCCCCCGCTCGTCCTTGCGTCCCACCTCAGCTCACCCGGGCCTGCGCCTGGAAGGTCAGGCTGCTCGGCAGAGGCACCAAGGGGACCTTGGGCGTGAGCGGACGGGTGCCGTACGGATAGGTCACGGTCACGGACACGCACCGGGCCTGTTCACACGGGACGATGGTCACCGCACAGGTCACCCCCGTCGTCGTGCAGGAGACTCCGTAGCTGCTCAGCGCGGCATCCACCCTGGCCTTGGCAGCCGCGATCCGCGCTGTGTCCTGGGACGCCGAGTAGGAGGACGCCCACACGGCTCCGGCACGTGCGCCCTCCGAGGCGCCCTGGCTGATCGCCTGGCGGAACGACAGCATGTACCCGTAGCTGATGATGCCGAAGACCAGCAGCATGAGCAGCGGGGCCACCAGGGCGAACTCCACCGCGGCAGCACCTCGGCCGCCCCGCTCGCGTCGCGCACGCAGGAACCGCATCTCGTCCTCCCTGACCGTCTCCGGCTCGGACAGCAGGCCGGGGACGGCACCCCTCGCTGCCAGGTTACGAACCGGGGACGGGGCCAACCAGGGTCGATGACGCGATATGGCCCGATCGGACTAGACAGTCGATCCGATCACCGGAGCCGGGGCGTCAGGGCTTGGGCGGGTCGAAGTCGGAGGCCTGGAGCTCCTCGACGTTGACGTCCTTGAAGGTCAGCACCTTCACGTTCTTGGCGAAGCGGGCGGGGCGGTACATGTCCCAGACCCACGCGTCGCTCATCGAGACCTCGAAGAAGACGTCGCCCTGCTCGGTGCGCGCCTTCACGTCGACCTGGTTGCACAGGTAGAAGCGGCGGTCGGTCTCCACGACGTACTTGAAGATCCCGACGACGTCGCGGTACTCCCGGTAGAGCGTCAGCTCCATCTCGGTCTCGTACTTCTCGAGGTCCTCGGCGCTCACGACCCGAACCCTAGCCGCCGAGGTCGACTCAGGACTCCAATCCCGCGGCACGTCGCACGTTGACGAACCGCATCCGGTGCACGGGCGACGGCCCGTGCTCGGCCAGGGCGGCGGTGTGGGTCTCGGTGATGTAGCCCTTGTGCGTCTTGAAGTCGTACGCCGGCCACTGACCGTCCAGGTCGTCCATCAGGCGGTCGCGGGTGACCTTGGCGATGACCGACGCGGCCGAGATGCACGCGGCCACGCGGTCGCCCTTCCACACGGCCAGGCCCGGGACGCCGAGCCCGTCCACGGGGAACCCGTCGGTGAGGACGTACTCCGGGGCCACCGGCAGCAGCGCCACCGCCCGGCGCAGCGCCTCCACGTTGGCGACGTGCATGCCGAGCCGGTCGCACTCCTCGTGCGAGACGACCACCACCGACCAGGCGAGCGCCCGCTTGACGACCTGGTCGTAGCAGCGCTCCCGGGCGGCCGCGGCGAGCAGCTTGGAGTCGGCCAGACCGGGGACGATGCCGGAGCGACCGGGCGGCAGGATGCACGCGCCCGCGACCAGGGGTCCCGCGCAGGCACCGCGACCGGCCTCGTCGACGCCGGCCACGTGCGTCACGCCGTGGCGCCGCAGGGCGCGCTCGTAGCCGTAGGGACCGGCGTCTCGCCGGACCGTGGCTCCGCGGGGCAGGACGGACACGAGCTGTCCCGGACCCGCTAGGACGCCTCAGGGGCGTCGTCGGAGCGGTCAGGCACGTCGTCGAAGGCGTCGGTGCCGCCCACGCCGCCGAAGGAGGAGAACGGCCACACCCGCAGCCACAGCCGCCCGGTGATGAGGTCCATGGGCACGAACTCGTCGCCCGGCACGCACTCGGTCTCACCGTCCAGGCACATGTGGACGGTCGAGTCGGCAGAGTTGCCTCGGTTGTCGCCCATCACGAAGACGGTGCCCTCCGGGACCGGACCGGCGCTCCAGTCGCAGTTGCCCGTCATCGGGCCGCGACAGCCGCGGACGGCCTTGTCCTCCAGGACGTAGGCGTCCTCGTCGAGGGCGACGCCGTTGACGGTGAGACGCCCCTCGGAGTCGCAGCACTCGATGACGTCACCGGGCACCCCGATGACGCGCTTGACGAGGTGTCCCCCGGTCGGCAGCAGCCCGATCCGCCCCATCAGGGAGCTGACCGGGTTGCCCGGCTCGCTCACCTCGCCGGCGATCAGCCAGCCGCCCGGGTCCTCGAAGACGATGATGTCGCCGCGCTCCGGCTCCCCACCGAACCAGCCGGACCACTTCTCGACCAGGATGCGGTCGTCCTCCTGCAGCCCGGGCTCCATCGAGACCGACGGGATGTAGAAGGCCTGCACCAGCACGGTCTTGATGAGCAGGGCCAGCACGACCGCTGAGGCGAGCAGCACCAGGGTCTCGGCCCACAGGGGAAGACCCCGGGAACGCGACGAGCCCACGGACCTCGCGGTCGTGGGCTCGTCGTCGGTGGTCACGCGGGAAGTCTAAGGACCGGGGCTCGTGGCCCTGGCAGCGACCCTCCCGTGATCGCGTGGTGCTGCTCAGGCCTCGCGGCGCTCCTTGATCTTGGCAGCCTTGCCGCGCAGGTTGCGCAGGTAGTAGAGCTTGGCGCGACGCACGTCACCGCGGGTGACGACCTCGATCTTCTCGAAGATCGGGGAGTGCAGCGGGAAGGTGCGCTCCACGCCGACGCCGAAGGAGACCTTGCGGACGGTGAAGGTGCGGCCGATGCCCGCGCCCTGGACGCGGATGACGACGCCCTGGAAGACCTGGACGCGCGAGCGGTTGCCCTCGACGACCTTGACGTGGACCTTGATGCTGTCGCCGGCGCGGAAGTCGGGGACGTCGTCGCGCTTGATGGCGGTGCCGAGATCGGCGATCACGTTGCTCATGGTTCTCCTCGCGAGTGCCACAGGTCAGCCGCGGTACGGAAGGTGTGTGTTCAGGTGTGGACCAGGTCGTCGTGGCCGGCGGCGCGGGGCTCCCCCTGTGGCAGGGGCCCGGCGCAGGTCCTCCGTGCGATCCTCGGAGCGACCCTTCGGCCGACTCTGGCCAGCCACCGAGTGTGCCACAGCGCCGTCAGCGGGCAGAAATCCGCTTGACCAGCACCGCGGGGCCGGCCGGGCCGTCGAGCACCTCGACGACGCGGTAGCCGGCCCGCTTGTACCGACGCAGGTTCGCCTCGCCCCCGGCCCCCGTCACCAGCCGGTACGCCGTCGCCGACCCGGGCGCGGCGCGCTCGGCGTGCTCGAGCAGGACCCGGCCGAGGCCGCGACCGCGCAGGTCCGGGGCGACCATCAGCCGTCCGATCTCCCACACCTCGCCCCGCTCGGTGACCTCGGTCCGCGCCCGCACCGACCCGACCAGGCGCCCGGCGACCCGCACCACCCAGGTGCGCCACTCCCCCAGCCCGGCCACGACGTCGTCGAGCTCCTCGTGGAGCGCGGGGATGCGCAGCTCGTCGTTCACGACGGCCTCGGTGACCCAGCAGGCGCGCTGCAGCGTCCACAGCTCACCGGCGTCGGCAGGGACGGCGGGCTCGATCGTCCAGTCCGCCCCGACCGCGGTCGGGGGCAGCAGGTCCGGGCGACGCTCCGCGGTCCGGGACAGCGCCTGCTCGTGGCGCCATGCCGAGATGGCGCCGTGGTTGCCCGACATGAGCACCGGCGGGACCTCGTGCCCGCGCCAGGACGCGGGCTTGGTGTAGACGGGGTGCTCGAGGAGCCCGGACTCGTGGGACTCCTCGACCAGCGAGGCGGCGTTGCCCATGAAGCCGGGCAGCAGCCGCACGACCGCCTCGGTCATCGCCAGCGCCGCGACCTCCCCGCCGTTGAGGACGTAGTCGCCCAGCGAGAGCTCGACGAGCTCGGCGCGGGTCGCCACGTGGTCGAGCACCCGCTGGTCGATGCCCTCGTAGCGCCCGCACAGGAAGACCAGGCGCTCCCTGGTCGCGAGCTCGCGCGCCAGCCTTGAGGACCATGCCGGCGCCACCGCCGTACGGCGTGTCGTCGACGGTCCGGTGCCGGTCGTGGGTCCACGAGCGCAGGTCGTGGACGTGCAGCTCGAGGAGGCCCTTCTCGACCGCCTTGCCGGGCAACGAGAGCCGCAGCGCGTCGAGGTAGTCGGGGAAGATCGTGAGGTAGTCCAGGCGCACGGCGCGCTCAGTCCTCGTCGGGCAGCGGCGCCACGAGACCGGGCCGGTCGGCGACCACGACCCGGCCCCCGTCGAGGTCGACCTCGGGCACGAGGGCCGCGACGAAGGGCACCAGCGTGGCGCGGCCGTCGGTGGCCCGGACCGCGAGCAGGTCCTGCGCACCGCCGTGGACCAGCCCGGTGACCTCGCCGATCACCACGCCCTCGAGGTCGTGGACCGCGAGCCCGACCAGCTGGTGGTCGTAGAACTCGTCGGGGTCCTCGGGGGTGTCCTCCGCGCCGAGGGTCACGTGCAGCACCGTGCCACGGAGGGTCTCGGCGACGTTGCGGTCGGCCGCCTCCTCGAAGGCGACCAGCAGCACGCCCTGGTGCCAGCGCGTCCGGGCCACCGTCAGGTGGCCGGGGACGCCCGCCGACCCACGGGGTGCCTCGGTGCGCAGCCGCGCTCCGTCGGCGAACCGCTTCTCCGGCTCGTCGGAGCGCACGTCGACGGTCACCTCGCCGCGGATGCCGTGCGGCTTGCCGATCCGGCCGACGACGACCTCGATGCCCTCCACGCGGGACTCCTCTTCTCGTGCGGTGCTCTGAAATGTGCACCGACCCGCCAGAGATCCTCTGGCGGGTCGGTGCGCGGAACTACAGGCTGCCGGTCAGCGCCGACGGTCGACGTCGACGAAGTCGACGCGCGCACCGCCCTTGCCGGCCAGCGCGCTCACCACGGTGCGGAACGCGCTCGCGGTGCGGCCACCGCGGCCGATCACCTTGCCGAGGTCGTCGGGGTGGACCCGGACCTCGAGGACCGAGCCGCGTCGCAGCTGCTTGTCGCGGACGCTGACCTCGTCGGGGTTGTCGACGATGCCGCGCACCAGGTGCTCGAGCGCCTCGGCGAGCATGGCGCTCAGGCCTCGGCCTTGTCGTCGCCGGCCTCGGCGGCGGGCGCCTCGGCGGTCTCCTCGGCCTTGGGCTCCTCAGCCGGGGTCTCCTCGGCCTTGGGCTCCTCGGTCTTCTCGGCCTTCTTGCTGGCCTTCTTGGTGGTGGCCGCGGCGGCGTCGCCGTCAGCCTCCTTGAGGGCCTCGTTGAAGATCTCGAGCTTGTCGCGCTTGGCGGGCTTGACCTTCAGGGTGCCCTCCTCGCCCGGGAGGCCCTTGAACTTCTGCCAGTCGCCGGTGATCTTGAGGATGGCGGCCACGGCGTCCGAGGGCTGCGCGCCCACGCCGAGCCAGTACTGCGCCCGCTCGGAGACGACGTCGATGTACGACGGGTCCTCCTTGGGGTGGTACTTGCCGATCTCCTCGATTACCTTGCCGTCGCGCTTCTTGCGGGAGTCGACGACGACGATGCGGTACTGCGGCACCCGGATCTTGCCCAGGCGCTTCAAACGGATCTTGACGGCCACGGTTGTGGTGTCTCCTCGGTGGGGACCGGGCACGCGTGCCTCGCGGGCTCTGCCACGGGCGGGAGTGAGAGGGTTCCCACCGGGCAGGACTCAGCCCGAAATGATGCCACGGCCCCCTCAGGACCAGAAATCGGCTCAGAAATCGGCTCCGTCGTCGGATCCGCCGTCGGTCAGGCCGCGTGGCTACCGGGCTGCGACGACGCTCCCCCGCAGCACCACGCGCTCGGGCTCGGCGAGCACCGACAGGTCGGCGCGCGGGTCGCGGTCCAGCACGACGAAGTCGGCCTCCGCCCCCTCCTCGAGGCCGGAGAAGCCCAGCCACTCCCGCGCACGCCAGGACGCCGCGGCCACCACGTCGGGGGCGGGCATGCCCATCTCGTGCATCGCCCGGACCTCCTCCCACAGGTAGCCGTGACGCCCGGTCCCGCCCCCGTCGGAGCCGACGTAGAGGGCCACACCCGCCTCGTGGGCCGCCATCAACGCCTCACGACGCCGGGCATGCAGGGTCTCCATGGTGTCGGCGTACGCCGGGAACTTCTCGCGCCCCTGGTCGGCGAAGACCGGGAACTTGTCGGTCTGCAGCACCGTCGGCACCAGCGCGACGCCCTGCGTCGCCATCTGCTCGACCTGGTCGATCGAGAGCCCGGTGCCGTGCTCCAGGCAGTCGATGCCCGCGTCGAGCAGGCCCTGCAGCACGTCGCGACCGAAGCAGTGCGCGGTCACCTTGGCGCCCTCGGCGTGCGCGGCCTCGATGGCCGCGGCGAACGCCTCGGTCGGGAACGACGGCGCCAGGTCACCAGCGTCGCGGGAGATCCAGTCCCCCACGAGCTTGACCCAGCCGTCACCGCGCCGCGCCTCCTGGACGACGTACGCCGGCAGGTCGGCCGGCTCGACCTCGTGCGCGTAGTTGCGGATATAGCGCTTCGTGCGCGCGATGTGCCGCCCGGCGCGGATCAGGCGCGGCAGGTCCTCGCGCTCCTGGACCCAGCGGGTGTCGGCGGGCGAGCCGCAGTCGCGCAGCAGCAGGGCCCCGGTGTCGCGATCGGCCAACGCCTGCGCGAGCGTGTCCTCCTCACTCACCGCCCCACCGTCCTCGAGGCCGAGGTGGTTGTGGGCGTCGACGAGGCCGGGGACGATCCAGCCTCGGCCGGCCGTCTCGGCCCCGGGCTGCGGCTCGAAGGTGATCCGTCCGTCGACGACGTACAGGTCGCGGACCTCCTCGCCCTGCTCGCCCAGCACCGGACCGGAGAACTTCAGCGCAGTCATGGCCCGCACCGTACGCGGTTCAGCCAGCTCAGAGGCGGTCCAGCAGCCACGACGGGCCGACGACCCGGGCCCCGGCACCGGTGACGTTGGCGGCCAGCGCCCGGTCGGCGGTGACCACCGTGACCGATCGCCCCTTCTCCGCAGCCCGACGCGCCTCGGCAAGGATGGTCGCGTCGCCGTCCTTGGGCGCGTGCACGGTCCGCACGTGGGCGTCCCGCCCGGCCTTCACCCCGCCCTTGGCGGCACCCTCGAGGACGAGCACGAGCTCGTCGCCGGGCACGTCGGCGGTCAGGAGCTGCTCGTGCAGCCGGCGCGCCGCCCCGGCGCGGTCCTTCCACCAGCCATCGGGTCGCGCGCCGACCACGTTGGCGGCGTCGACGACCAGGACCGACCTCACTTCAGGAACTTCGAGAAGTCCTTCGGGAGGTTCAGCTCGGCGGCGGCCTTCTCGTAGTCGACCTCGTCGCCGCCCGGCATCCCGAAGGGGTTGCCACCGGCGGAGGCGGCCTTCTCCTTCGCCGCCTTCTCGGCCTGGGCCGCCTTGGCGGGGTTGCCGGAGACGCGCTTGCCGCCCTTGCCCTTCTTCTGCTGCTGCTTGGGCTTGCGGCCCTTGCCGCCGCCCATCCCGGGCATCCCGGGCATCCCGGGCATCCCCGGCATGCCGGGCATCCCGCCGCCCTTGGCGAGCTGGGTCATCATCTTGCGGGCCTCGAAGAAGCGGTCGACGAGCTGGTTGACGTCGGTCACGGTGCGCCCGCATCCCTTGGCGATGCGCTGGCGGCGGGACCCGTCGATGATCTTGGGGTTGATGCGCTCGGCCGGCGTCATCGAGTAGATGATCGCCTGGATGCGGTCGATCTCGCGGTCGTCGAAGTTCTCGAGCTGGTCGCGGAACTGCCCCATCCCGGGCAGCATCCCCATG
>LULK01001045.1_pt1 | contig 10556 bp, 11 predicted proteins | sample 728181 | NCBI WGS metagenome assembly LULK01 (sample SAMN03860291, study PRJNA289734) | marine metagenome | biome: seawater column; feature: ocean; material: water; isolation source: Red Sea water column Station 169 - depth 10m | place: Saudi Arabia: Red Sea | collected 2011-10-15 | depth 10 m | reverse complement strand
ATGAAGAAGAACCTGCGCAAGGTCTTCCCCGACCACTGGTCCTTCATGCTCGGTGAGATCGCGCTGTGGAGCTTCGTCGTGCTGCTCCTCACCGGCGAGGAAACCTAAGTTTCTGCGGTCTGGTAATTGGGGGAAAAAGCCCACTATCTAAGGGGAATTGAGCATGAAGGGGCGCAAGCCGAGCCTTGACAACGTGGTGCCCATGAAGGGCGCGGCGGCACCGGCGGAGGTGCCGCTCGCCGCGAGGACGGGCAGGGCGGTGATCAGCGCGGTCGAGACGGCCAGGGCCGTCCGGCGCACCGTGGCGGCGGCGTGCGGGGTCATCAGACCTCCTGGGGTGCTGGGAGGGGCTGGGGGGGTCCGTCCATGGTCACCCGTAGGGGCGCGGGGCCCGGGCAGGTTCTCGCCCCGCGGACCGCTGGTCTGGACAGATACCCCCGTTCGTACGCCTGGAGGGGGCCGGCTGTCGGTGGCGCAGGTCACGATGACCCGGGTGGAGAGCGCAGCGGCGGGCGGGGAGCGCGACGGGGTCGGCACGTGGGAGTTCGAGGCCGAGCCCTGGCCCTACGAGACCGGGTCGTGGGTCTTCGTCACGCTGCCCGAGGACGTCGACGAGGAGGTCCGGCTGCTCGGCGGCCCGCGACGGGGCTTCGGCTCGGTGCGGGTGGAGGTCAGCTGCGGCTCGAGCACCTGGTCGACGGCGGTGTTCCCCTCGGCCGACGGGTTCGTGCTGCCGCTCAAGGCGGCGGTGCGCCGCGCCGAGCTCCTCGAGGTCGGGAGCCCGGCGCGGTTCACGCTGCGGCTGCTGTGAGCCGGGCTGCTGTGAGCCGGGCTGCTGTGAGCCCGGCAGCCGTGAACCCGGCAGCCGTCATGGTGGAGGGAGTCCTCAGCCGACGACCGGCTGACCGGTGAGCCGCTTGTAGGTGAAGGCGGTGCCCAGGTAGATCACCGGGAAGGCCACCAGCAGGCCGAGCAGGCACGCGAGGGCGCCGGCGACGGCCAGGCCGAAGCAGGTCAGCATCCACAGCAGCACGGTGCCGAGGTTGTCCTTGACCAGCGAGACGCTGGCCTTCAGCGCCCCGACGGCGTCGAGCTCGGGACGGTCGACCAGGAAGTAGACGCTGAACGCGGTGAGCACGATCGCGACGAGTCCCGGCAGCACGCACAGGATCAGGCCCACGGTGATGAGGAGACCGTTGATCAGGCCGAGCAGCAGCACCTGCGGCAGCTTCGGCGGCTGGAAGAGGGCCATGATGAAGTCCGAGCGGATGCCGCGGCCCTCGGTGAGGTCCAGGGCGCCGCGGATGACGCCGGCGCTGAGCACGGTGCTCACGACCCAGCCCAGCACGCCGAACACCAGCGTCAGGACGACGTTGTCGCCGAAGACCGAGCTGAGGCCCTGGAAGGCTCCGTTGACGATGAAGAGGACCAGCATCGCCAGCAGGATCGGCCCGAGGTTGGCCTTGAAGGTGCGCCAGCCGAAGGAGACGGCGTCACCGACCCGCCACTCGGGGGCCGGCGCCCCGCCGTACCCGCCGCCGTAGCCCCCACCGGCCGGAGGACCCGGCGGGGGCGGCGTGCCGTAGCCACCGCCGTACCCACCGCCGTCCCCGTACCCACCGCCGGGCGGCGGGGGAGGCGGGGTCTGGCCGTAGTCGGGGCCGGAGCCACCGGGCTCACCGGGCGGGTAGGGCGGGGGTGTGCTCGACATGTGTTCCTCCTCGACGTCTGTGGTCGGCCACGCTAGCGGTCCGGAACCTCGGCGCGCACGCGTGTTCGCGGCACCCGCGCCCGCGACGCGCGCCGCACGGGGTGGACCTGCGCGACCGCCGGCCGCGCATGATGGGGGCATGCCGCTCCGATGGAACCGCTCCGCGCCCCGCGACGACCTCGACGAGCGCGAGCTGCACGTCGGCGAGCCCGAGGACCACGCCGCGGGCCCGACCGCGGTGGCGGTCGCCATGAAGCGTGCGGTGGAGCAGATGGGTCCGGTCCGCACCGCCCGCACGCTGCTCAAGCTCAACCAGGTCGACGGCTTCGACTGCCAGGGCTGTGCCTGGCCGGACCCGGACGCGGGCCACCGGCACACCGCGGAGTTCTGCGAGAACGGCGCCAAGGCCGTCACCGAGGAGGCCACGCTGCGTCGGCTCGACCGGCGCTTCTTCGCCGAGCACCCGGTCGCGGAGCTGGCCGAGCGCACCGACTTCTGGCTGGGCCAGCAGGGACGGCTGACCGAGCCGATGGTGCTGCGTCCCGGCGGCACGCACTACGAGCCGATCGGCTGGGAGGAGGCCTTCGAGACGATCGGCTCGCACCTGCGCGACCTCGCCAGCCCCGACGAGGCGATCTTCTACACCTCCGGCAAGACCTCCAACGAGGCGGCGTTCGCCTACCAGCTGCTGGCCCGCTCGTTCGGCACCAACAACCTCCCCGACTGCTCCAACATGTGCCACGAGTCGACGTCGGTCGGCCTGGCCGAGTCCATCGGCATCGGCAAGGGCTCGGTCAGCCTGCACGACGTCGAGACCGCCGAGCTGATCGTGGTGGCCGGCCAGAACCCCGGCACCAACCACCCGCGGATGCTCTCGGCGCTGGAGAGGGCCAAGCGCGGCGGCGCCCGCATCCTGGCCATCAACCCGCTGCGCGAGGCCGGGCTGGTCCGGTTCAAGAACCCCCAGAACCCGCGCGGCGTCGTCGGGCGCGGCACCGACCTCGCCGACCTGCACCTGCCGGTCCGGGTCAACGGCGACCTGGCGCTGTTCCAGGCGATCGGGGCGCTGCTGCTGGCGTGGGACGCCCTCGACCACGACTTCATCGAGCAGCACACCCACGGCTTCGAGGAGTACGCCGCGCACCTGCGCGACCTCGACTGGGACGCCGTCCTCGCCGCGACCGGGCTGTCGCGCGCGCAGATCGAGGAGGCGGCCGGCATGTTCCGCGACTCCTCGGCGACGGTGCTGTGCTGGGCGATGGGCATCACCCAGCACCGCAACGCGGTGGCGACGGTCAAGGAGATCGCCAACGTCGCCTTCCTGCAGGGCAACATCGGCAAGCCGGGCGCGGGGCTGTGCCCGGTTCGCGGCCACTCCAACGTCCAGGGCGACCGCACCATGGGCATCTGGGAGCGCTCCCCGGAGCACTTCCTGCAGGCCGTCGAGGACGAGTTCGGCATCCCCGTGCCGCGCCGCCACGGCTTCGACTCCGTCGCCTCGGTCACCGCGCTGCACGAGGGCGACGCCTCGGTCTTCATCGGGATGGGCGGCAACTTCGTGGCCGCGATCTCCGACACCTCCGTCACCGAGGAGGCGTTCCGCCGGGCCGCGCTCACCGTGCACGTCTCGACCAAGCTCAACCGCTCTCACGTGGTGCACGGCCGCACCGCGCTGATCCTCCCGGCGCTGGGTCGCAGCGAGCGCGACCTGACCGGCGGCCGGAAGCAGCGGGTCACCGTCGAGGACTCGATGTCAGCGGTGCACGCGTCCCACGGGCCGCTCGAGCCCGCCTCGGAGCACCTGCGCTCGGAGGTCGACATCATCTGCGGGATCGCGCTGGCCACGCTCGGCCGTGACCATGCCGTCCCGTGGGAGGAGCTGCGCTCGGACTACACCGAGATCCGGCACCGGATCGCCCGGGTGGTGCCCGGCGCGGCGGCGTACGCCGAGAAGGTCGACCAGCCGGGTGGCTTCGTGCTCCCGCACCCGCCCCGCGACAGCCGCACCTTCCCCACCCCGCAGGAGCGCGCGGTCTTCGCGGTGAGCCCCCTCGACGTGCTGCACGTCCCCGAGGGGCGGCTGCTGCTGCAGACCATGCGCAGCCACGACCAGTTCAACACCACGATCTACGGGCTTGACGACCGCTACCGCGGGGTGCGCAACGGCCGCCGCGTCGTCTTCGTCCACCCCGAGGACATCACCGCGCTCGGCTTCACCGACGGCGACCTGGTCGACCTGGTCAGCGAGTGGCGGGACCCCGACGCCTCCGAGGCGGCCGAGGCAGGCGACGCGGGCCTCGTCGAGCGCTGCGCCCCGGCGTTCCGGATCGTCTCCTACGACCAGCCCCGCGGGTGCGCCGCCGCCTACTACCCGGAGACCAACCCGCTCATCCCGCTGGCCTCGACCGCGCTGGGCAGCAACACCCCGACCTCGAAGTCCGTGGTCGTGCGGCTGGAGCCGGCCACGCACGACGCCTCGCGACGCTGGGCCAGCGACGCCGGCCACGTCGTGCCGTCGGGTCGCGGCGACGAGGACAAGCGCACCGTCGAGCCGGACCAGCTCTCGTGACGCGGCTCGACCGGCCCTCCGACGAGGTCGAGTGCCGGGGCAGCACCGACCCGGTGGCCGGGGTGCTGACGGCGCGCGAGGTGCCGTTGGGCGGCCCGCGGGCGATGACCGTGCGGCGTACCCTCCCCCAGCGCGAGCGCACCATGATCGGGGCGTGGTGCTTCGTTGACCACTACGGGCCCGACGCCGTCGCCGAGACCGGCGGCATGACCGTCGCCCCGCACCCCCACACGGGGCTGCAGACGGTCTCGTGGCTGTTCACCGGTGAGATCGAGCACCGCGACTCCGCCGGCAACCACGCGATGGTGCGACCCGGCGAGCTGAACCTGATGACCGCCGGCCGCGGCATCTCCCACTCCGAGGTCTCCACTCCCGACACCGAGATCCTGCACGGCGCCCAGCTGTGGGTGGCGCTGCCGCAGGCCGAGCGCGGCACCGACCCGGGCTTCCGTCACTTCGCCCCCGACCCGGTCGAGGGACCGGGGTGGACGGCGCGGGTCTTCCTCGGGTCGCTGCTGGGCAGCACGTCGCCGGTCCCGACGTTCTCCCCGTTGGTGGGTGCCGAGCTGCTGCTGGAGCCCGGCACCTCGCTGGACCTCGACGTCGACCCGACCCACGAGCACGGGCTGCTCCTCGACGCGGGCTCGCTGCGGGTCGACGGGGCCACCGCGGGCCCCTCCGACCTGCTCCACGTCCCCCTGGGTCGTACGACGCTGAGGCTCGTCGCCGGGGACGACCCGGTCCGGGCGCTGGTGCTCGGGGGCGAGCCGCTGGGCGAGGCGATCGTGATGTTCTGGAACTTCATCGGCTCCAGCCACGACGAGGTCGCGGCGTACCGCGCGGAGTGGCAGGCCCAGATCACCCGTGACGGCGAGGTCGTGGGCGACTCCCAGGAGGTCGCGGAGGGCCGCTTCGGGACCGTGGTCGGCGACCACCTGGCCCCCATCCCCGCGCCGGTGCTCCCCAACGCCCGGCTCAAGGAGCGCCGGTGACCGGACCCGTCGTCGGCGACGACGGCGTGGCGCGCTGCCCGTGGGCAGGGGCGGCGCCGAGCGACATGCGCGACTACCACGACCACGAGTGGGGCCGGCCGATCGCGGGTGACGCCGCGTGGTTCGAGCGGCTGAGCCTCGAGGCGTTCCAGTCCGGACTGTCCTGGGCGACGATCCTGCGCAAGCGCCCGGCGTTCCGGGCCGCCTTCGACGGCTTCGACCCCGACCGGGTCGCCGCCTACGACGACGCCGACGTCGAGCGGCTGATGGCCGACGCGGGCATCGTGCGCAACCGGGCCAAGGTGCTCGCGGCGATCGCCAACGCCGGTGCGCTGGTGGCGATGCGGGAGACCGACGGGCCCGACTGCCTCGAGCGCCTGGTCCGCGCGCACGCCCCGGCCGAGCCGCCCGCTCCCCACGACACCGAGCAGCAGCAGACGACCTCCCCGGAGTCGCTGGCGCTGTCCAGGGCGCTGAAGAAGCGGGGGTTCACCTTCGTCGGGCCCACCACGATGTTCGCGCTGATGGAGGCGACCGGCGTCTTCGACCCGCACCTCGTGGGTTGCCACCGCCGCGACTGAGCCGGGCTGCGAGACTCCCCGGGTGCGCGTCGTCCACGGTCTGACCTGGTTGCTGGGCTGCCAGCTGGTGGGGGAGACCCTCGCGCACGTGACCGGAGCGCCCGTCCCCGGCGCCGTCCTCGGGATGGTCGTGCTGCTGGCCGTGCTGCTGGTCCGGCGCAGCGACGACACCTCCGCGCACGCGGCGGCCGACGCGATGCTGCCGCACCTGCAGCTGCTGTTCATCGTGCCCGGGGTGGGCGTCGTGGCCTACGGCTCGGTGATCGCCGCCGACTGGCTGCCGATCGTCGTGGCCCTGGTCGCCTCCTGGGTGCTCGGCCTGGCCGCGGTGGGGCTCAGCGCGCAGGCCCTGACCCGGTGGACCGATCGCCGAGGCGCACGTGGGAGTGCCGCGTGAGGTGGTTCGTCGAGCAGCCCCTGACCTGGCTGGTGGCGACCTTGCTGGCCTACCGGCTCGGGGTCTGGCTCCTCGACCGCACCCGGCTCTCGGTCGCGCAGCCGGTGCTGGTCGCCGTCGTGCTGCTCGGTGCGGCGCTGCTGGTGCTCGACGTCGACATCGCGACCTACGCCGAGGGCACGGCCGTGCTGACCTTCCTGCTCGGTCCGGCGACGGTGGCCCTGGCCGTCCCGCTGCACCGCCAGCTGCACCGCCTGCGCGGCTTCGCGCTGCCGATGATGGTCGCGCTGGTGCTCGGCGTGCTGGTCTCGGTCGGCTCCGCGATCCTGCTGGTGCAACTGCTGGGGGGCTCCGAGGAGCTGGCCCGCACCATGGCCCCGAAGGCCACCACGACCCCGGTCTCCCTGGCGCTCTCCGCCGAGATCGGCGGCATCCCCGCGCTCAGCGCCGTCCTCACCATCACCGCCGGCATCCTCGGCGCGGTCGCGGGCCCGTGGGTGCTCGACCGGTTGCGGGTGCGGGAGCCGCGGTCGCGGGGGGTCGCGCTCGGCGGTGTCTCGCACGGCATCGGCACGGCCCGGGCGCTGGCCGAGGACCCGGTCGAGGGCGCCTTCTCGGGGCTCTCGATGGGGCTCACCGCCCTGCTGACCAGCCTGCTGATCCCGCTGGTCGTCGCGCTGCTCCTGTGACCGCCCGCGGCCGATAGCGTCCCGGTCATGCCGCGCGTGCACGCCTTCACCGACGACGCCCTCCGCGACCTCGACGCCGTGGGGGTGGTCCGGGCCCTCCATGCCGGGGAGGTGTCGGCACCCGAGGTGGTGGACGCGGCGATCGCGCGCACCGAGGCCGTCGACCCCGAGCTGGGGGCGGTCGCCTGGCGGTCGTGGGACCGTGCGCGCGCCGAGGCGGGCGCGCTGCGGGGCGGGTTCTTCGCCGGCGTGCCCACCTTCGTCAAGGACAACGTCGACGTCGCCGGCATGCCGACCCTGCAGGGCACCGACGCCTACGTCGGCCGGGCCGCCGAGCGCGACGGCGACTTCGCCCGGATGTACCTCGCCACCGGCCTGGTGGCGCTGGGCAAGACCCGGCTCTCGGAGTACGGCTTCAACGCCGCCTGCGAGCACCCCCGCCTCGGTCCCGTGCGCAACCCGTGGGACCCCACGCGCACCGCCGGCGCCTCCTCGGCGGGCTCGGCCGCCCTGGTGGCCGCCGGTGCGGTGCCGATCGCCCACGCCAACGACGGCGGCGGCTCGATCCGCATCCCCGCGGCGGTCAACGGGCTCGTCGGGCTCAAGCCGACCCGCGGGCGGCTCGCGCAGGACGCGATGCTGCGCGGCCAGCCGGTGCGCATCGTCAGCGACGGGGTCGTCACCCGCTCGGTGCGCGACACCGCGGCGCTGTTCCGCGAGGCGGAGAAGGTCTACCGGCCCTTGAAGCTCCCGCCGATCGGCGACATCACCCGGCCGGGCCACCACGTCGAGGAGGTCCCGGCGCCCGTGCCGGACTCGTTCCCCGAGGACTTCCTGCTCTACTGGGCGACACTCGCCGGGGCCCTGGTCGCGGGCGGACGCCGCAACCACGGCCGCACCTTCGACCGGTCCCGCCTCGACCCGCTGACCATGGGCCTGGCCAGGCACGCCGCCCGGTCGGCCCACCGCATCCCCGGCGCGATCGCCCGGCTGCGCCGCACCGCCGGACAGGCCGAGCGCTTCCACGAGCGCTGGGACGTCGCGCTCACGCCCACCCTGGCCTCCGCCGCGCCCCCGATCGGCCACCTCTCGCCCGAGCCCGGCTTCGACCAGGTGATGGAGCGGCTGCTGGACTGGGTGGTCTTCACCCCCTGGCAGAACGCCACCGGCGCCCCCGCCGTCTCCCTGCCGCTGGCCACCACCGCCGAGGGGCTGCCGCTCGGCATGATGCTCGCCGCCGCCCCCGGTCGCGAGGCGCTCCTCCTGGAGCTGTCCTACGAGCTCGAGCAGGCCCGCCCCTTCCCGACCCTCACCTGACGCCGAGCCGGCGTATCAATACGCCGGTTCGATCTGCCGTTCCCGCCGAACCGGCGTATCAATACGCCGGTTCGATCTGCTGTTCCCGCCGAGCCGGCGTATCAATACGCCGGTTCGGCCCGAGCCACGGCCCGCCACGGCCGGCCACGGCCCGCCAACGCTCGGTCAGCGGGGGACCACGAGGAGCGCCTGGCTGCTGCGGGCGACGGGGCCGAGCTCGTCGTACGCCGTGGACGTCGCGATCCCGACCGAGCCGGGGCCCAGGTGCGTCTCGGCGTCCAGGCAGACCCACTCCCCGACGGGCTCACGCAGCACGTGGACGGACAGCTCGGTGTTGAGGAAGCCCCACTCCCGCACGTCGAGGGCCGCGCTCGCCCCCGACGCGGAGTCGATGCAGGTCATCAGCCGGGCCAGCGGCGAGGTCTCCTCGCCCTCCACCAGGTCCGGCGCGCGCATCCACACCACGCCCGGGCCGGCCTCGGTGCCCGACCCCGAGACCCAGCGCCACTCGACGGCGTCGGTGTAGCCGCCCAGCCACGAGCCCGGCGTGTCCCGTCGTACGCCGGAGGCAGGCCCGTGACCCGGGGCCGGCCCGACCTCACCGGGGCCGGTGCCCCGCGGGAAGAGCCAGGCCCGCGCGCTGGCGACGTCGCGCCCGGCCACCGGGTCGTCCAGCACGGACGAGGCCATGGCGACCGAGCGTCCGGGGCGCTCGAGGCGCGCGGAGGAGACCAACGGCCCGACGGGGACCGGCCCGAGCAGCTCCATGGTGAACCGCCCGACGACCCGGTCGGCGGCCTCGGGAAGCCGTTCGATCGCGCGGAGGAGCAGGCCCGCCGGAGGGCCGCCGTGCTGGGCTCCGGGGGCCCACGGACCAGCGGTCGAGGAGGTGGCGAGAAAGCCCTCGGAGAACTGCCCCAAGGTGTCTCCGCAGGTGCTGTCGGGAGCGTCGTCGGGGGTGCCGGTGGGGGTGTAGAAGCAGGAGGTCACGCCCCGATTTTCTCCCACGGGGAAGACTCTGTATGGTTCTGCGTCGTTGCCCCTTTAGCTCAGTCGGCAGAGCGTCTCCATGGTAAGGAGAAGGTCTACGGTTCGATTCCGTAAAGGGGCTCTGGGTCGGGTCGGCGCCGGTCGAAGACCGGTGCCGGCCCTCATCCATGTGGCGGGGTAGCTCAGGTGGTTAGAGCACACGGCTCATAATCGTGGTGTCGCGGGTTCGAGTCCCGCCCCCGCTACCACATCCCGCACGCACCATCTCCGATCCAGCAAGGAACCACCGTGGCCAGCAAGAGCTCTGACGTTCGCCCCAAGATCACGCTCGCCTGCGTGGACTGCAAGGAGCGGAACTACATCACCAAGAAGAACCGTCGGAACAACCCCGACCGCATGGAGATGAAGAAGTTCTGCCCGCGTTGCCGCACCCACACCGACCACCGCGAGACCCGCTGACCTCAGCGCATCCCGCGAACCGGCCCGCCAGGTCCTCCTGGCGGGCCGTCGGCGTTCCCGGGGTCGGCGACGGTCGGTGAGCCGGGAGGTCACCCGGCCGGTCGCTCAGGAGGTCAGCCGGCCGGGTCGCACGCCGGTCGGGGCCAGTCCCTGACCCGCGAGGTGTCCACCCGCGAGAGCGTGGGGACGAGCGGGCGACCGCCCTGGGACCAGAACGCCCGGGCGCTCGACTCGCTGACCACCCACAGCCCGTCGCTCGTGGCGGCCATGCCCTCCGCCCCAGGCAGGAACGACCGCTGCACACCCCCCGGCCCCTCGAGCACGCCGCAGCGCGTGTGCGACCGGGCGAACCACACTCCGGTGCGCCCACCCATCCGGGCCCACACCGCGCCCTGGGCGTGCGAGGGCACCTTTCGCGAGGACACCGCGTCCCCGAGGTCCAGGGTGGTGACCCCCGGTGCCAGCACGTCGGAGAGGCGGAACCAGTCCAGTGCCGCCCGACCCGGGTGCACCCGCGAGGGCCGGAAGCGGCCCAGTCCGATCCGCCCGTCGGGCGCCAGCACCGTGAACGAGCCCTGCACCGGGTCCTCCAGCCGCCACACCCGCAGGACCTCCAGGGAGCCCGGGTCCAGCAGCCACAACCGTGAGCTCTCGGCCAGCCACAGCCCGTGCTGGTCCAGGGCCGCGCCACCACCGTGGCGGCATCCCCCCGTCGGCGCGCCGCCCACACTGCCCTGCACCCGCGGCCTGTCGGCGAGCAGCCGGCCCGTCCGCAGGTCCATCCGCAGCACCCGGCACCACAGTGCCCCCGGCTGGCCCTCGTCGTAGCCGGTGAGCCAGGCGGTGCGTCC
>LULK01001167.1_pt1 | contig 10561 bp, 10 predicted proteins | sample 728181 | NCBI WGS metagenome assembly LULK01 (sample SAMN03860291, study PRJNA289734) | marine metagenome | biome: seawater column; feature: ocean; material: water; isolation source: Red Sea water column Station 169 - depth 10m | place: Saudi Arabia: Red Sea | collected 2011-10-15 | depth 10 m | reverse complement strand
GCAGAACAGGTTCGACAACCAATTTATAAAAGCGGGATGGATTATTGGAAAAATTACGAAAGTCATTTAGAAGAATTAAAAATTAATTTAAAATATTAATGTAACAATATAGAGGATTTATTATGGAAAATTTAATAATTTGTGTAGGTATGTTCTACGTCTTGCATCTTTTTTTAACAATGAGTTTCTCACTGCATAAGGTACCGTTTGTTAATTGGACTTATACTGGTGGTGATATCTCTGGTATGACTGATTTATCAGCCAGATTTGCTTCTGCAAGTGACAATTTAAGACAGTCATTACCATTATTTTTGACTTTTGCAGTTCTATCAGTTGTGATGGACAAAGGTGATGTTAATTTAATGCTGGCACAAGTATGGTTTGGTTTAAGAATAGCTAATCTCTTAGGTGCTGCGGTAAATTTGTATGCAATACCAATGGTAAGACCATTAGTATGGTTGCCATCAATAGTTGTGTTAGTAATGATGGGATTAAATCTTTGCGTTAGTTAATTATTTGAGTTGCCTATCAACTCTCGGTTTGCCTCTGTGAACGCAACTTAAATTAGAAGTTTTATTATCAATTAACGTTATGATTTGATGATCAAACATGCAGTAATTTTGTATTAAGTCTGTAATATATACTTTACTTATGGATTCTTCTAAAAAACTAGTAACAGATAAAATATCATACTTTTCACACTGATTAATTTTATTTATAGCGTCTTTGTATGCGTCTTCATTTGATTGAAATCTTAAAGTGATAATCACAGAGCACTTATTATCAAAATCTGCCTGTATGTAAAAAGGTATCACCAAGATTAATGCAAGTATTAACTTATTCATTTTTAAAGTATATATTATGAATACAATCGAATCTTATTTTATATGAAATACTTTTTTTATTTATCATTTTTATTTTTATCAATATCATTATTAAGTTATGACAGAATTACTGGTTTTGATTTTGCTAGTAGATCAGAAATAATTTCAACAAATGGTATGGCTGCAACAAGTCATCCATTGGCAACTCAAACTGCAATCGAAGTGCTACAAAGAGGAGGGAATGCTATTGATGCTGCAATTGCAGCAAACGCTGTTCTAGGTTTAATGGAACCAACTGGGTGCGGTATTGGAGGAGATCTTTTTGCAATCGTTTGGAGCGCTGATGACAATAAATTATATGGTCTAAATTCATCAGGACCAGCACCAAAAAATATTTCAATTGAAAAACTTCTAGCTAAAAATTTACAACAAATACCTCCTTATGGCCCCTTACCAGTAACAGTTCCGGGAGCTGTTGCAGGTTGGGCAGAACTTCATAATAAGTTTGGCAGCTTACCATTTGAAAATTTATTCTTAGAAGCTATTGATTACAGTGAAAATGGATTTCCTGTTACTGAAGTTGTTGCCTATTATTTAAACTTATCAGCTGAGAGATTTAATACTTATCCAAACTTTAAAGAAGTCTGGATGCCAACAGGAAAAACTCCTAGCAAAGGAGATATTTTTAAAAATCCTCAGCTTGCATCTGCATATAAAAAGATTGCAAAAACTGTGGGTAAAGATTTTTATGAGGGAGATATTGCTAAGGAAATTGTAAGATTTATTAATGAGCAGGGCGGCTATTTTTCATTAGAAGATTTACGAGATTATAAACCAGAATGGATTGAGCCAGTTTCTACAAATTATAGGGGCTATGAGATTTGGGAATTACCGCCAAATGGTCAAGGAATTGCAGCTCTTCAGATATTAAATATATTAGAAAATTATGATATTGAAACGCTTGGCTTTGGAAGTGCAGAATATATTCATTTATTCACTGAGGCAAAAAAAGTTGTGTACGAAGACAGAGCAAAATATTATGCTGATCAAAATTTTACTAATGTACCTGTGAGTGAATTAATTTCGAAAGAATATGCTAAATCAAGGATGAGCTTAATAGATTTAAAAAAAGCTTCAAAAAGCTTTAATCCTGGTAACTTAGAAGATGGCGATACGATTTATTTAACTGTATCAGACAAATATGGAAATATGGTCTCATTAATTCAAAGTAATTATCGAGGAATGGGTTCAGGTATGGTTCCTAATGATTTTGGTTTTATGCTTCAAGATAGAGGTGAAATGTTTAGCTTAGACAAAAACCATAAAAATTCTTTAAAAGGTGGCAAAAGGCCTTTTCATACTATTATTCCTGCATTTATTACTAAGGATGGAAATCCTTATATAAGTTTTGGATTGATGGGTGGTGCTATGCAGCCCCAAGGACATGCTCAGATAGTCATTAATATTGTTGACTTTAAAATGAATCTTCAAGAAGCAGGAGATGCTCCAAGAATAAGACATGTGGGTTCATCTCAACCCACTGGTGAAAAGATGTTAGATGGAGGTTATTTGAGCCTAGAGCAAGGCATTTCAGAAGTGGAAATAAATAAATTAAAAAAATTAGGCCACAAATTTCAATACGATTTAGGAGGTTTTGGAGGCTATCAAGCAATCATGTTAAAAGATGGTGTTTACTATGGCGCATCTGATAGTCGAAAGGATGGACAAGCTTCAGGTTATTAATCTAAAATTTAAATCATTATGACAAATCAATCATTTATACCACCGGAAAGAGTTCTTATGGGCCCAGGCCCATCAGATGTCAGTAAAAGAATTCTTGATGCTATGGCTCGTCCGACTATTGGTCATTTAGATCCAGCTTTTATCTCAATGATGGATGAGATTAAAGGATTGCTTCAATATGCATTTCAAACAAAAAATGATTTAACTTTTGCAGTTTCTGCACCTGGTATGGCAGGTATGGAGTGTTGTTTTGCAAATCTTGTTGAACCTGAAGACAAAGTTATTATTGCTAAAAATGGTTTTTTTGGTGAGCGCATGAAAGAAAATGTTGAAAGATTTGGAGGTGTTCCTATTGTTATTGACGACGAATGGGGTACAAAGGTAGATCTCAATAAGATTGAAGAAGCTCTTAATCAACATAGCGATGCAAAGATAGTTGCTTCCGTTCATGCTGAAACATCAACAGGTGCTTTAACAGATCCAGAATCTATTACAAAACTTGCTCACGATCACGGATGTTTATCAATAGTGGATACCGTTACTGGATTGGCGGGTGTTCCGTTAAAAGTAGATGATTGGAATATCGATGCAATTTATTCAGGTACTCAAAAGTGCTTATCCGCATCTCCTGGACTTTCACCAATTAGTTTTAGTGAAAAGGCTAAAGAAAAAATAAAGAACAGAAAATCTAAAGTTAAAAGTTGGTTCTTAGATTTAAACTTAATCATGTCTTATTGGGAAGGTGAAGGAGGTAGATCATACCACCATACTGCACCAATAAATGCCTTATATGGTCTGCATGAAGCTTTAATCATTTTAAAAGAAGAAGGAATCGAGAATTCATGGAAAAGGCATATGGAAAATCATTTATTACTAAGAGATGGTCTTGAGAAACTAAATATCAGTTATCTTGTTAATGAAGAGGATAGGTTGCCCCAACTTAATGCCATATACATTCCTGAAGGTGTAAACGATCTAGAATCTAGACAAAAACTTTTGAATGATTTTAATCTTGAAATTGGAGCAGGTTTAGGTGTTCTAGCTGGTAAAGTATGGCGTATTGGATTGATGGGCCACTCATCCAAAAAAGAAAATATTGATCATTGTCTTAAATCACTAGCTCAGGTTATTTAAATTGATACGAGTCACCCTCATTTAAATAGACATCAACTTTTTCAGATAAACGCTTTAGATTAAATGATTTGGTAAATAGAAAGTTATTGATAAATCCCTCTGTTTTGTTTGGTTCATTTCCTGTAATAAATAATATTTTAGATTGAAGTATATTGATTGCTTTAAGCGTATTCTTATAATTCATACCTAGTTGAATAAATCCAAAAAGCTTTGTTTCTTCCGCAGTAAGAATTGACACGTCTGCACTAATTTTATTCGCCTTTAAATATTTAAAATTTACTCTGTGACCTTCATGAAAAATACTATTACCATCTTGATCTTTAAAGAGTATAGAAAAAGTTGAATGATAATATGGATAGCTTGTAGGCAAAGCCTTTACCTTTATTGAGTTAATCACAGTTTCTGATTCATCAAGAATCTTTATAGGATTTTTTATATTATTTTTGATCAAATTTTTTTTAACCATATTTGAGGTATAAATAGAGGTGCATTCAGAAAACATTTTAATCGAATCAAAATGAAGATGATCTTCAAACGGTGCTGTAATTATTATCGCATTTACTTTATTTATTTCTTCATCAGTAAGAATAGTATTATTATCCTTATTACGCTGAATAAAAAAGGATCCTGTTGGTTGAAGTTTATTAGTTAACCAAGGATCTATTATTATGGATTTATCTAAGTTTTCTATATACCAAGTTTGATAATTATCTGCTTTGATTAACTTCATTTTTATGCATGGTAATTTCAGAGCCAAATCTGGTATTTGTATCAACTGTATCGTCTGGAGATTTAAACCACATAACTATTAACACAATAATAGTTATAACAATAGTTGCCACCACAGCAATCACCATTAAAAGTGTCTTTGCAAAATCCTCAATAACAGCAAGGACTATTAATTTGGTTTCATCAATTCCATAGAGTGCAAGACATACAAGGATGGACCATGGGAAAAAGAGTAACATAACTGTAGAAAGTGCTAAAAATTCCCAAAAATTTAGTTTTAGATAAGGATTAGAATCTCTATCGTATGGAGACATTAGAATATATTTTCAGATTTTCTATCTTCTTCTTCCTGATTGAGCTCTGCAACTTTTAAATCTACAATTTCATTTGGAATAAGCTCACATTCAAAAGGCCACCATTGAGCATCTATCCAAATTCGTGAATCTGCAGGATTTGCTCTATTAATTGCAGCTTTAGTAGAATAAGTTAAATTATGATTAATTTGATAGTGATTATCTCCAAGATTAGTAAATTTTACCTTTTTTTGTTGCTCTGACTCTATTGAGTAACCATATCCACCACCACCGTAAATATACAGCATTGTTCTTTCAGCTGTTTTTTTATTTGTGTCCATTTTAATTAGATAGTATTTAAAAAACTCAAAATCACCATCATCACACCCTAATGATATTACTGCTGCATGTGAAGTTGATGCAAATAAAAATAATACTATAAATAAATTTTTAATCTTTAGAATATTCATCAAAAAATATCTCCTGACATTGTCTACTATAAGCGGTCCCTTTTTTAAAACCGAAGGCTTCACATTTATTTTCAAGTGAGGCTCCATCATACCAAAGACCAGCCAATATATTATCTTTATAAGTATATACACCTTCGCCATGAATCCATCCATCCCATTGTCCATCATAGGTAGCGCCACTTGTCCACATCATAACGCCATGACTCCTAGAGCCATTTTGATATTCTCCGACAAAGAATACCCTATCGGATTTTTCCCCTTTGCCATCATATGCTACAGCTACTTGGCAATTATTTAATTTAGTTGAATCGATAAGCTCGCCATTCTCGCCATCAATAAATAAGGCCTCCCAATCTTTATAGTATGTTGGAGTTTCCTCTAAACAATTTGGAAGAGGTGACTTATAGCCAATATTTTTTATCTTTTCTAATGTATCTTTAGAAATTCTATTATCAGATGTGTTTTCTTTGGATGATTGTATATTAGCTATAACAGTATTGTTTGAATTAGATTCTGATGAATCGACTGTGCTATTTAAAATGTTTAAATAGTCATTTTTACTTCTGATGGTAAATTTTTTAGGATTATTAACAATAAGATTAGAATTGTTATCTAAATTGTATCTAGTTTCGTAACCCTTACCTGACGTACACCACATATTTTCTGTAGTTAAACCTTCACGTTTAATGGATTTGTATAGGTCCTCATCTATAATTCCAAGTGTAAAGTAGAGCTTCTTATCTTTTCTTTCAAAAACTTCCATTTTTGTTGGGTCCAGCCCAGTACCATCAACAAAATTATCAATTTTATTTTGAAGCTTTCCTTGTATATACCCTAAAGCTAAATAACAATTACCATAAGACGCTCTCTCATCACTAACGACATTAATGCTGAAAGTCATGGTAATTACAAAAATATATGTGTAAATTGTTCTCACAAAAAAATTTTAAAATATATACAGCTTATAAACAAGTTGGATTAAATCAACAGTAAGAAAAATCAATAAAATACTATAAAATAATAATATGAAAAAAATAAATTTACTTATACCAATACTCACTTTTTTATCCTTATTATCATTTAATAGCTTCGCACATGATCTCAAAGGTGCAATTAACAGCGATGACAGAACTCCAAAGAACGTATTAAGAGATAAATATAGAAACCCATATGAAACTATTACTTTTTTTGGAATTGAATCAAACATGACGGTAGTTGAGCTTTCTCCTGGAGGAGGCTGGTATACAGAAATTTTTGCTAATTATTTACATGAACCAGGCAATCTTATTGCAGCTCATTTTGATTCAAACTCTGATAGAGAATACTTCAAAAGAGGTAGAGCAAACTTCGAGAAAAAAATGCAGAGTTCAAGTATGTATAACAATGTATCTATTGTTGATTTAAGTTCTAATTTGGCATCACCAAACTCCGTTGATGCTGTTGTCACTTTTAGAAATCTACATAATTGGATTGGGCCTCAAATGGATAAAATTTTTAAAAATAGCTATAAAGCACTGAAACCAGGTGGTATTTTTGGCATTGTGGAACATAGAGCTAATCCTGGAACATCACTAGATGTAATGAAGAAAAGTGGCTACGTTACTGAAAGTTATGCTATTGCCATTGCAGAAAAGCATGGTTTTGTACTTGTAGATAAATCTGAAATCAATGCAAACCCAAAAGATCTTAAAAACTATGAAAAAGGTGTCTGGACCTTACCACCTTCACTTAGACTAAAAGATAAAGATAAAGAAAGGTACTTAGAAATTGGAGAAAGCGATAGAATGACCTTGCTTTTCAAGAAACCAAAATGTGATGTTTATTATTTTATCACTAATAATTATTGTAGCGACTTTTAATATTATATCTGGCTTAACGATTTTAGTTAAAAATAAAACAAAGGATATTGGTATATTAAAATCTATAGGAGTCCAAAATTCTTCTATAAAAAAAATATTTTTCATGATTGGTTTTATAATTGGTACCTCTGCTACTGTCTTTGGTGTTATGATTGGTATTCTATTCTCAATTTATATAGAAAATATCCGAAATTTTATAAGTGAAATTTTTAATATAACTTTAGCGCAAAATTACAGCCTAACTAATGCTTATAGTATGTGCAGAAATGCAATGACTTCAGACTATAATAGTGCAATGCGGTATGGCGGAAATCCGGTAAGTATTGCAGATGCATATAAGAATAATCTTGCTAAATGTGATACGTTATTTCGTAACTATACTAATAGTCCTTCTGTAGTAAATACTTTAAGAAAAAATAAACAATATCAAAGTAAATCTTCGCAAAAAGCAGATGGGTATTATGAAATTTGTTATAACAATGGTTTTACATATGAAAGATATACATACAAAAATAATAGCAGGGATGGTCTTTTTGAATCTTATTACGATAATGCACAACTAAGGAAGAAAACTGAATATAACAATGGTCAAATAGATGGTGATTTTGAAACTTATTACAAAAGTGGCCAAGTAAAAGAAAAAACAGAATACAAAGATGGGTATATAAATGGAGACTTTGTGGCATATCACGAAAATGGCCAGCTCAAAAAGAAAGCATACTATGATGATGATAAATTAGATGGAGCATACGAGTCTTACTATGAAAACGGTCAGCTTGAAGAAAAAGCAAACTATGCTGATGATAGTCTAGATGGAGCATACGAGTCTTACTATGAAAACGGTCAGCTAAAAGAAAAAACATACTATGTTGATAACCTTCCAGATAGATTATATGAGGCATACTACAAAAATGGTCAGCTAAAAGAAAAAACAAACTATGTTGATACCAAAAAAGACGGTCTTTATGAATCTTATCTAAATGACGGCAAGTTAATTTTGAGAGGTGTCTATAAAAATGGCTTACGAAATGGCCTTATGGAAACCACTTACAAAGATAGCGGAGGTCAGATAAAAGATAAGGTAACTTATATTAATGATATTGCTAATGGACCATATGAATCTTATTATCTTAATGGTCAGATAGAGAGCAAAGGATCGTTCAAAAATGGAAAAGAAGACAGTCTTATTGAACGTTATTATGAAAACGGCCAGCTTAAAGTAAAACTTACTTTTGTAGATGATTTACTTCATGGACTTTATGAAGAGTACTTTAGTAATGGCCAATTATACATAAAGGTAAATTATAAATATGGAAATCAGAATGGTTTAAGAGAAACTTTCAATGAATATGGTCAATTAGAAGAAAAGGCTACTTTTGAAGAAGGAGTGTTGAAAGCTAGTGAAATAAATAGCTACTTTAACAAATATGGATATGAAGATAAGCCAATATTAAGTGAAAAAATTTCTTATGTTGTAATGCCTAATAATAATGGAGATTATGATTATATAAGAAATGGTATCTATGAAAGATATCAAAGATTAGAGTCCGAATCAGGAAGTTTTAAACAACTTGTAGAAAAAAGTTTTTATAAGCACGGGAACATCAATGGAGAAAGAGTCATATACGATAAAATTATAAATTTACAAGGTGATGTTCGTTACCAGTTAGGTCAAAAATCAATTTATGATGATGGCTTATTATTAAGTTTTGTTGAATACAAATATTATCCATATATGAATTCCAATGGGATTTTTTTACTTAAATCAAAAAGTGAATATAAATGTATAACAGATAAGACAATTCCTAATGAAGTTGAATATAGAACGAATGAAGAAATTTGTAATAAACCTCGAAGACAAAAAAATGGAAATTTTGTTGAAAATTACCTAAATGGAAAACTTAAAAGTAGCAGTGAATGGATAAATGGTAAGGAGAATGGTCTTTTTGTTGAATACTACCAAAATGGTCAACTTGAAGTTGAACGTAACTGGAAAAATGGAAAAAAAGATGGACCTGCTGCTGCCTATTTTTTAGATGGCCAAGTTAAAGAAAAAGTGTTTTACATAAATGGACAAAGGGATGGTTCTTTTGTTGCATTCTATGAAAATGGTCAAATTAAACAAAAAGTTTTATATACAAAGGACAAATACAATGGTCTTGCAGAAACATTTTATGAAAATGGTCAAAGTGAATACAAAATAGATTTTTTAAACGGGAAAAGGAATGGTCAATATGAACATTATTCAAAAAATGGACTTCTTTTAGAAAAAGCAGAGTATAAGGATGGTTTAAGGAATGGCATTACTGAAAGTTATCGTGAAAATGGTAATCTTCATATCAGATCATCATATACCAATGATAATTTAGATGGCCTATACGAAGTTTTCCATAGAAATGGTCACAAAGCTCAAAAAGGAACATATAAAAACGGATTAATTGATGGGCCTTATTATGAATATACAAATGAACTTGTAAGTAAAAAAACTATTTTTAAAAAAGGAATCAAAGAAAGTAGTATAAAGTATAAATATCATACCTCTAAAGATGAAAATGATAATTTCAGATTAAGAGAATTATCTTCCTATATATATATAAATGATGGCAGAACTGAAATTAGGAATGGATTATATGAAAAGTATTATGACAATGGTCAATTATTAGAAAAAGTATTATATGTTAACAACAAAAAAGATGGTATTTACGAGTCCTATTTCGATGATGGGAAATTAAAAATGAAGCTAACCTATGTGTCAGATAAAAAAAATGGTCTAGAGGAAAAGTTCTTTAGCAACGGTACTTTAAAATCAAAGATTTATTATAAAGATAATTTTAAAGATGGTGCATATGAGATTTATACCTCTAATTATGATTTAAGCTATTTAAGTGAAAAATCTCTCTATAAGAATAATCGACTTGAATCTCAAGAGAGATATTATAAAAATGGTCAATTATTATCTAGAACAATTTATAGTAATGGCAAAAAAAACGGCCTTCATGAGACATATTTTACAAATGGTATGCCCAAAGAAAAAATATATTATGAAAATGGAAGGGAAACTGGTTTTATTGAAATTTTTTATGAAAATGGTCAGCTCAAAGAAAAAAGAACTTCTTCTGGTCGTGAATATTTCTATACAAATGGACAGTTAAAAGAAAAATATTTACGTGGTGATCTTGTTGAGTCTTACTATGAGAATGGAAATCCTAAATAAGCCATCCTTAGACTTATATTTATTATTCTTTATAACTCAATTGAATAAACCTTGAAACTCAGTAAAATACATTGTTTAAAATAGGAGGGATGGCAGAGTCTGGTTTATTGTAGCGGTCTTGAAAACCGTCGTGCCTTCATCGGCACCGTGGGTTCGAATCCCACTCCCTCCGCCATTTAATAATATGAGTGATAATCTTTCTAAAATATTCAACGAAGTACCAAAGTTTCTTGGGATTTTAGGTTATCAAAACTGTTATCACGATGAACAAAATGACGAATGGGTTGTTGAGTAT
>LULK01000739.1_pt1 | contig 10568 bp, 23 predicted proteins | sample 728181 | NCBI WGS metagenome assembly LULK01 (sample SAMN03860291, study PRJNA289734) | marine metagenome | biome: seawater column; feature: ocean; material: water; isolation source: Red Sea water column Station 169 - depth 10m | place: Saudi Arabia: Red Sea | collected 2011-10-15 | depth 10 m | reverse complement strand
GAAGAAGGTCGCATGACCAGGCATCATGACCCTTAGCTTTGAATGCGTTACGGACAATACCTGAGTATTCGCAGGCGACTAGAACTTTCATTGTAGAATTAAGAATGTACGAAGGTAAGGTTGATAATGAAATTAAAACTACCAGTCAAGGAGAACTTTAAATCTGCCTTGAAGTTGAATCGTTGGCCAGTTAATTGGTTCAATGAAAAAAAGGATAAAGAAGATGAACGCAAGAAACGCATCCAAAAACTTTATCCTTCTGTAAATAAAATGTAACAAGTGTTACAGTATGAACTACAGATTTCTTTGAAACCTAGTAATATGATTTAGTAACAATAGATACTAAATTCATGACTGAACTTGTTTATCGTGGCGTTCCCTACAAAGTAGGCAAAGAGTCCACAAATAAAGGTAACAAAACAACATTGTGTTATCGTTTTAACTCATACGTTGTCAAAGCCTAGATAGAGAAGGCTAAGCTGCTGCTGGCTTAGCATCTACTATCTCACCGCTATTGGCTTCCTCCATCTTGTTCATCATGTTCTGTGCGATTTCGGCACGACGTGATGTCTCTTCAAAGAAGGTTTGAGCCTTGTCAGCACCACATACATGTTCGGTGCCATTGGCTGTCACATACTTCCAAGTACCATCTGGTTGTATGGAGCCACATTCGAGAGCAAGCTTCTCGCTGTTGCGTACATAACGTAGGCTTACATTATGACGATCGGTAAGACCCAAGTCGTCAACAAAAGTGACACCAACATTGTAATTGCGGTCTTCACCAAGAAACGCATGGGGTTGGGGAATAAAGGGTTTGATTGCTGATAAGAATTGCATAGCATTTGATTTAATTTTTAATGTGCACAAACTGGGGATAGACTTACATCTGATGAAAGCCCAGACGAATCACATCCTCTAATTTTTATATCTTTTAAACTTATAAACGAAGCCAGCCTACCAATTGTTTCAGTGGTACCGGTGTCCATGTGATTCTCTTTTACTATCGAGAGAGTTCCAGGCACGTTCCTGTGCAGATATTGGAGGCTCACCTCCCGTATCATCATAAAGATATTGTGGTGTGGGATCTATATCATATGGACTGTCGTAGTCATCATAATCATCACCGTTTTCATCCCACCATTCATCGATAATATCTTTAGTGTTTAATACTTCCTCAGGATTTTCTTTCTGTGGATCTAAACAGCAGTCGTGATAATACAACTGAAATATGTGAATAAGATCTTTGTGAACTTCATGTTCTTCACAGATCTCTTTAGCTTTTATGTAGCAATGTTCTTGGTCAATGTATGACCTTGCTTCTGCATCTTTTTGTTGCATGATTTGATTTGGTAATGGGTTGTCAATCATTTTGATTTTTCCATGGTAGTTTTACAAGACCTTCTTTTTCCAAGGCCATTAGTAGCCAACCTGCTTCAGACATTTCTAGAAGTTCTTTCTTTGAATGTTTGAGTAGATCTTCTTCACCATTGATCTTACCTATCTTAGATATATCCAGTAGATGAGATAAATAATTTGGATCATTAGCAATGTGTTGTTTGGCTTTTTCAAGTGATCCATCTAGTTTTGCGATGTTCACCATGAGTTCGTTGACGCTTCTGACATCGCCTCGTTTTATGCAGTCTTTGCATTCTTTGATAGTTACATCTATCAATTTCTTGGTTTGTTCAGGGTTAATCATCGTATCCTGGGATAAATTGACGTGGTGGGCATAAAGGGTAAGGAGGTTCTATTTTAGTTTCTTCTTTCTTATCTTCTTCTAACTCATTGATAACATCATCTAACCATTCAGTATTATTCTTTTCTTTTTCCATTGGACTTCTCCTCTCTTGTATGTACCTCTCCAATATACTCGTTAAGTAACTGTGAGGTATCGGGAGGTTCTTCCCTTGGTAGTTTGATAACTCTGAATTCCTTAGCAGGTTTCCAAGGTTTGATTTTCTTTTGATTTGGTTTCATTTTACTTTTTTATGTAAATTGTAAACAGTTGTTCGCTTACCATGCTCATCAATAAGTATGGTGCGATTGGATGGTGGTGTGTAACCTTTAGCATCAGTTTCGTTTTTGATGTAATTAATTAGAACTAGATAGTCTTTACTTTTATACCGAACATTATCACCAAGTCCAATTTCGTAAGGAGAATTGTACTTCATTGTGCTCTGTCCCAGAAACGTTTCTCTGCTCTTTTCGCAGCGACATGTTCTGTCTGTGCGTTGGTAAGTTTTGGAAATCGTTTTTGAACTGTCTCTATCTCTTCTTCGAAAAGACAGAGTAATAGTTCGGTGTTCCCGTTGTGACTCATTAGTCTTCCTCCTCTATTAAATAAGATGATTGATAATTAGCCCAGTCTCTTTCGACAACTGGTTGCTTGTGGCCTTTGTATTTCATCTCGTTGAGAACGTATTCTTCGAAGCCATCGAGAGAGGGTTTGGTACCATTGTCTTCGCAATGTTGTACATATTCATCTGGCTCAAAGAACACAGTAGCCTTCAGCGGAATCAAATTAATAGCCACGTCTACTCCTCCTTTTCTTCTCTAACCTCTTTCTCTCTGCTCTAATATCTGCGAAACCAACTATCAGATAGATGTAGTAAAGAGTTGCTGCAATGCAGGCTATCAAGATCAGTGTCTTCATTTAGATACCTCCTCTGTTTGTTTGTGCCCTCTGATGAAAGTGGGTTTGAACCACCTCATAGTCTTTTGCTTTCTACCTGGCCCTTGCAAGATAGTATGCCAGTGTCCTCTTCTCCAATGAGATTTCTTTGGCTTACCTACCTGAGGTTCACCATCTTTTGGTGTAGAGTCAATCACTCTAGTTGTAAAGTCTGCTCCAAGCCAGTGAATGTTTGGGACATTGTTAACTTTTACAGAACCAAAGCCTTTACTCTTTGCTACTACTTGTTTAGCTGTAGTTTGTTGTACGCTGATAATGTCAGGTTCATGTGTAAGTAAACAGAGTAAATTAATTACAAAGTTATAGGAACGATGTATTCCTTCTAAAAAGGTTTTAAATATTCTTTCTATCTCTTCATCTTTAAAAGTTATAGGAGATGCAGCTCTTATTTCTACTTGGCTATCATTAATGCATCTGGGTAGATGATCAGTGCCATAAGGCTGGGTAGCATATTTCATTTTTATCCAGTTTTTCTCAAGTAAGTTTTTCTTAAAATATTCTCTTGTATCACACAACATACAGTGACCTGTACCATCAAATGGTATGAAATAGTCCAGTTCTGTGTATGTCTTTTTGAGCAGAGTTGTTTTAGATGACTTCTTGTATTGGAACTCTTTAGTATTACTGTTGTAACTAAGTTTAGAACCATCTTCAGATAGCAACCAAAGTCTAACCCAAATTCCATTATCAACTTGCCGGATGGATGTAGTGACAAGATCTGAATGATCTTTAGGAAATACCACTTTAATAGTAGGCATGACCTCGTGATGTATGAAATCTGGTTTACCTTCGGGTGGTTTAGTTTCCATTAATGAGTTAGCCAGGTCTTTTGTGATGTAATAGTTAGGACATAAAGTTCCTATACCAAAACCTTCTCCTCCTACTTCTTCTCCTTTGGCCATAGATTCCTTCTTCCTTTCCATCCGAGCAACATTGTACTGAAACATGGCCAGTCCTTCTCTAATTAAAATAGATTGATGAGTAGGATATCCGTAAGGAGAAATCTCTCGATCATACAGTTCCTCAGCTTCGTCTCTTGGAAGACGAAACTCAGGATTTAGCTGCTGGTTGACACCATGAGCTATTGCTAAAAATCTTCGTTTGTTTTGAGATAAAGTTTTCATTTGTTAGGCTCCTCCTTGCCTTCGAGAATTGATAGTTGATTTTGAAGTTTGAGTTTGATTTTCCTGTGTTCAGAATGTCGAACTCTTCTACCCAAGTCAGCATAAGTGACTAGGAATATAAGCTCTCGATATTCATCAGCAGTCAGGCGGTTATCCATCGGATTCCTCCTCATCTTTTAGAAGGAATTCCATTTCGGAATCTTTAATTTCTGTGCTGTATCTAGGACCAACTAATTCAAACTTTTTAAATAGTTCAGACATCTTCTTTTTATTAGTCATACACTCTTCTGCATCTTTCATACAGATAAGTTTGAATTTAAGTGCAAGATGTTCACCGATGATGGTACATTGATCCTCAACATCATTTTCGATAGTCTTGACTAACTCTTCATCTTTTGTGACTACAGACTTACATAAAGCCATAGTCACAGATGTTCTGATTTCTTCGATTGTCATACTCATTTGGATACCTCCTCAGGTTCATAGTTTGGATCTTCTTCAGCAATGTGCTGTAGTGCATATGCAATGGACTTTTGTACAAAGTCTCTCTCTTCATCACTAAGTCTTCTGTTACCAATGTCAGCTATCTGATCTACAACCAGAACTCCATCACTAAGTTTGAGCTGGATGGTGTATCTAGGCTTGTGATTAACCATTGCCAAGACAATGAAGTAACGTTTCCTGTTGATGGCACCTGCATAGCTGGAGTTACCTACGCAGTTACGCACGGCTCTACCCCAGTCAGCCAACTGGTGAGAGGTAATGGGCTGGAAGAAAGATATTACTGAGTTCTCATGTTCAGACCACATTGACTTACCGCTGTCAACTTCTTTAAGACCTTTGGTACTTTGATAAAGATAATTGTCAGCATAGGCTTGTTGCCATGTAACTTTGACGGGCTTGGCGAATAGATCCTGGGGTAAGTTGAAGTCTTCGTTCCTAGTCTTCCATTGAATACCCATGAGATGATCATGGAACTCAGTCAGACGCCAGCGACGTGGCTTAGAGATTTCTACAGACTTCATATCCAAAGGTCTAGTATCCATAGCAACTTCAAGAGATGCAGTTCCTGTTCCTTCAAGGGCTTGACTGCCTATGATGTCATCAAGAAGACTCATTGTGTCAGTCCATTCTCTGAAGTAAGCCATGTGAGCGTGCAGCTGTGACTCAAACTCATACGAGCTGTGATCATTTTCAGCCTTGTATTCTTCTGCTCTCTTTTTGATAATCTCAAAGAAAGTTTTGACTGGCATCTGTCTTAGATATTTCTTCTTGATCTCGACCATCTTCGATTGGTTCTCTAGCCACTCACTTCGGTTATAAGCACCTCTGCTTCTGTAATAATCCATGTCCTTCATGGCAGAAGGAACTCTGACCAACATCAGATATTCTTCATAGGTTTGGAAGTGATCAATAGGAGTATCTTGCCACACACTGAGAATGTAATTAACCCAGCTGATTATGTGGAGCGTACGTTCGATAGGAACAGTTACAAACTCCATGGTCTGATCACCAGATGCTTCCAGTCTGTCCTGAGAATGTTTAAGTGCGAAGTGCAACATCTTTCTAAAGAATGGTTTCTCAACCATGCCATTTTCTTTCCAGAAGGGATCTCCGATGTTGTGTCTACGTTCGTAGAGATCGAGAGGACATTTGTTGGTAAGACGGAACAGCAATGCCTTGAGACTATCCACATCCCATTTCTTCATGGGGTCTAGCACCAAGTATTTGTTCTCTTCTTTTACTTCACCACCATAACCTGGATGTTCCCAGTTCTCCTGTCTATGTTCGAATCTTTTCTGCATCACATAACCAAGGGTATTCTGTTCAGGAAAGAGACGATTGAACAATGGAAGATCTCTACTGGAGTAGTAACCTCTCTCTTCATCAGCAGTTTTCCAAACAGGAATACTGCCTCTTAGAACTTTTCGCCAATCTTTAAGGAGTCCTTTTAGGTTACCTGACTTTTCATGCCAAGACTCAACCTTTCTTCCACTGAATACACCTTCAGCTGGTTCATAGTCATGTCCCTGCTTGATCATGTCCTTAGTCACATAGACTGTTTTGTAACGCCAGTTAGTTCTGCCAACTTTAATTGTTGAGCAGTCGTTCCAGCTGTAACCATTGAAAGCATTGTCTCCTAGATGCTTCAGTCTACGATTTCTTTCATCATCGTATTGATTAGGTCTGAAAAATATCTTGGCATCTAGTCCTTCTCCATAACCGGCGAAACGAGTCTGATTTGAGCTGGTATCTTTGAAAGCAAAGCTGTAACCATATACATACTTGTCGGTATGAGGTACCCATAGACATGTCCACATTCCTTCGAAGTGATATAGAAGTATTCTTCTCTGTACTCGTTTGCCAGTGTGACTGTGTACCAATCTGTCTGTCTTTTTAAAGGTAAGTGGCTTACCATTTTGATGTCTTATTTCTTCTTCATATCCTTTCTGCTGTGGGTAGGTAAGATCTAGATATCTGTACTTCAATTCGTTGGTACTGATCCTTTTAATCAGCTCTTCTTTATCACAATTTCTTGGCAGAACATCATTGGGAATCAGTAGATCCAATGGAGGTAGTCCAAGATGAAAAGGTCTACTGGCTTTTCGGACTGCCTTCTTTTTCGCAGCTTCTGCTTTGCGGCGTACCTCATCATAAGGTGTGAGTTTCTTTTGCAAGACACTCGGAAGTTGAAATTCCATGGCAAATTGTAAGTTGAATTGAATTGTCTGCGTGTAGGATACGCAGCCCCCATAGGATAAAACCTATCTCTTCCTCTTTACTTATATCTCCTATACTTCCTGCGTAGCAGAAAGGACAGCAGCTTATGTTTGAATCTATATGGTATAGGTTTAAACATTTTATCAAAGATTCGATAGGCTTTATCGATGTTTCTAGAACTCGACATACCTCGTAAGATTCTATTTACGAAGGGAGTTCTAGGGGCACGAGGTGTAATCATTAATCCTCTGCCTTTATCAGCCTGTGCTGAATATGTTTGGAAGGAGAACCACTGTTCGAACCTTCCCACTTGACCATGTAGAAGTAGTTAACAGCACCAACTGCATTAGTACTACTATCTACATCTGTGATGGTGCCATACCTGGTTCTATACTTTTGTCCATTACCACTGCCAAGGGTAACTGATTTACGATAGACACGATCACCTATCTGGTAACGTTGACCTACGGTCTGATGTTTCTTAGACATCGCCATCTTTAGATTCCTCCTTTGGTTTAGATTTAGGTTGTTCTTTGGTCGTTCGCAGTGTGTACTGCTTTGATAGACCAGTGCCAGATACAGAGGTAAGACCCTGTACTGTCTTCTTGTGCAGGTTGTAGTTGATGTTGCTCTGCAGCTTGCCAAGTTTACCTTGAGCTGTAACAGATTCAATACCATGACTCATAGAGAGATTGACTTTGACGTCACCCAATCCAAACGGAAGTTTGATAATGGGTATTCTCTTCTTGAATCGAAAACCTCCTGTGGGTCGGTCTTTAGCCATTGGGTAACTCCGTGTTGGGATCATCCGGAAGAATGTTGTCAGTGATGTTGGATATATCGAACCCTTCTGGTAAGTTGTCCATAGTAAACATCTCACCAGTTTTAGGATCGAAATAACCACCTACAAAACCCATTCCTCTTTGATCTGCGAAGTCTTTCATCTTGGCAACCGTCTGCATCTTCTTCAGTCGTTCCATGTCGACAGAATCTGGGATGCGTGGTTTGTTGTTGTCTTTTCCTTGGGTCATAATGATTTACCTCTGGGTTGATTTACACGTTTGAATTTGAACTCGTTGGTTATACCAGGCGAGAGAACAATATTGACAATCACGAAGTCATCCTTGATTAACACACTGGTGTGACTGGGATTCGTGAAGTCATATTGGTGAGAATCAGGCGATGAATCTTGCATCCATTATAAAAAACATTAGGTCGATAGTACATAATAAATTTGGTGATTTCTACCTATGTCTTCATATGGAAGCAAACGCCTTCTCCTCGTACCAACTCTTCATTCTCTCTCTGAAATTCTTAACCGAAGTATCAGAACCAAACATCAAAAAATCCACGGAAACCCATGAGCCATTGATGAATTTCTGATACTCGACAACGCTTGGTTGTTGTGTTGGTACGTGTCTTACCCTATCGAGTGTGTTGTTCTCACGAGGGTAGTACCATGCTTGAATGTCTGGTGCCATAGCTTTGAATGTAATGAATGTAAGAGTCTGGGACTTACAGCTGATGTTTGGGGTCATCAGCATGCCCAGTGAATTACCACGAAGAGTAATAAATAACTTTGCAGCCTTTGTTTAAAGCTGCTTCTGCTTTGTCACAGAATTCGATATCGGTTTCTCTGTAGTATTCATCTGATGAATCACCGAAGAAGAAACCTGTGGTGTCACCATGACCACCATTGAGAGTCTTGTTGCAGATGTCTAAACGTAAACGTTCAATGTCATCTAGTGTCAGTTCTACCTCTTCTTGGTTGAATGGATCACCTAAATAGGTTTGATTGCTGTAGCCTTCTCCAGTGATTGGATCAGGATTGGCAGCGTCACCATACTTCCGCTTACGCCATAGGCGTTCCATCCAGCCTTGCAGGTTGGGATGTTTACGCCAAGAGACGATATGCTCATCTGTCTCATCATTAGTAGCAGTGGCAGGTCTGCTGTAAGCTAGTTGATCTAGTCCCATAGTCTTAGTAATGAATTGAATAGTGACCTGGCATCTTCAGGGCAATGGAGGTCATCCCACTGCCGACTCCCCGAAGGGAGTTTCGCCAGTTACTTGGCAGCTACAGGCTCAGGTGTTACAACCTCAGCAGGTTCTTCCTTCTTGGAAGATACACGCTCAGTGTAGGCATAGTTGAGAGAGATCTCAGGATACTTGAGCGTTTTGTTCACACCATCTTGGGTGTAATGAGAACGGATACCCGTTAGATCAATGTCACCATGGACAACCACACGGGTGCCAGTAAGGTCTTCACCATTCTGGGTAGCCTTGAGCATACCGTTGTTGTCGGTGTATTTGATACGGATACTGTTCTTCTTGCTGTCTTCGCAAGCGACAGTCACAGCAAGGAATGTGTCGTCCTTGTCTTTGACACCATCGACGACTTTAGTATTGATGATGTTGCCAGTAAAAGTAGCTTTCTGCATTTGAGTTACAGTTGAGTATGTGGTGCCCATCTCCACAGGGGGCAAGGTCGAAGGAGGGAATCGAACCCTCCACTGGTGAACCAGTTCCAACATCTCGACTATCTATTTCCCATACGCTCCAACGTTCTTAAGGAATATATAGAGCAGTATGGTGACACAGATGATAACGATGAGTGTAGTCATAATACAAATTCAGGATCTTTAATTACAGTTAAGCCACATTGCATAACTTTGACAAGATCCTTGTCACACTCTGGCATATCTTTAATCTGGAAAGACCAGAACAGGAAGTTATCTGAGTTGTGACCTAACTGTTGTACCTCAGATAATATCTGGGTGAGTTCAGGAGTTAGTCTGGCAATAGACATAGTTACCTCTGGATTGAGTTGAATTAAATAAGAGGGAGGCTGCTAGAGGTGTTCCCACATCGCCAGTGGCTAGTGGCACCCATTGAGCCTGAGTCCCTCAGTCTGCCCTAAGAAGAGCAGAGGGAGAGAGTCATTTAGACAGATACTTTACTCTCGACATGACGGTAGTTAAGACTGTCATAATCAAAGTAATCTACTGCGTAACCAATAGGCATGGAATATTCAGGACCTTCAGTGCGAACATGGAAATCTAGAGATTTAAATGAAGCTCGCACTTGGTAATGATGTAACGCCATGCCAATAAATAAAGGCAACCAACTTGGATGGTAAGACGTTACAAAGATCTCTTTCTTAGGATCATTCTTAAGAGAACCACAAATAGATTGAGGTTCAGGATTGGTATGACGAGAATGTAATTCGTACATGGCAATTAAAAATAAATAAAGATCATTAACTGAAAGGTTTAAATCCCATATAGTTCGGAGCGAAGCCAGCCAGTACCTTCTATGAACTCTTGAGTCACGACATCTTTCCTTTATGTGCTTTAACTAGCACCCCAGAAGAGTCAAATTCAGTACCATCATGGATAGCTTTGTCCTCATCAACAAGAAATTGAAAGGACGAACCATTGGTATGCAAATAACGTTTAGCTTTTAACATGATTAATAGATAAATAGTATCGATCACTCCAAAAATTAAATCCCATACATGTCTGCGAGTGGGCAAACAATGTACAGGATCTAAGTAACGAGCGACCAACGGGAGCGAGTAGCAGACAGTTGTTATATACAACAGCAGCTCGCGTTAGCGAGCGGGGTGCACGTCAAGCATGTTGGCTGCTTTATGCATCTTCTGAGACACATACTTACGACTGGTGTCCAGCCAGGCGGTGCCGGCTGAACGTGTCTTAACATACATAGGCTTGAAGTCAGCCTTGATACCTTTGAGAGTATTAGAAAACATGGCAATAAATGAAACGATGTAATGATTCGGACAAGCTCGAAGACTTGAACTGAGTAGTAGCAACGATTGTTACAGGTGATTACAGTTCTATCTCGGCTCTACTGAGCGAGGGATCTTTACCTAATTTCGTGCGGGAATCAAGGAGAAACTCGACGAAAAACCGGCGAAACATCAAAGAATGTAACTAATTGTAAACAAATGTTACTATCATTAACTAAAAATTCCAAATCTCATGGATCTATGCCGAAGTTAAGTACGT
>LULK01002673.1_pt1 | contig 10574 bp, 10 predicted proteins | sample 728181 | NCBI WGS metagenome assembly LULK01 (sample SAMN03860291, study PRJNA289734) | marine metagenome | biome: seawater column; feature: ocean; material: water; isolation source: Red Sea water column Station 169 - depth 10m | place: Saudi Arabia: Red Sea | collected 2011-10-15 | depth 10 m | reverse complement strand
AAAGCTTGAAGCGCTAGTTTAGGATTTAATAGCTAGAACAATCCCACCATGTAAGACTGCTCTTAAAGACGCTGCAGTAGGTTCATTAATAATTCTAAGAACTTCTAAACCAGCAATTTTTCCTGCATCCTTTGTCGCCTGTCTTTGTGCATCATTAAAATATGCAGGAACTGTAATTACGGCTTTTGTAACAGCTTGACCCAAATATTTTTCAGCTGTCTCTTTCATTTTTTGAAGTATAAAGGCAGAGATTTGTGATGGTGAATATTTTTCACCCTTAGCCTCAATCCATGCATCTCCCTTTTCAGAGTTTACAATTTTGAATGGCGCTGCTTCAATATCCTTTTTAACTGTTGAGTCTTCAAAGTTTCTTCCTATTAATCTTTTCACAGCAAAGATAGTATTTTCTGGATTCGTAACTGCCTGTCTTTTTGCAGGTTGACCAATTAATTTTTCATTTTCATCCGTAAAAGCTACAACAGACGGAGTTGTTCTTGCGCCTTCAGCATTTTCTAGAACCTTGGCCTGGCTACCATCCATAATAGCAACGCAAGAGTTCGTTGTTCCTAAATCTATACCAATTATTTTGCTCATATTTTGTTACCTATTAATCTCCATATAGGTGTTAAATTTAATTCTACAAGTTGAACTAATCATTATTTCCGTCAGATTTTTCTTTATTTTCCTCATTTTTTTTGTCCTTATTGTCAGGTTTTTTCGAAACGCCAACAAGCGAAGGTCTTAATAGTCTGTCTTTTATCTTAAAACCTTTTTGTATTTCTTGGATAATTGTACCAGGTTCCTTTTGATCATCTTCTATCTCTAACATTGCTTGATGCAAATTTGGATCTAGTTTTTTATTTAGACATTCAATTTGCTCAATATTGTTTTTTGAAAAGACTGATAATAAATCTTTATTAATAATTTCAAAATGTTCTAAGGTCTTTTTTAAAGCCTCAGTATCTTTTAACGCATTATCATTTTTTAAAATTTGTTTTGATCTCTCAAGATTATCTATTAAAGCGAGAGCTTCTTTTGCAAAAACAAAACCTCCATACTCAAAAGCCTCATCTTTTTCTTTTTCATATCTCCTTCTTTGATTTTCCATTTCAGCAAAAGTTCTAGTAATTTTATCTTCAAGTTCTAAAATTTTTTCCTCTGGAGTTTTCTCTGATTTTTGCTCATCACTATCTTTTTTGACTTCTATATCTTCAAGATTTGACTGTGGATCAGTTGTCTGATTTTTCTCTTGATCAATATTATCTTCTTTTATGCTTTGGTTTTCTTCTTTTTCCATATGAGCTTATATGGTAAGAAAATCAAAAATTTCTAGATGTCAAAAAAAAAAATTAGGAAACTTTTAATAGGTACGAATAATAAGGGAAAATTGAGGGAAATAAGGAATTTATTGCCTAAAGAAATTAAAATTTTTTCCACAGCAAAATTTAATTTAAAAAGTCCACGAGAAACTGGCAAAACCTTTGAACAAAACTCTTTAATTAAATCGAAATACTTTTCTAAAAAATCTAATTTAATCTGTTTGGCAGATGACTCTGGGTTAGAGATAGATATTTTGAACAAAAGGCCTGGTGTAAAATCTGCAAGATGGGGAGGCGCAAAAGGTGATTTTAAGAAAGCCATCAAAAGAGTTTATAAAGAATTGGATAAAAAAGACAAAAACTGGAAAAAGAAAAAGATAAAAGCCCGTTTCATTTGCGCTCTGTCAATTTTTAATTTCAAAAAAAAAATAGCATGTGTAATTGGTAAAGTTGAGGGTACAATTTCAAAAGAGCCAAAAGGCTTTAATGGTTTTGGATATGATCCAATTTTTATTCCTAACAAAAGTAACTTAACCTTTGGTCAAATGAAACCAGAAAAAAAATATAAATTAGACCATAGATATAATGCTTTTAAGAAAATCAAAAAATTTTTTTAATTTTACCATTATCAATCTTGTAAAAATTTAATCTGTGATTAATCTTATTATTTTCTATGTCAAAAATACCAATTTTTCCTTTAAAGGAAGTTTCTTTCTTAAATAATTTTTCGATATCTGTGAGACCATTTTTAATTGTTAAATAATATATTAGTCCTACCAGATCGTAATTTAATAATGCTAAATAACTAGGTTGCTCCTTAAATTCTTTATAATATTTGATTTCAAAATCCTCTAAGTTTTTTTTATTTATTGATGGATAGAAAATTGGTTGTATGCTCGTTTCTTCTAAAATGCTTTTATCAAACCATTGATTGAAAGATATTATATACTTATCTTTTGGAGAAACATCAGTATATAAAAGTGAGGTAATCACACTCTTTAGGCTTTGATCAAAGTCTGAAATAATGACTGAGTCAAATTTTACATTTCCTATGGTGTATTTTTTTTCAAGCTTTTTTAATTGCATTTCTTTATCTGGAAGATCTGAATTTTCTACTCTTTCAATTTCATCCAATAAATTTTGTTTTCTAATTTTATAATTTGTTATTTTCTCAATTTGTGCTGTGAGTTTAGTAGGCTCAGTATCATAGATATAATGTTTGAATATATTTAATTTAGATTTTTTAATTGCATCTTTTATTTCTATTTCATATCCAATCTTTGGTGTAAGAAATATAGTTTTGTTAATTTCATTAGATTTAATAAATTTTTTGATAGCGTTCAATTGTGAAGTTGCATTAATACCGCTACTGATAACATTATTAGGAATATTTTTAGTTTTATTTGTAAAGGAGATAAAAATTACATCTTCTACTTTATCTAAATAAGTTAAACTTTCATAAAAAACAGGTCCTATAATAATTTTTATTCCCATATCTTTGAGCTCTGATGCAGACCTCAAACTCTGATTAGCATCAGATCCACTATCCTTTGGATAAAGTTCAAGTTTGTTTGAGCCAATATCTTTTAACGCGATTCTGGTAGATTTTATCAATTGCTGACCAAGACTTTTATTTTCACCAGTCATAGGCACTAATAAGCCAACTCTGATTTTTGGATCCTCAGAATAAGCTAATAAATTAAAGTTAGTTAAAAAAATAAAAGTGATAAGTAAAATTTTAAAAAATTTAACCATTTTAGTGATAGTGTATTATTTTATTAAAAATTATGCCCATAAGTTCTAAACTCTACAATAATAATAAAACTAAAAAAGGGCTTTATTTAGTCCCCACCCCATTAGGGAATATGGGTGATATTACCTTGCGAGCAATTGATATACTAAAAAAATCTGAATATATTTTATGTGAGGATACTCGAGTATCAAAAATCTTATTAAATAAGTACGCAATCCAATCAAAACTATTAACAAATCATAAGTTTAATGAAAAAAAAAACTTGTTAAAATTCTTAGACATTCTTACCAAGGGATCCTTGGTCTCTTTGATTTGTGATGCTGGAACTCCAACAATTTCTGATCCAGGGAATATTCTTATAAATGAATGCATAAAAAATAAGATTGATGTAATTCCTTTGCCGGGCGCATCCTCAGTTTCTTTAGCAGCCTCAATTAGTGGTTTTGTAGGAAAATTTTTCTTTTATGGATTTTTTCCAGAAAATAAAGGAATAATTGCTAAAGATATGAGTGTTTTATCTAATTTGGACACATCAATTATATTTTTTATATCCTCTAAAAAATTCAAAAAAATCATACCATTTTTAAAAAAATATTTTCCAAATCGCCAAATTGTAATTTGTAAAGAAATGACAAAATATTATGAGCAATATATACGCGCCGACGTAAACAATATTGAAGAAACTAATTTCGAATTAAAAGGTGAACTTACACTAGTACTGTCTGAAAAAAAAATAAAAGAAAATAACTCACATTTTTTATCTGAATCAGATAAGTATATGATAAATAAAATGATAAATAAATTTACTACAAAAGAAATCTCAGAAATTATAAGCAAAAATACCAAAATTTCAAAAAAAGAAGTTTACAACTATTGTTTAAAAATAAAAAATGAAAAATAGAATAATATTAATACTTTGTTTATCTTTATTACTATTTGGATGTGCTGGTGACCCAAGATCTGTAGGTACTCAAATCGATGACTCCATTATGCAAAAAACATTATCAACAAAAATTGTTTTGTTAGATAAAAGTTATATTTTATCTGTTAATTCAAAAGTATTAGATGGTAGGATTTTTTTAACAGGTAAAGTGGACAACCCAGAGGAAAAATTAAAGTTAACAAAATTAGCGTGGGAAATAGAGGGTGTTAGGTCAGTGAGAAATGATATAAAGGTAAAAGAAAAATTTAACTTTCAGCAATCTGCAAAAGACATTTTGATTACATCGCAGTTAAGAACAGCACTAATAATGAATAAAAATATCAAAGCAACCAATTATCAAATCGATACTTACAAAAAAAAGATTTATATTTATGGAATCGCAATTACATCTGATGAGAGAGATCTTGTGCTTGAGGAAGCAAGAGAAATATTAGATGTAGTAGATGTTATTGCTAGTATTTTATTAGTTGAGGATTTACGAATACAAAAAAATTAAACTATTTTTTATAATCAATAACGTCAGCAGAATAAGCTGCAATAGAAGCTAAATTTAAAATTTCTGAAGTTGAACTTCTCAAAGGAGCAATTTCAATAGGTAGCCCTAAACCAATAAGTAAAGGGCCTATCACCTTGGCTCTACTCATAGATTTAATCATTTTATATGAAATAGCTGCACTATGTTGACTGGGCATTATTAAAACATTTGAATTTCCCACTATTTCAGAAAAGGGATACAGATCTTTGTAAATTTCCTCTAGCGCAACATCTGGCTGCATTTCACCATCAAATTTAAAGTTAACTTTTTTCTCTTTTAATATTTTTACTGCATCACTTATTCTTTTGGTTCTATCTGTTGCGGGCTCGCCAAAAGTTGAGTGAGATAAAAAAGCAACTTTAGGGTCAAAACCAAAAAGTCTCACAACTCTTGCTGCTGAAGTCGCCATATCCGCAAGCTGATTAGCATCAGGGTACTCAATTACAGAGGTGTCACAAATAAAAATTGTTTTTCCTCTGTTTACAACTAGATTTAAACCGAACATTATTTCACCAGGTCTTGGATCAACGACTTTTACTATTTTTTCTAATGATGAGGAATATCGTCTTGTATTTCCTGTTACCATTGCATCTGCATCTTCACAGGCGACCATACAAGATGACCAAATTACTCTGTCATTCTTAACCAATCTATCGCAGTCCCACTCAAGCATACCTTTTTCTCTTTGAAGTTTTTCAAATAGATACTTTGTATATTTCTTTCTACTTGAATTATCTTTGGAGTTTACAATTTTGATGTCAAAGTTCTCATTGTAACCAATTTTTTTAATTTGTTCTTTTATCTTTTCTTCTTTTCCAATTAAAATAGGTGTTCCTAATTTTGAGTTTTTAAAGGCAATTGCTGCTTTAAGCATGTTTTCGTCTTCACCATCTGCAAAAATAACTTTTTTTGGCTTTTTTTTAATATAATCATTTATACCTTGCATGATTGTTACAGTTGGATCTAACCTTTGTTTAAGTTGATCCTTATATGTATCAAAATTGTCAATTTTAACTCTTGCTACGCCAGTTTGCATAGCTGCATTGGCTACAGCCGCAGGAATAACACTTATTAATCTGGGATCAAATGTAGATGGTATTATGTAATCTTTACCATAATGGGGTCTTTCTCCTCCCATTGCCGCGACCACTTCGTCAGGTACATCCTCTTTTGCTAAGTTAGCAATTGCATGTGCCGCAGCCACTTTCATTTCTTCATTGATAGTTTTTGACCTCACATCAAGTGCTCCCCTGAATATATATGGAAAACCAATAAGATTATTAACTTGATTGGGATAATCTGATCTTCCTGTTGCAATGATTGCATCATTTCTCACTTCCTCAATTTCCTCAGGTGTAATTTCTGGATCAGGGTTTGCACAAGCAAAAATTATAGGATTTTTTGCCATTTTTTTTACCATATCTTTTGTTAAAGCTCCTTTGACGGAAAGACCTAAAAATACGTCAGCATTATCAATTGCATCACTTAATGTTCGTGCTGAAGTCTCAATAGCGAAAGCAGATTTCCATTGATTAAGATTTTCTCGGCCCTCATATATGACCCCTTTACGATCAACCATTGTTAAATTTTCCTGAAGTACTCCACTGTTTTTAAATAAGTTAGCACACGCCATCGCTTGTGCTCCAGCTCCGTTAACAACGACTTTAATTTTACTAATTTTTTTTTTTGTAATATCCAAAGCATTGATTAAGGCCGCCGTAGTGATTATTGCAGTTCCATGCTGATCGTCGTGAAAAACTGGAATATCTAAAATTTCTTTAAGTTTATCTTCTATTATAAAACAGTCAGGTGCAGCAATATCTTCAAGATTTATACCTCCAAAACTGGGTGCAAAGTTTTTAATACTATTAATTATTTCATTCGGGTCAGAGGCATCAATTTCAAGATCAATCGAGTCTATATCAGCAAATCTTTTAAATAAAACTGCTTTTCCTTCCATAACCGGTTTTGATGCTAAAGCACCTAGGTTCCCCATTCCTAAAATAGCTGATCCATTACTTATTACAGCGACAAGATTACCTTTGCTAGTATAATCAAATGCAGCTTCAGGATTTTCACTTATTGCTCTGACCGGTGCCGCTACACCAGGTGAATATGCTAACGCCAGATCCCTTTTTGTAGTCATATTTTTTGAAGATGAAATCTCAATCTTCCCAGGTTTTTTATGGCTGTGAAATTCTAAAGCTTCTTTATCTGTATAATGATCAACTTTTGTTTTTTTCATTTTTGTTAATTAGGTGTACAAATGAGGTAGAATTAAGACTAATATGATTTATGAATTTGATTAAGTCAACAGGGACTTTTAGTTTTTATACTATAATCAGCAGAATACTTGGTTATTTCAGAGATATTATGATTGCTGTATTTCTTGGAACAAGTTTTTTAGCAGACGTATTTTTTGTTGCATTTAGAATACCTAATACATTTAGGCGACTATTTGCTGAAGGAACATTTAATGCGGCTTTTGTTCCAAATTATACCTCAAAGCTTATTAAGGGAAAAAATCAATCTAACAAGTTTGCAAATGAAGTTTTTAATATTTTATTTTTGATTTTGCTTATCTTGACACTTGTAGCGCAAATTTTTATGCCAGGACTTGTAGGTCTTCTTGCCCCTGGATTTGTTGAAAATTCAGAAAAAATCGAATTAGCAACAAAATTAACGAGAATTACCTTTCCTTTTTTAATGCTTGTTTGCCTATCCTCTTTTTTTTCAGCCATTTTAAATTCACATAATAAATTCGCTGCTGCATCTGCAGCTCCAATTATTTTAAATGTAGTCCTAATTGTTGTTTTCTTTACAAGTTTGTAATTGAATATTATTCACCAAAATTTAATTTTAAAATTAAATTAAATAAAGATATAAGATTTTTTTTTAACAAACTTTTACCAAGTATTTTTTCGTCAGGTGTTACACAAATAAATATTTTAGTTGGTACAATAATTGCATCCTTTCAGGCTAGTGCTGTTTCATATTTGTATTATGCAGACAGGATTTATCAGATAAATTTAGCAATCGCTGGAATTGCTATTAGTGTTGTTGTTTTACCTCAGCTTTCGAAATACATGGCTTTAAGAAATAAAAATAAGATCACTATAATTCAAAATAAAGCTTTGGAATTAAGCATGTTTTTGAGTCTTCCGGCAACGGCAGCATTATTTGTTGGATCTAATGAAATTATATCTGGTTTATTTGGTTATGGATCTTTTTCAACGTTATCAGTAGAAAATTCTGCAAGAGCACTTTATTTTTTTGGATTGGGACTTCCAGCGTTTGCATTAATTAAGGTTTTTTCAAGTTTTTTCTTTGCTAAGCACGATACTAAAACACCTTTTTATATTTCACTTATATCTGTAATTCTAAATATAATAATAAGTATTTATTATTTTAAAAGTATTGGATTTATTATAATTCCAATTGCAACAACTATTTCCTCATGGTTTAATTCAATTGTTTTATTTATTTATTTAAAAAAAAGTAAGTTATTTAAATTTAATAAAATTTTTATATCAAGATTTTTCAAAATAATTTTTGTTTCCTTTTTAATGGCTGTATTCTTTAAGTTTTTGATATCAGTTTTTGAAAATCAATTGAGTTTTGAATATTATCTTAAATCAGTTTATTTAATAATTACAGTTTTATTGTGCATTGTATTTTATGTATTTACATCATTTCTTATCAAAGCTTTTAAAATTGATGATATTAAATTAAAGTATTAACAATGAGTAAAAAAATATTTTCAGGAGTTCAGCCTACAGGTAATTTACATTTAGGGAATTACCTTGGTGCAATTAAAAATTTTGTTGAGCTTAGTAAAGATAATAAAAATCAATGTATTTTTTGTGTAGTTGATCTTCATTCAATAACAACGAAACAAGATCCAAAAAAATTAAGAGACAATATTAATGAGACAGTTGCAAGTTTTATTGCAAGTGGCATCGATCCAAAAAAAAATATAATCTTTAACCAGTCAAGAGTTCCAGCACATTCAGAGGCAGCATGGATTTTAAGTTGTGTGGCTAGAATGGGATGGTTAAATAGGATGACCCAATTTAAAGAAAAGGCCGGTAAAGATAAAGAAAAAGCAAGTGTAGGATTATATTCGTACCCAATTTTAATGGCTGCGGATATCTTACTTTATGATGCAACACATGTACCAGTTGGGGATGATCAAAAGCAACATCTTGAATTGTCCAGAGACATTGCTCAAAAATTTAATAATGAGTTTGAGGTTGAAAATTTTTTTAAGATACCTGATCCATTAATCCAAAAAGAATTTTCAAGAATTATGAGTCTTAAAGATGGTTTAAGAAAAGATCAAATAATAAATAAAATAAAAAAAGCAAAGACTGATACTTTCCCAATGCCGAAAGATACTGAAGAATTAGAAAGCAGACCAGAAGCAAGAAATTTAATTAGTATATATTCAAGTTTGACTAACACAAAGATTGAACAAAATATTGAGATCTTATCTGGCAAAAACTTTTCAGAATTTAAAGAGTCTTTATCAGAAGTTTTGGTTGATAAAATTGAGCCTATAACGAAAGAAATTAAAAAATTGTTAAATGACAGATCTTATATTGAACAAATTCTTGACGAGGGATCAAAAAAAGCTAATGAAATAGCTTCAAAAAAAATTAAAGAAATTCACAAAATAGTAGGTTTTTAAAAAAAATTTATTATCAAGTTTAATTTTGATAAATATCTATTATATATAAAACATGTTCGTTCAAACAGAAGCAACTCCAAATCCAAACTCCATAAAGTTTTTACCTGGTAAAATAGTTTCAAATTCTGGGTCTTTTGAAGTGACAAGAAAAGATGAGATTAATAATGAGCTTATCAAAAACTTGCTGTCAGTTAATGGAGTGGAAGGAATTTTCTTGGGCAAAGATTTTATATCAATAAACAAGCATGATAATTTTTCTTGGGATGACATAAAACATATTGTTATCTCATTAATTAATGACTTCTATGCAACTGGAAAAGAGTTTGTAATCGATAAAGATGTTAACGAAATTACAGAGGATTTAAAAGATATAGAAAAAAAAATTGTTAAGATTTTAGAACAAAAAATAAGACCTGCAGTAGCTAAAGATGGTGGAGATATTAAATTTAAAGAATTTAAAGATGGTATTGTAAAAGTACAATTACAAGGAAGTTGTTCCGGATGCCCAAGCTCAACCATGACTCTTAAGCAAGGTGTTCAAAATCTCTTACGTCACTATATTCCAGAGGTAAAGGAGGTCCAAGCAATTTGAAATGAGGAAAAGAGTATGCTAAATAATCTTTTTCGATCGATCCGAATATTATTATTTTCTTTCAAAATTAAAGGTAAAACAATTTGAATAAAAAATTCTTTTCTTTTTTTATTCTATGCCAATTTTTATTACCTTTGTAAATAAAGATAATTTAGAATTTCAAAATAATTCAAAAGCAGTTTTAGCCTACACTTTAAATAGTAAAAATAATGGTGCTGAAGAAAAAACTGAATTACTTGATGAAAAGGACTTGTTAGTCGATATTTTTAGTCTGAATGACCTAGAAGTTGATACGGTAAGATTAAATGCATCCACAATAAAACAATTATTTGAGGATACAAAATATAAATTAGAGGATGTTAGAGAAAAGAAACTTGTAAAACCAGTTGCTTTAACTTTGTTACCTAATGAAATAAAAATGATTGAAAGCACAAAAAAAAGAAAAGAATTTTTTATTCAAATTGTTTTACCTTTAATTTTGAAAGAAAATAATAATATTCGGATCGATCGAAAAAGATTATTTAGCATAATTAATAAAAGCAATAATTCAGATTTAGAAAAAAAATGGTTAGCTAAAAAATATAAACAATACGGAATCCCCTCTAAAGATCTATCAACTTTAAAAATCCGGATGGATGAGATCCCTGTATCATTGGCTTTGGCTCAAGCTGCTAAGGAAACAGGTTGGGGTACTTCAAGGTTTGCATTGGAGGGCAATGCTTTATTTGGTCAATGGACATGG
>LULK01001326.1_pt1 | contig 10614 bp, 11 predicted proteins | sample 728181 | NCBI WGS metagenome assembly LULK01 (sample SAMN03860291, study PRJNA289734) | marine metagenome | biome: seawater column; feature: ocean; material: water; isolation source: Red Sea water column Station 169 - depth 10m | place: Saudi Arabia: Red Sea | collected 2011-10-15 | depth 10 m | reverse complement strand
GGGTTAAAGAGACTTTACTTTCTCAAAATCTGATTTCTTTATTGGAAAATACAAAAAAGTTTGAGATAACAAAACCCATTAAATATCCAAATGGATATTTGCTATTAAAAATTAATGATAAAAAAGAAATGAAGCAAACAATTAATTTAAATAAGGAATTAAAAGAATTAATTAAATACGAAAAAAATAGACAGCTAAACCAGTTTTCTCTTTTATTTTATAAAAAGTTAAAACAAAATATCATAATATATGAATATTGAATATGTATTAATTGAAGGGATTAATAATAGTAAAAAAGATTCTTTAAAATTGCTGGGTCTTTGTTTCCAAATGAAAATATTAAAATCCGCTCTGAATTTAGAGTAAAAAAAGAAAAGGAATGGCTAAATTGGATTGATGGAAATCATCTTGCAGCTTACGACTTAAATCAGAGAATTTTCTCTTTAAACTTAAATTGGTTTAAAGGAACCAAGCATGAAATAAGACTTAAAAGTCAGTTTATCGCTCTTGAGGCAAAAAATCCTGTATCGCTTGAAACAAATTCAAATGGAGTCTTGTTTAATAGTGAAAAGTTGGTGAATCCGTTTTCAAATGGTATTACTTCTTTTCAAGTTAGGTACAGATACGAAATAGCACCTCTGTCGAACGTGTATATAGTCTATACGAAGGGTGGTAATGTCTATGAAGAAGATGATGAAAGATCTTTCTCAGATATTTTCAGAGACCCATGGGAAAATCCTGAAAATGAAATTTTTTCTATTAAAGTGCGTTTGAAATTTTAACTATTTCAAGAAATCTAAATAAGCCTTATTATTACTTTCTTCTTTAAAAATAGTTCCACACTTATCTAAGTGCTTGATTAAGATTGACTTATCTTTTTTATTATCTTCGATTCCAATCAAAATATTTCCATAAGCAGATCCTATATTCCTGTAATGAAATAAGGATATGTTCCATTTAGTTCCAAATTTTTCCAAGAAATTTACTAATGCGCCAGGTTTCTCAGGGAATTCGCCATTAAAGATTCTTTCATTGATATTGGTAGAGCCACTTGAGCTAGCTCTTCCACCTACCATATGCCTTAAATGATCATTTGAGATTTTATTATTTGTATAATCGCTGAACTTATATTTGAGTTTCTTCAATTTGAGTTTTAATTTGCTAAAGCTATCTTCGGATGTTGTTCTAATGCCAACCAAAACATATGCATCTTTTTTGTCTGCTTTTCTATAATTAAATTCAGTTACAGAAAGTTTTCCAAATACTTTTGCAATTTTCAAAAAACTTCCTGGTTTTTCAGGGATTTTGATGCTTAAAATCTTTTCTCTATTTTCACCAAGCTCAGATCTTTCAACTATATAGCCCAGTTTTTGAAAATTAATATTTGCACCTGAGCTCACTGCCAATAAATTCTTGTTATTCAATCTTTTAGATCGTTTTTTTAGCCCAGCCAATGCTACCGCACCTGAAGGTTCTGATAACACCCTTGTGTCTTCAAATATATCTTTTACAGCTGCGCATACTTCGTCAATATTTACTGTCATAACCTCATCAACACATTCTTTGATAACTTCTAAATTATTTTTACCAACTTGTGAAACAGCTACTCCATCAGCAAATAGTCCAACTTTTTTAAGTTTTATTCGCTTTTTTTGAATTAAGGCTTCTGTTAGACATGCTGAGTCGTCCACCTCAACTCCAATAATCTTAACTTTTTTGTCATGCTGTCTCACCCATGCTGCTATGCCAGCAAGAAGCCCTCCTCCACCAACAGGAACAAAAATAGCATCATAACTATTTTCATCCTCTAAAATTTCTTTTCCTACTGTACCTTGACCAGCGATTGTAAATGGATCATCAAACGGATGTACAAAAGTTAATTTCTTTTTCTTTCCAATTTCATCAGCTTTTACTAGTGCTTCTGCCAGATTCTCACCAAAGAGTGTAACCTTTGCTCCTAACCTTTTAACAGAATTAAGTTTATTTTCTGGTACTGTTAAGGGCATAACAATGTTGCATTTTATTTTTAACTTTTTGCACGCAAGAGCAACTCCCTGAGCATGATTTCCAGCAGATGCAGCAATAATACCTAAAGATTTTTGCTTGTCCGATAGGTTTATAATTTTGTTATATGCACCCCTATTCTTAAATGAAAATATAGGCTGCAGATCTTCTCGTTTTAAATAAATATTATTATTTTCTTTTAAGGATAAATTAATAGCATGCGTGGTAGGAGAATCAATAGCAACATCATAGACTGATGCCTCTTCGATCATTTTTAAATATTTTTTAGAATATCTAAAACTGCCAGTTTTGTTTATTTTTAATCTCAATTTACTTAACAAGTATTTTTTTCTTGTATTATAACTGCATGAGTGCTGCAAAGATAACTGTTGCAAAGAAAGCAATAGGCCATATAGAAAAAAAACTTGATCGAAATATGGTTCTTGGTATTGGCACAGGATCAACTGTTAACTTTTTTATTGAAGAGTTAGCAAAATTTAAAAATCTTTTTAAAGGTGCTGTTTCAAGTTCTGAAGCATCAACAAAATTACTTCAAGATATAGGTATTGAAGTTTTTAACTTAAATGATGTTAATGAGGTTTCATATTACATTGATGGAGCTGACGAAGTATCTCCAGAGAATTTTCTGATAAAAGGTGGTGGAGGAGCTCACACTAGAGAAAAGATTGTTGCAGCTGCATCAACAAGTTTCATATGTATTGTTGATAGTTCCAAGTTAGTCGATCAGCTTGGTTTATTTCCCCTGCCGATTGAAGTTATACCAGAAAGTAGAAGCATGGTTGCAAGAAAAATTATTGAGCTAGGTGGGTTGCCAGAATATAGATCTGGATTTATCACTGATCAAGGGAATCAAATCATTGATGTGAAAAATTTAATTATAAAAGATCCTAAAGAGCTTGAGTCTTATTTGAACAATATACCCGGAGTGGTTGAAAACGGAATATTTTCTTTTAATAAGCCAGATTTGGTATTAACAGAAATTTAGGCTACAGAAGCTTCTCGATATCAGAAATTAATTCTACAGAATCAGGCTTAACAGATGAACCGTATGTTGATACAACAGATCCATCTCTAGAAATAAGGTATTTGTTGAAATTCCATTTTGGAGAAACGCCAGTCTCATTAAATAATTTTTTATATAAAGGGCTAGCTTTTTTTCCTCTTACCTTTGAAGTTGCAAACATAGGGAAATTTACACCGTATTCAGTTGAGCAAAATTCAGCAACATCTTCTTCACTAGAATATTCTTGCATAAAGTCCCTTGACGGAACTCCTAAAATTACAAAATCATTCTCTCTGTATCTTTCATATAATTTTTGTAAAGAAGCATACTGATATGTGTAGCCACACCTACTTGCAACATTCACAACCAAAATAACATTATTTTCATACTCACATAGATTAAGTGTTTCACTTGAATCGAGAATTCGCATTTCAGTATCAAGAAGATCATTGCATGCAAATGCATTAAATGAAAAAAATAAACTTACAATTACAAAAAACTTTTTCATAAGAAACAGTAGTTTAACTTATTGGTGTGATTGCAGAAAGAGAAGATATAAACAGAGTTATTAAAAAAATTAGCTCAATGTTATCTTTGAATTTATTTAACATAAAAATACCAGCTCTTTTAAAGAGATGGAGGGCTGAGCCCTCCATAATTCCAGAGTGTCAGCAAAAATTAATAGGGGAGAGGAGTGCTGACATATATTATTATATGTATTTATAATTAATTATCAATATTATTTATAAAATAAATTAGGTTTTTTTTATGTATAATGGATTTTTTACATAAATTTAAGGAGAAATGCTTTGAAAGGTACCGTTTTATATGATGTTAAGGACAATGTTGCTGTATTAACTGTAGATAATCCACCTGTAAACCCTTTAAGTGACGGTGTTAGAACTGGCTTGTATGAATGTGTCACAAAAGCTGAAGAAGATGATTCTATAAAAGGTATTGTAGTTACTGGGAATGGAAGAGCTTTCATAAAGTTAGAACATTGCTCAAAACCCGTTGTAGCAGCAATTAATGGAATTGCGCTGGGTGGTGGTCTTGAAACTGCTCTCTGTTGTAACTATAGAATAGCTGCAAATACAGCTTTTGTAGGCCTTCCAGAGGTAAATTTAGGTTTATTGCCTGGTGGTGGCGGTACGCAAAGACTTCCGAGACTAGCTGGACCTAGTGAAGCGCTCAAAATGATGCTTACTGGCGGACATATACCTGCAAAAAAAGCATTAGATATGGGCATAGTAGACAGTATTAGTGAAAATGTAGTTGAAGATTCAATAAAATTTGCTATCGAAAAAGCTGAAAGTTCTGAGCAACACCCCAAAGTAAGAGATCTTAATGAAAAAATGATTGAAGCTAGAGGTAATGACAAAATTCTTTTGGAAGCTCAAGCAATGGCAGCTAAAGGAAGAAAAGGTCAATTTGCACCGGGTCAGATTATAAAGTGCGTAGAAGCTGCAATAAATCTAGATGACTTCGACGAAGGTTTAAAAAAAGAAGGAGAACTATTTTTAGAATGTCTATTACATCCTCAACGTGAGGCTATGATTCATATATTTTTTGGAGAAAGAGCCGCTTCAAAGATTTCAGATGTTCCAAAAGATACTCCAGTCAAAGAAATCAAGAAAGCAGGAATCATTGGATCAGGTACAATGGGTGGTGGTATTGCAATGTGTTTTGCAAATGCTGGTATTCCTGTCCATATCATTGATCAAGATGAAGAGAACTTAAAAAGAGGTGTTTCTGTTATAGAAAAAAATTATGATTTCATGGTCGGAAAAGGGAGACTAACTTCTGAACAGAAAGATGCTGTATTTGGTCTAGTTACCTCTAGTTTAGAATATGAAGATATTTCAGATTGTGACATTGTCATAGAGGCAGTATATGAAAATCTTGAATTAAAACATGAAATTTTCAAAACATTGGACTCTGTTGTAAAGCCTGAAGCAATATTAGCGAGTAATACTTCAGGACTTGATATAGATTCGATTGCAGCAGTAACCAAAAGACCTGAACTGGTAGTGGGTACTCACTTTTTTAGTCCTGCAAATATCATGCGACTGTTAGAAGTTGTACGAGGAGAGGTTACGTCTGATGAGACCTTAGCTACTATAATGGCAGTTGGTAAAAAATTAAAAAAAGCAGCAGTTGTATCATTAAATGCCCCTGGGTTTATTGGCAACAGAATGTTATTTGGATATACAGCGCAAGCTAATATGTTATTGCTAGAAGGCGCCCTTCCCCACCAAATTGATCAAGCTTTAGAGTCTTTTGGATTAAATATGGGTCCATTCAGAATGATGGACCTTGTTGGACTTGATCTTGGATGGAGAGCCAGAAAACTTAGTGGCAAGGAATCTCCTCTTCATGCAAAAATTGGTGATGAACTTTGTGAACAAAATAGATACGGTCAAAAAAATGGTGCTGGATATTACAATTATAGTGAAGGATCACGGGCTCCAAATGCAGCTCCAGAGAATGAGGAATTGTATGAAAGAATTTCACAAGAAAATGGATTTACAAGAAGAGAAATTTCTGATGAGGAGATTGTTGACAGATGTATCCTTGCGCTTATTAATGAAGGTGCGAATATACTCTCGGAAGGTGTTGCTCAACGAGCAGTTGACATAGATGTTGTATACATTAATGGTTATGGATTTCCAATATGGAGGGGCGGACCAATGCATCACGCAAATGCAATGGGACTTGATGTGGTTGTAGAAAAACTAAATAAGTATGAAGAATTGACTGGTAATGATGTATACAAACCAAGCGAATTATTAGTAAGTCTTGCAGAGAACAACCTCAAAATGGGTGATGCCCCTGCTAAAGCAGATAGAAAGGAAAAACTAGGTTTTGAGATGTCCTCTGTGGCAAATAATTTTTAGTTAATTAGAAAATCTTTAAGTATTAAAATTATAAGAATTTTAGGCCTTAATTAGGACATATGTCCCCTCTTGTACTCTTTCGAATAAATCAATAACATCATTATTAAACATTCTGATGCATCCATGAGAGGCTTTTTGGCCAATCAAACCCTCTTCATGTGTGCCATGAATGTATATATATCTATTATATGAATCTATGCCCTCGCCTTTATTTCGCCCCAATTCTAGGCCATCTAGCCATAATATTCTGCTTGTTACATGATCATCCTCTGTATCTATAACATCTTTTATTATTTTGGCTGATTTGTTTGTATTAGCTCTTGCAACAAAGATAGTGTTTTCTTTTGCATCATGACCAATTTTTGTTCGTATTTCATGCATTCCTAAAGGTGTTTTAAAAGAGTCCTGAATACTACCCTCACCATATTTAGATGACGAAATTGGATAGCTTTTTAAGATTTTTTTATTTTTGACCAAATAAAGTCTTTGTTCTGATATATCAACAACAATTTCGGCTTCAAGTTCACCTTTAAAGCTCCTTGCTGAAGCCTTATTTAAGTACTTTGTATTAGATTCAATTATCCATCTATTTGTCGTAACATCAGGATTTATAATATCCTGGAAGGCATTCAAAATCTCAGGAAATAACAAAAATGTTGATAAAAGCACTAGTTTTTTAATTTTTTCCATAAAGCTCTAGAAATAAACAATAGAATTATTATAAATGAAAAGAAATAATTAAACATGTATCCAAATTTGTTGAAAATTGATGCATGTTCAATTAATTTCACTTTTGACTCTAGTACGTTTGATACATTTTGATCCAAAATTTCAACAATTGTTCCTTTATTATCAATAATGGCTGAGAACCCATTGTTTGTTGCTCTTATGATCCATCTATTATTTTCAATTGCTCTTACTCTAGTTATACTTAAATGATGATATGGACCAATAGAAGATCCGAACCAAGTATCATTTGATATATTTATCATTAAAAGAGAACTTTTGTTCATTTTTCTAATTGTTTCTGGAAAAGCTACATCAAAGCAAATAGGGGTAGCTACATTAACATTATCTAGAACTATAATATTTTTTTGATCATTTGGACCAAACGCTACATTCGACATGGGTAAATCAAAAAAGCTTATTAAGCCCCTTAATGAGCTGAAAAAAGGAATATATTCTCCAAAAGGCACTAAATGTTGTTTTTTATAAATATTTTTATTTTCTGGGTTATATATGGTGTTAAATAGCTTTGCATCATTAAAGAACCAAGCTCCTAAAAGTATTTTATTAGCTGAATTAGTTCTATCAATAAATTTACTAAATCTCATATCATTTATTGGGTAAGGCAGCTCTGCTTCAGGAATAACAATTAAATCTGTATCTTCTGAAGTATTTTTTATAAGGCTCAATAAATTACTTTCTATGTCTAAATAATAGTTATCTGTATATTTTAAAAATGGATCCGAAGAAGGTTGAATGATTGATACTAAAATATCTCCTTCACTAACAGTATCATTATTTTGTGGTATTAAAGTAAAAAGAACTACAACTAAATTTGCAATTGGAATTTTATTGTTTCTTCCTGAGATTACTAGTGCAGCGGTTAATAAATAAATAATATAAGAAGCAAAGGAAGCGCCAAGGTAAGGATAAATGTTTTGACCAATAGTATCTAAATATATATTTCCTGGGATCAGCCAAGGCACTCCATTTAGAAGATATTCTCTACTAATCTCACTTATCATAAAAAACGATGCAACAAATAAAATCTTTAATGAATTAGATTCTTGATTTATATATTTCTTTAACAAAATTAATAATAGGAGAGGGCAAGTGAATACTAGTGTTAGAATAATTGTTAATAATACGTGAATGAGTGAAGACAATAGAATACTTGTTTCTCCATAATAGTAAACACTTACTATTATCCAAGACATCCCAAAACCCCAATGACCTAATCCCCAAGAAAAGACTTGTGCAAATTGATGTTTAGACTGATTGATTATTACGTGAGCTAAGTATCCGTAAGACAAAAAAATTAATATTTTTATAGAGAAGGGTGCGAAAGCAAATATTCCAACGAAGCCTGCAATAAATGAATAAAGAATATGCTTTAGTTGCATTATGCTTTTCTTATTTCAAAACTTTTAATTCTTCTATTATCAGTATCTGTTACTTTTATAGTTAAATCTTGAACTTTAAGTTTCTCACCATTTTTTGGGAGCATACCAAATTCAGCGATAAAAAAACCTCCTAAAGTTTCTGCATCAACAGCAAGGGGATCTATCTCTAATTGAAAAAAGTTGATAAATTCTTCAAGCTCAACTTTTGCATCTACATAAAATTTATTTTTTGATATTTCTACTATGTCTTCTTCTTCAACATCATGTTCATCTTCGATTTCTCCAACGAGCTCTTCAAGAATATCTTCAATAGTTATTAAACCAGAAATCGAGCCATATTCATCAATAACTACAGCCAAGTGTCGTCTATCTTGCTTAAATTCTTCCAGAAGTGAGTCTGCTTTCTTTGATTCTGGCACTACATTGGCCTCTCTTAACATATCGGTAAGCTGGAAATCACTAACGCCTTTAAATAATTTAGGTAGAATATCTTTAGCTAGTAATATTCCTACAACCTCGTCTCTTTCGGAACCCAAAACAGGGTATCTTGAATGTCCTGATTCAATGATTTTTGTTATAACATCTGTTGTATTCTCATCGATCTGTATAGTCACCATATCTACTTTAGGTATCATTATCTCTTTTACAGTTATATCTCCTAATTTAATTGCTTTTGAAGCTATGGATTCAGCTTCTTTATCAATTATCTTCTGGTCAACAGCATCTTTTAAAAAATCTGTTACTTCTGATACAGATTGAGTCTTAATAAAAAATGGATTTCTGAAATATTTTTTTATTTTGTCGAAAATGCTCGACGGAGGCTTTGATTCTTCGCTGTTATATTTTTCGTTCATAAATTTAAATATACGGATTTGTTATTTTTAATTTCGATAATAAAGCTATCTCTTTATCTTCCATAGTTTTAGCCATATTATCATTTTCATGATCAAATCCTAATATATGATATATGCCATGGATTAGCATGTGAATGATATGATCATCATATTCTTTGTTCAATGCCGCTGATTCCTCAATAACATACTCATAACTTATTGCTATATCACCTAATTCGTTTGTGATCTTTTTAGATATATCTTTATTTGTAAATGAAAGTACATTTGTAGACGCATCTTTATTTCTATATTTTTTGTTTAAATCCTCCATTTCTTCATTATCTACAATCTTTAGATTTACAGAACAATCACCAAGATTCTCTTCCTTACGAATTAAGTTAAATGCATTCTCTAACTTTAAAGATAAATCATTATCTATTTTGTGATTCTTGTGGTTAATTATTGTAAGGCTCACTTAGTTTTAACCTTTTCCTCAAAGTATTCATATGCATCAATTATTTTTCTCACTATTGGATGGCGAACAACATCGCGAGACAAAAATCTCGTAAAGCCAATACCATCTGTATCTTTAAGTACTTTTACAGCATTTGATAAGCCTGAATCAATATTTTTGGGTAAGTCAATTTGTGTAAGATCGCCGTTAATGACCAAATATGATCCAAATCCCATTCTAGTAAGAACCATTTTCATTTGCTCTTTGGTAGTATTTTGACTCTCATCAACAATAATAAATGAATTATTTAGTGTTCTTCCTCTCATGTAAGCTAAGGGAGCAATTTCAACTATGCCTTTTGCCATAAGCTTCTCAGTCTTTTCTATTCCTAACATTTCAAAATGATCTTTGATAGTCCATTTTGTAAAATCTATTAAATCACCTCTAAGATTTTTTATGGGCACACGTAGTCCGGCTAATTTATATCTCATGAAAGGCAGTTCCCAGGTCGCGTTTTGTTCCCACTCTCCTTGTAGATAGTGTTTGTCAAAGTCACTTAAAAGACATAACGGCATATGGATTGCTTCTAAGGCACTTATATTTCCATCTAAGTAGGCCTGTAGTATCCTGTTCTGAGGTATCGGATGTTCTAAATGTTTTTTATCTGGCAAATCCACTGCGTAGTAATGTGCCTGGTGAGGCTTACATTTTTCTTTCTGAGTGTCTCTAAGATATCTTTGTAAGAAATAAAAGTATTTGCCCTTGACATCTCTTTCTGTGTTTTCACTTAACAGTTCACTTTTAAATTTGTCAAGGATAGCACAATCTGATTCAATACTTGTCTTGGTTGATTTTATAGTAAGTTTGCCTTTGACCTTTGTGTCAAGTATTTTATATCTTTGCAACATTCTTATAAAAAGGTTTGAATTCTGCACACACGTCATTTTGCATCAATCCCATATTAACCTTTGGTTCGTGTGGTGGGTTGAACTGATCTTCTTCAGGTGCCTGTAGTAGGTATGCTTCACGCATCAGTGTGCTCATGGCCACTGGTGCGTCCCAACTAGTACCTCGTGTGTGTTGCCATTGTTTCTTGGTTGCGGTGTGTATCAGTGTGGCACTTGGGCATACTTTCTTGGCAGTCTCCAACATCTTAGTCATCCAGTCATTGGGTAATCTTTTAAGACGTTTTGCTTCTTGGCCCATCTGAAACTGTTTCATTAAACCTATGAAAAGTCCCTGGTTGATTTCTCCACCCTCTTCGTCACCGTAT
>LULK01000878.1_pt1 | contig 10619 bp, 8 predicted proteins | sample 728181 | NCBI WGS metagenome assembly LULK01 (sample SAMN03860291, study PRJNA289734) | marine metagenome | biome: seawater column; feature: ocean; material: water; isolation source: Red Sea water column Station 169 - depth 10m | place: Saudi Arabia: Red Sea | collected 2011-10-15 | depth 10 m | reverse complement strand
TGTATAAGGCGTGCCGCCAGCGTACGTTCTGAGCCATGATCAAACTCTCAAGTTTAAAAACGGCGCACACTAGCTTCTATACAAATACTAAGAATAATACTTGTATAATGTTGAAGTGTGTACGACAAATTTTGGTAACCTTAACCGTCCACACTTCTCTTCTTAAAATATTAACGACTTAAATAGCTAATTGGGCTAATAAGCCCAATAAATAACATTTTTATATGTTGAGTGTGACGCTTATATTGGAAATAATTTATAAATCAAGTTTTAAGATAAACAAAAAATGTGTTAAAAAGTCATATAAATCAGCATTTTTAGACAATCAAAATAAAGTGTTTATTAAAATTAAAAGAAAAGCAAAATCACTTTCACATTTTATATGGTTAATTTTTTTAATTTTTGTTGCGAGTTTTGTTACTTATTTTTATGAAAATAATAAGAAAGTTCAACATGAAAGTTTAAAAAAAACATTTAACAATCTTTATGTCCAGAAAATTATAACTAAAATAACATCATCATTAGAAAAAAGATTTGAAGATATAGAATATATAGTTCAAAATGGTGACAACTATCAAATTATAATTAATAAAATTAATATTTCAAAAAGTGAAAAAAAACTTTTTTTAGAAACAGTTAAAAAAAATAAAAAATTACAAATTTTAAAACCAAACCAAATAATTGTTTTTAAAATTGATAATAAGGATAACCCAAAGCTTCAAGAATTTATAATTGAACTTAGTAAAAAAAAACAAATTTATTTTACAAAAAACACTGATAATAAAAACTTTGATTCAAAAATAATTGAAAAGGATCTAAAAAAATTTATTGTTTATAAAGAAAGCACAATCACAAATAGCTTGTATCAAACTGCATTAAACTTAAAAATAAAACCTAGCATAATAATTGAGTTTGCTAGACTGTATGGCTTTCAAGTCGATTTCCAAAGAGATATTTGGAAAAATGATAGTTTTCAAATAATTTACGAGGAATTTCATAATAATATTGGAAATGTAATTGAAACAGGGAACATTATTTTTGCAAATCTTAATTTAAAAAATGATGATTTAAAACTTTATAGACATGAGTATGAAAAAAATAAAATTGACTATTTTGATGAAAACGGAAAAAGCATGAGGAAAACATTAATGAAAACTCCAATTAACGGTGCAAAGTTATCTTCGTCTTTTGGAAAAAGAAAACATCCAATATTAGGTTTCACAAAAATGCACACAGGGACTGATTTCGCAGCACCAATGGGTACTCCTATTTTAGCATCTGGAGATGGAATAATAACAAGGGCTCAATGGTGTGGTGGAGGGGGAAATTGCGTGAAGATTAAACATAACAGAGTTTATCAAACGGTATATGCTCATATGTCTAAATTTGCTAGAGGAATAAAAAAAGGAGCAAGAGTGAAACAAGGACAAATAATAGGATATGTTGGGTCTACAGGACTTTCAACTGGTCCACATTTACATTATGAGGTGATTGAAAATGGAAAAAAAATAAATTCTCAAAAACTTAAATTGCCATCTGGAAAAATTTTAAAGGGAAACAAGAGGAAAGTATTCGAGGTTAACAAAATTAAAATAGATGTTCTAAAATCTAATTTAATTTCAAAAATGTAATTCACTCAGTTTTGGGTTCTTCTACTTCTTTTGTCTGATTTTGAACTTCTTCGTGATTGTTATAACTATTTTCAGTGCTATTATCTAAAGTTGATCTTGTATCCATTTGTGACATTAGGATCCTAGAAAAATGATCGGAGTGTTGAAGGTAGTTTTCAGATAAAATTTTATCTCCGTTTGATAAAGCTTCTCTTGCAAGATCATTATATTTCTCAACTAATTTTGATGCATTTTGATTGTTTTTTCCTGGATGCCTTCTTTTAAAATCAGAGCCATTACTAAAGTCTGCGTTGCCTTTGTGTCCATTTCCATTTCTTTTCCTGAAATTTCTATCTCCATTAGATTTAAACCTGTTTCTTCTGTGATTGTTTTTGAAATTATTCATTATTTTAATTTAGTACTTATTATACATCTGTCATTACCAGATAAATCTTTAGACACTGTATTAACATAATAACAGTATTTATTAAGCAATCTAATTACTTTATCTTTTTGTCCACTTCCTATTTCTAGTATTAATTTTCCGTTTATCTTTAACAATTCTCTACTTTTTTTTATTACTTTTTTTAAGTCTCTAAAACCATCAGAACCACCTGACAAAGCTAATCTTGGTTCATGGAATTTGATATCATCATCTAATCTGTTTAAATCTATACTATTTATGTATGGAGGATTAGATATTACTAAATCATAATTATAAGAATTATATTTGTCAATATTGATATTTATAAAATTAATTTTATTTTCTAAGTGATGCAATTTTGCATTAGTTTTTGCAACATTTATTGCTTTTATAGATATATCTAAAGCTGTTGCTTTGCATTTTGGTCTATCTTTTAAAAGAGAAATTACAATACATCCTGAACCAGTACCTACATCTAATATTTTTTTTGATTGATTAATTGGTATATATTTCAAAGTCTCCTCTACTATAAGCTCTGTATCTGGCCTCGGAATTAAAACAGAATTATTAGTGAAAAACTTATATTTCCAGAAATGTTTATATCCCAGAATATATGCCATTGGTTCTTTTTGTTTTCTCCTTAATAAGTAATTTCTAAATTTCCTTAGATGAACATTATTTAATTTGTTGTTAATGTTTAATAAAATTTCTTCTCTTTTTTTGTTTGTGACCTTTGATAAAATTAATTCAGCATCAAGATGTGGGCTTTGAATATTATTTTTTTTTAAAATATTTTTACCTTTTTGTAAAATTGCATGATAATTCATAATTATATGTTGCTCAGCTCATTTTCTTGGGCATGAATAACTAGACTTTCTATCATTTCATCAAAGATTTCACCTTCCATAAATTCTGAAAGTTTGTGCAAAGTTAAGTTAATTCTATGATCAGTAACCCTACCTTGAGGAAAATTGTAGGTTCTAATTCTTTCTGATCTATCACCAGATCCTATTTTACTTTTTCTATCTTTAGATCTTTCTTCATCCCTTTTTTGTCTTTCTAATTCATAAATTCTTGATCTAAGAATTTTCAACCCTTTCTCCTTATTTCTAATCTGGGATTTTTCATCTTGTTGACTAACAACTATTCCAGTGGGTATATGTGTAATCCTTACCGCAGAGTCGGTGGTATTAACACTTTGACCTCCTGGTCCACTACTTCTAAAAACATCTATCCTTAAATCTTTATCATCTATTTTAACGTCGACCTCCTCTGCTTCAGGCAAAACAGCAACGGTAGCGGCAGACGTATGAACTCTTCCTTGCGTCTCTGTATCTGGAACTCTTTGAACTCTATGTACGCCACTTTCATATTTTAATGTAGAATAAATATTTTTTCCTTTAACAGATGCAATAACCTCCTTTAATCCACCTGCATCACTTTTAGAAATTGATATTATTTCTAAGAACCATTTTTTTTTGTTACTAACCTTTTCATACATTTTGAACAAATCTGATGCAAACAAACTTGCTTCTAACCCTCCAGTGCCAGCTCTAATTTCTATCATTGCATTTTTGGTATCAGCCTCATCCTTGGGTAACAAAAAAAGTTTTATTTTTTTTTCATTCCTCTCGTGATTTTTTTGAAGCTCATTTAATTCAACAATTGCTAGATCTTTCATCTCTTTGTCGGTATAATTATCATTAATTAGTTTTTCTAAATCTTCTTTATTTTTGTTAAATTTAAAATAAGCGTTAGCCTCTTTAATGATATCGTTTAAATCAGAATATTCTTTTGATTTCTCAGCAAATGTTTTTTTATCTATTTCTTGAGAAGAAAGTTCTTTTTCCAATTTAGAATGCTTTGCTATTAAGTCTTGGACTTTTGATAAAGGTACCATTATTTATCTTTTTCGATTTCCTGTGCTTTTTCTTCAACTAATTTAACAACTTTGGAGATCATCTCTTCACTTAATATTTTTTCACTTTCAACTCCATTTAAATAAAGCATGTTATTACCCTTGCCTCCACCAGTAATACCTATATCAGTTTGTGCTGCCTCACCTGGTCCATTAACTACACATCCAATTACCGATAGAGAAATTGGTGTTTTTATGTGTGATAATCTTACTTCTAACTTTTTAACAGTTTCTATGACATTAAAAGCTTGTCGAGCACAAGATGGACAGGAAATAATTTTTACACCTCTATTTCGTAAATTAAGTGATTTAAGTATTTCATTTCCAACTTTTATCTCCTGCACCGGATCATCAGATAAAGAAACTCTCACAGTATCTCCAATACCACTCATAAGAAGTGATCCAAAACCAATAGACGATTTTATACTACCAGGTAAAAATGTTCCTGCCTCAGTAATACCTAGATGTAGTGGATAATCAGTAACTTTAGAAAGCTGTCTGTAAGCTTCAATGGACAAAAATACATCAGAAGATTTTACACTCACTTTAAATTCATAAAAGTCAAAGTCTTCAACAATACTAATATTTCGTAATGCACTCTCTACCAAAGCTTCTGGACAAGGTTCTTTATACTTTTCTAATAAATCTTTTTCCAGAGATCCTGCATTAACACCAATTCTTATTGAACAATTGTTATTTTTTGCTGCTGAAATAATTTCTTTAATTTTTTTTTTTTCTCCAATATTTCCAGGGTTAATTCTAAGACAAGCTGCTCCACTTTCTGCTGCTTCTATTGCTCTTTTGTAATGAAAATGTATGTCAGCAACTATTGGTATAGAGGTATTTTTAATAATATCTTTAAGGGCTTTTGTTGAGTCTTCGTCTGGACATGATACTCTTACAATATCAGCTCCCGCATCTTCAATTTGTTTGATTTGTTTAACAGTTTCTTTAATATCTTTAGTTAACGTATTAGTCATTGATTGAACAGAAATTGGATTATCTCCTCCAACCTTGACACAACCAACATTAATTTCTTTTGTTTTTCTTCTTTTTATTTCCCTAAATGGTCTAATGTTCATAAATTATTTATTTAGTTTAAATTCTTTGTGAAGAGCAGATATAGCTTTTTTTACATTCTTTTTATTTATCAATACAGAAATTTTTATTTCCGAGGTAGATATTACTTGAATATTTATTTTTTGCTCAGCAAGTGATTGGAACATTCTATAGGTAACTCCAGGTGTAGTCACCATTCCTACTCCAATTATAGATACTTTAGAAACATTCTTGTCAAATATCAAATCTCTAAAATTTATTTTTTTATTTTGCAAAATAATTTTTTTTGTTTTGCTAAGATCATCTGACTTAATCGTAAAAGTTAAATCAGTTTCCTTTCCATTAGCAGAAATATTTTGTACTACCATATCTACATTAATAGAATTTTCAGATAACGGTTTAAAAATAGATGCTGCAATACCAGGCTTGTCTTTTACACCTAAAAGAGTAACTTTGGCATCATTAGTTGTATTTGAAATACCAGTTATAATCTTGCTATTTATAATATTTTTTCTTTTCGTTATTAGAGTGCCTTTATTATCTGTAAAAGAGGATCTCACCTCTATATCTACTCTATTCAATCTTGCATCTTGAATAGAATGAGGTTGCATAACTTTTGCTCCAAGAGAAGCCATTTCTAGCATTTCTTCATAAGATATAATTTTTATTTTTTTAGCTGACTTAAGTTTATTTGGATCTGTTGAATAAATACCATCCACATCTGTATATATTATGCATTTTTCAGCATTAAAAAACTTTGCAAACATAATGGCGCTTGCATCTGTGCCACCCCTGCCAATAGTAGTTATTCTATTTTTATTGTTAATGCCTTGAAATCCTGTAACTATTGGGATCCCTCCTTTTTTTAAATAACTCAAGATTTTACCTTTGTTAATTTTATTTATTCTTGAAAATTTATATTTTCCCTCTGTATTGATAGGGATTTGCCACGACACCCAAGATCTAGAATTTAAACCTTGATTAATCAACTCTCCTGAAATTAGTGCACAGGACATTTGTTCTCCCGATGAAACTAAAACATCATATTCTGAATCTGAAAAATTTTTGCTAATTTTCTTAGATAAATTGATTAAATTATTTGTTACACCACTCATTGCAGAAGAAAGTACAATTACATTGTATTTTTTTTTATATTTAGCAATAATCTTTGCAACTTTTTTAATTCTATCAGTTGTACCAACTGAAGTACCTCCAAATTTTAATACAATTATTTTCATTGATAAATTTTTCTAATATAAATTAAAATATATTGATAAAATACATCTTGATTGTAATGTCAATAAACAATGAAAAATAACACAATTAATAAAAAAGAAATAGAAAAATTCTCAAAAATAGCTGAGGAATGGTGGGATCCTAACGGAAAATTTAAGCCATTACATAAATTTAACCCTACAAGAATAACATATATAAGAGATACAATTTTGTCTGAGTTTAAAATTAAAAAAGAGCATGAACCATTTAAAGGCTTGAGTATTTTGGATATTGGATGTGGTGGAGGATTACTTTCAGAACCCATGTCCAAGCTTGGTGCAGATGTTGTTGGTATAGATGCTTCTTTAAAAAATATACAAGTAGCTAAGTATCATTCAAAGAAAAGCAAACTTAAAATTAAATATTATAATTCCTCTCCAGAAAATTTAAAACTTAAGAAAAAATTTGATATTATTTTGAACATGGAGATTGTTGAACATGTAGAAGATATTGATCTTTTTATAAAAGAAAGTTCAAAGTTTTTAAAAAGATCAGGTGTGATGTTCATTGCTACATTAAACAAAACACTTAAATCTTACTTATTTGCGATCATAGGGGCTGAGTATGTTTTAAAGTGGCTTCCTATAGGCACTCATGATTGGGAAAAATTTGTTAAACCAGAGTATTTAACAAATATTTGTAAAAAAAATTCGTTAAAATTAAAAAAAATTGATGGAATAACTTTTAATCCTATCTTAAATAAATGGTCTGTTACATCAGATAAATCTGTAAATTATATTTCAGAATTTAAGAAAGTTTAATTTTTATCATCTTCAATCCACGGAATAATATCAGTTTTTATTCCTTCTTCTCTTAACTCTTTAACATCTTTGAGTGAGGCACTACCGTAAATACCTTTTTTTGGTTTCTTTTTGTCATAATGGATTGATCTTGCTTTGTAGGTAAAATTTTCACCCACGTATTCAAAGTTGTCTTTTACAAATTTTTTGTAATCGGAAAGTTTTTTTCGAATCTCTCTGTATTTTTTTATTTCTTTTGAATTTTCTTTTTTCTTAGTGTTCAATAAATTTGGGGACATTAATGACTTTTCAACATTTATTGACTCACAGGATTGACAATTTAAAAGTTTTAATTTTAGCAGTCTATCATATTCATTTGAACTACTAAACCAGCTTTCAAATTCTTGCTCACAATGTTTACATTTTAGCAAATATTTTATCATACTTATTATCTAAATATTGACCTATAAAATTTCAATATTGCTAAGTCCTATAATCAGCATTAATTTCTATGTATTTTTTTGTTAAATCCATAGTATACGATTTAAATTTTTTAACACCCTGACCAATATCAACTTCAATTTCAATTGATTTACCTTTCATGTATTCCATAACTTTTTCTTCGTCATAAGATCTGTATAAAGATCCTTTATGATAAATTTTATATGGTCCAAAAGAAATAGATAATTTTTGTTCATTAATTTTAGAGTCACTGTTTCCAATTGCCATAGCCACTCTTCCCCAGTTAGGATCTTCTCCCGCAATAGCTGTCTTAACTAATAATGAGTTTGCTATTTTAAAAGATATATTTTTTGCATCTTTATCGGTTCTGCAATTAATACAGTTAACAGAAATAAATTTAGAAGCTCCTTCTCCATCAGAAACAATTTGCTTTGCTAAATTTAATAAAACGTCATGAACTGCCTTATTAAAATTTTTGAGTTTACTATCACTATATTTTTTAATTTCTGGATGATTAACTTTGCATGTTGAAAATATAGAAACCATATCATTTGTGCTTGTATCACCATCACATGAGATTGCATTGAATGTTGTCTTAATATTATTTTTTAGTACATCATTTAAAATTGATGACGATAGAGTTGCATCAGTAAAAATATAACCCAATGTTGTTGCCATATTTGGATAGATCATGCCTGAGCCTTTTGCAATTCCATAAATTTTAATTGTTGATGAACCAATTTTTGTTTCAGCCATTGATAATTTGGGTTTTAAATCTGTTGTGATTATACCCATTGCAGCTTTCATCCAAATTAATTTATTTTGTGTATATTTTATTTTCTCAACTAATTCTGGCAACGAAACTCTTATTTTTTCAAATGGAAATTTCTCTCCTATAGTACCTGTACAACCAAACAGTATTTCTTTCGAAGAAATTTGTTTTGGATCATCCTCATCTCTTTTCTGTATCTCGGTTAATTTAGAAGACAAGACCATCTCTAAAATAAAATAAAACTAATTCATCTCTCTTAAATTTATACAAACCAGCGCTGACTGCAGAAATTGAAACTCCATCAATATGATCTAAATCCTGAAAATCAACAATTTTAGAGCTTGGATTGCTAGTATTTATAAAATTGTTTATGTTAAATTTCATGATATTTAAAATAATTAATTAATTACTATATATTTCTAATATTAAATTTTATATCAAAATGTTTAATCCTCTCAATTTTTTTTCAAAGCTTATAAAAAGTGGAAATGAAAAAGAACTTGGTCGAATTCATCAAATAGTCAATAAAGTTAATCTTTTAGAAAAAGATCTAGAAAATTTATCTGATGAAATGTTTCCAAAAAAGACTGAGCATATAATTGAAGAAATTAAAAATGGCAGAACTCTAAATGATGTATTGCCTGAAGCTTTTGCAATGGTGAGAGAAGCATCTAAAAGAATAAGAAATGAAAGGCACTTTGATGTTCAACTAATTGGTGGTGTTGTAATACATGAAAATAAAATTGCAGAAATGAAAACTGGAGAAGGAAAAACATTAACTATTGCTCTCGCGGCTTTCCTGAACGCACTTGAAAAAAAAGGTGTCCATATAGTGACTGTAAATGATTATTTGGCTAAAAGAGACAGTCAAAATATGGGTGAGATTTATGAGTTTCTAGGTTTAACTTGTGGCTATATTAACACTGGCCAAAATGACTCGGAAAGAAAAGAAAATTATTCTAAAGATATTACTTATTCTACTAATAGTGAATTAGGATTCGACTATTTAAGAGATAATATGAAATTTTCAAAAGAGACTATGGTTCAGAGAAAACATAATTATGCAATAGTGGATGAAATTGACTCCTGTTTAATTGATGAAGCCAGAACACCTCTAATAATATCAGGTGCTACAGAAGATAAGACTAATCAATATATGGCAATTGATAAACTAGTAAAAAATTTAAAAAAAGACGATTTTGAAATCGATGAAAAAGATAGAAATATTTTATTAACGAATAGAGGAGTCGATAGTGTTGAAAGCATATTTTCAAATGCTGGAATACTTAAAAACAAAAATTTTTATGATCCAGAAAACCTTCATATTGTGCATTTAGTTAATCAATCATTACGAGCAATCCATCTTTTTCAAAATGGCAGAGATTACATTGTCAAAGATGGACAGATAATAATAATTGATGAACAAACAGGTAGACAATTACCAGGTAGAAGATTTGGTGATGGTCTTCATCAAAGTTTAGAGGCTAAAGAAAATTTATCAATTAATGCAGAAAATCAAACTTTAGCTTCAATTACCTACCAAAATTTCTTTAAACTTTACAAAAAAATAGCTGGGTGCACCGGAACTGCACAAACAGAGTCGGAGGAGTTTTTTGAAATCTATAATCTGCCAGTAGTGTCAATTCCAACAAATAAACAGATGATAAGAATAGATTCAAATGATCAAATATTTAGAACTAGTAAAGAAAAAGATGAAGCTATAATTAGTAAGATTATTGAATGTAACACAAAAGGACAGCCGTTATTAGTTTTTACCTCAAGTATAAATAAATCTGAACACTACTCAAATCTATTAGATAAAAAAAAAATAAAACATACAGTTTTAAATGCCAAAAATCATGAGAGAGAAGCTGAAATTATTGCTGATGCTGGAAAAAGAAACTCAATAATCATTACAACTAGTATTTCAGGAAGAGGTGTCGACATTAAATTAGGAGGTCAAGATGAGAGCGATAAAACTCAAATAAAAAAACTAGGTGGTTTGTTTGTGATTGGTACAGAAAGAATGGAAAGTAGAAGAGTAGACAATCAAGCAAGAGGGAGATCGGGCAGACAAGGTGATGAAGGTAGTTCTATATTTTATGTAAGTTTAGAGGATGATTTAATGAGAATATTTGGGTCTGAGTCTATGAATAATATACTTGAAAAACTTGGACTTAAAGATGGAGAAAGTATAGACCATCCTTGGATAAATAAAGCATTAGAGAGAGCACAACAAAAAGTTGAGGCAAGAAATTTTGATATTAGAAAAACTCTTTTGAAGTTTGACAATGTTTTAAACGATCAAAGGCAAGTAATATTTTCACAAAGAAATGAGGTAATAGAAAATAAAGACACT
>LULK01001497.1_pt1 | contig 10628 bp, 17 predicted proteins | sample 728181 | NCBI WGS metagenome assembly LULK01 (sample SAMN03860291, study PRJNA289734) | marine metagenome | biome: seawater column; feature: ocean; material: water; isolation source: Red Sea water column Station 169 - depth 10m | place: Saudi Arabia: Red Sea | collected 2011-10-15 | depth 10 m | reverse complement strand
GTTAAAAGCAGCTCAACAGGTTTTGGCACCGATCTTTTCCCAGTTTCGTAGTACCAGATTGCTTGCTGGCTAACTCCAATGCTTTGAGCCATAGCCACCATAGTCAAACCTAAACGCTTTCTTTCTGCTTTGAACTCTTCTGCCGTCATGTTATACCTCTTTCTCATTGACTGGTTTTGTTGATCCTTCACCAGTCATATGGGTCGCGCCGGATGCCCCCGACGCGGCCCTTTCTCTTTTACCAGTCTGTTGAATATTCCTCACTTATAGGCGCGATCCCTGCGTTATGGGTACTCTCTTTGTCAATGAGTTGGCGGTATATCTTCACCGCTTCCTCTTTTTCCTCGCAGACTTCCCAGCGGTCATGCAGGTAAACAGGACCAGATGGCAAATCATTTGACCAAAGCTGGTTCGGTTTGCCATGCGGTAATCGCTCTGTATAAAATACAACGTACATTTTGGATCCTTTCTCTGTTAGGCATTACCTATTTCTTGCTCTTCATCTTCCATAAACTCTGCCCACTCTGTAATTGAATAGGGCAGATCACAGTTTATCGCGTAGCCTACCAACCATCGTTGCTCATATCCAGCAACCTTACTGAATAATCACCATCGCCCCATACCATCATACCGCAATCGGTAGTTGCTGCGCATGGTCCGACCATTGCTGAAATGTAGCTAATGTGCCAAGCTTTCTTGCTCATTGTTCTGCCCTCTCTGAATTGAAGTGACTCTCATCAAGCGATATTGTCATCACGTGACCACGCGCGTCACGTAGCCCAACCTCATAGATAAACTCGCCATTCCTTTGCAAGTCATCATCTAAACTCGCACAGTGGTCTATCTCTGAGGCGATGCCATTAGCCCACAAATCAGAAACCTTTGGATTGTAGTCTTGGTTTTCATCAATCCATTTCTGGATATGATAAATGCCTTCTTTGTTTACTGAATACATTGTTGATCCTTTCCTGATATGCCATTGCTGGCGGTTTGAGGCCCACTGGCGGCCTCTTGCCGCCAATGGGTAGGGTTGTACTAGTCGGAATTGCTAGGCGGCCTGCCGTTGATTGTTTCCGCTTTTACCCTCCAAAGGTATTGATTGCCCATTCAAAGACCTGCCAAAGCCAAGCCTCTCTGCCCATGAGTCCCCATATCAACAGGCCCATGATCAGAAGGAATAGCGACATATTGAATATTTCTAATCTGTCCATAGTGTTTCTTTCCTAGTGAGTAATGAACACAACAGGCTTTGACGCTTGCCAGCAAGCCCCACAAGCTCCGCATGACTCCGCAAGGGTCGCCTCGCCTTTTTTGGCGAGCTGTCCTGTTTCTTTGCTAATCTGAGTGGGACACACAAAGGCCTGTTTAGATGCCAGCATATCCCGTGCGCGGCTATCATCATTTGATAGAGCCGCAAATATGTCTGTGAATGACCCACTAAAACGGATGGCAAAGCGAATGCCGCAAGCCATGCGCAAAGATAGCAAGGCTTCACCTATAGCGCGTTCTTGGCTGTCTGTAGCGTCTGGTTGGTTTGCCGTGTATCCGTACACATGCAGCGCCGGAAACATGCCAAGCCATTTTGCCCATTGCGCGACGTATCCAACGGAAAAGAAATCGCCAAGCACATGCAGGCGAACAAGAAAGCCCTTCGGATATTTGGCTTGATAGTAAGCAAGGTCTGCTTCTATTTGCTCAACCAATGCATTGTCGGCTGCATAGCGCGTGGCGTTCATCATGTTGTTTCCATAGCAATCGCCCCAATGGATGCAAGAGCGGGGACAGGTGGCGCGTTCTTCTAGTGTTAAGGTAAAGATAGGAAAGCCTGCCAGTTTTCCCTTAGTTACGCGCTTGCCAAGCTTGGTGTTGGTGCTTTTCTTCACCACCCTTTCACTTGCGGCCATACCGTCGGCTACACTCTTAGCGCGTAAATCATGGTAGACACTACGACCGGCAAGAACTGCCATTTCTGTTTTTGTAAGCTGTTTCACTGTTTGATCCTTTCTTAGCGTTATGTTTCGACCTGCTACCAATCGTGACGGCTAAAGCCGCATGTCTTTCCATATTTCATTAGCAAACTATTTGCATCACAAAGACTAAACCAAACGTCCCGCAAAGCTTCATAGCGTTCTAAATCTGCCTTGGTGTGGCGCTTAAAATCAGCCTCATATTCAAAGGGTGAGCCGTGCTGTTGCTTCATGATTGCCCGAATATTATCGGAAGCCTTATCAATGTGTAACATCATGTAAGCCCATTCCTGCTTGGTCATGTGAGCCGTGTTGTACTCCATTTCCGTTATCGTTTTCATAATCAAAACTCCATGTCTGGCAGTGTTACCTGAATGTCATAACCTAGAGCTTTGATCTTCTGGAGCGTGTCCTGTGTCAGTGTCTTGCTCTTGGCAATTGTTGCGAAAGCCTTGGCATTTTCGCAGGCAGGATAAAAGACGCGGTTTCCGTAAAGGTCACGCATTTCGATCTTAATGGTTTTCATTGTTTGATCCCTTCTTCAGTTGATAATGAAGACACTAAACTTTGGTTAATATACTGTCAACAGGAAAAATGCTATTAGTAACATTGTATCAAACAATGCAGCACAATGTACCGGTGAGCCAAGCAATGAGACAGCGTTGTTGCTGGCTGTAGAATGGTGTGTTGTTACATTTTATTTCACACACAACGCGGACACATTCGCGCGGCAATGTAGCGCTGCAATCTGACAACGCGACACCTAGGGGGGGCATAGTAAAAAGCATGCACACCCTAGAAGCGCAGCCGCGCTGTATATGTGTTAATTACTACTTTCACACACACGGAGAGAACATGGCTAAGATACCCAGAGCTAAGATTGACAGGGTAGCATCTGATGTGATGCAGGGTTATACGCTTGTGAAGGCATGTGAGCGTAATCGTGTATCTAGGTCTGCTTTGTATACAAGGATGGGCAGTGATCCTGAGATTAGTAATGCTATCAAGACTGCTCAACAGCAAAGTGCTGAGAAGGCACTAGAGGATGTTGAGGCTATGTACAAGCATCAGTTGAGTGGTGAGAAGAACTATGATCCTAATGTTCTAAGGGATTATGCTTTACATATACGTTGGAAGGTGGGCAAGGTTATGCCAGACCAGTATGGTGATAGTAAGAACCGTGCTGGTGTAGAGGTTACTGACGGTGGTGTAAAGATTATGTGGGAAGGGTGATGCAGGTAAAGATCCCTTACAAGCCCAGATCCTTACAAGCAGAAATGCACCAGAATATCAGGCGTTGGAATGTGCTAGTGATGCCCAGACGCTTTGGTAAGACAGTCTGGGCAGTCAATCATTTAATAAAGTATGCTTTGATTTGTGAGCTACCTAGACCAAGGGTTGCGTTTATTGCACCTACTTTTACGCAGGCAAAGCGTATTGCTTGGGATTATGTAAAGTATTATGCCTCTGTCATTCCTGGCGTTAGTTTCAATGAGACTGAGTTGCGTGTAGACTTTCCAAATGGTGGCAGGCTGATGCTATTGTCTGCTGAGAACCCAGACAGTCTGAGAGGTATCTATCTTGATCTATGTGTATTCGATGAATTTGGCATGCAAAATCCCAGGGTGTGGGGGGAGGTTGTACGTCCTGCCCTGTCTGATAGGGAAGGTGCGGCTGTATTTTTAGGCACCCCAGCGGGACATAATCATTTTTTTGATCTATTGGAACAAGCTAGGTCAGAAGAGGAGAATGGCTCGGACCAGTGGTATCACAAAGTTGTAAAGGCATCTGAGAGTAATCTTGTAAAGGCAGAAGAGCTAGAAGCTGCCAGAGATCAAATGACTCCAGAGCAGTATGAGCAGGAGTATGAGTGTTCTTTCACAGCAGCTATTGTTGGAGCGTATTATGCAAAGCTGTTGGTTGATGCCGATGATAATGGAAGGGTTACACGGGTTCCATATGACCCTGCATATCCTGTGCATACAGCATGGGATCTGGGTATAAATGATTCAACGTCTATCTGGTTTGCGCAAGTTTTCCGTAGCGGCGCGGTAAATATTATTGATTACTACGAGAGTTCAGGCGTGGGACTTGACCACTATGCTGACATTCTCAAGCAAAAAGATTATTACTATGGAGATCACCTTGCGCCACATGATATTGAGGTAAGAGAGTTAGGGTCTGGTAAAAGTAGATTAGAAACTGCATACTCGCTTGGCATACGTTTTCGTGTTATACCGAAAATGAAAGTAGCTGATGGCATCAATGCTGCGCGTTTATTGATACCTAAATGCCACTTTGATAAGGATAGATGCAGAGATGGCTTGGAAATGCTTAGACAGTACCGCCAAGACTGGGACGATAGGAGAAAGGTTTTCCGCGACCATCCGCGCCACGACTACACTTCTCATTGTGCGGATTCGTTTAGGTATTTGGCTATTGGGCTGGAGAATAGGGCGAGTGTCGGACGCCCTTCACAAAAGGTTGCGATCAGTGAATACAATCCTTTCCATGTTTAGGAGAAGGTAATGGGTGGCCCTGTTCAAAAAATTTTAGAGCCAATAACAGAGATTGTTGAAGAAGTAGCAGAGCCTGCTATTGATGTTACTGGTGAGACTGCTGAAACAGTTACAGAGGTTGCAGAGCCAGTAACTGACGTTGTGCAAGAGGCGGTAGAGACTGTTGCGCAGACTCCCGAAACAATATACATTGTTGAGCCTGTTGAAGATATACCAAGCCTTTTGGATGAGGCATTTGAAGAGGTTATTGAACAGCCAATACAACAAATAGGTGGAGAGATTGTTGAAACAATTTTTGGAGATCAAACTCCAGAAGTCACACCAGAGATAACGCCCGAGGTAGTGCCAGACGATCCAAACGCAGGCCTTGCGCGTGGTAGAAGAACACCGACACGCTCTAAAAAGCCTGGAGCCGCAGGCACTTTGCTTGAGGGTGGGGGAGTCCTTTATGAATAGGAGCAACATATGAGTTTTCTAACACCAAAAATGCCAGCACCACCGCCACCGCCACCAGTGCCGCCAAAGCCAGATGTTGGTCGCGCAAGAGCTATGGCTGAAGAGGCGCAACGAGAAGAGATGGGGCGGCGTCGTGGTCGCGGATCAACAATCGTTGCAGGGGCGCTTGGCCCAAAAAAAACAACTGATGGCACACCAACATTGATGGGTTAGACATGGCAAAAGAAGCAGCAGAAATCATTAAGAGATACGATCATCTCAAATACAAGCGAGACAACTGGGACACTCACTACCAAGAACTTGCCGACTACATGCTGCCTCGCAAGTCTGACGTTGTAAAGAAACGCTCCCGTGGTGAAAAGCGGATGGAGTTGATTTACGACGGCACCGCTTTGCAGTCGATTGATCTGATGGCTGCTTTTCTTCATGGCATGCTTACAAGTGGTGCATCGCCGTGGTTTCATTTGGACATCAAGAACGAAGCTCTCAATCGTGACGATGAGGTGCGCGGCTGGTTGCAAGACACAAGCATGCGCATGATGCAGGCATTTCAGAGGTCAAACTTTGAAACAGAAGTGCATGAAGCGTATGTTGACCTTGTTGTTTTTGGCACAGCCTGCATGTTCTGCGAGATGGACAGAGACAAGCTACGTTTTAGCACGCGCCACATATCTGAGTTTTATGTGTCAGAAGATCAGTACGGCATGGTTGACACAGTGTATCGTTTGTACGAGTCAACCGCAGAGCAAGCAGTAGAGCGTTTTGGTTTTGAAAATGTTGGTGATTTTATCCGCAAGAAATTTGAGAAAAAGCCTGACGAAGAAGTAGAGATACTTCATGTCGTATCGCCACGCACTGACAGAGATGTTACAAAGCCAAACAATCTGAATATGCCGTTTATGTCGGTGTATATTTGTAAAAAATCAGAGATGATAATTAGTGAGGGTGGCTTTGAAGAACTACCATATGTTGTGCCGCGTTTCCTCAAGGCAACTGGTGAGGTGATGGGCAGGTCGCCTGCAATGACGGCGTTGCCAGATGTTAAGATGATAAACTTGATGTCTAAGACCATCATTCAAGCTGCTCAAAAGCAAATAGACCCACCTTTACTTGTGCCTGATGATGGTTTCATTTTGCCAATACGCACACAACCAGGTGGCCTAAACTTCTTCCGCGCTGGCACAAGAGAGACAATCACTCCTCTAAACACGGGCGCAAACATTCCTATTGGCTTGAGCATGGAGGAACAGCGCAGGGCTGCTATAAGACAGGCGTTCTATATTGACCAGATACTAACGGCAGGTTCTGCGCAGATGACAGCAACAGAGGTCATACAGCGTCAAGAAGAGCGCATGCGTGTGATCGGGCCAGTGCTTGGCAGGTTGATGAATGAGTTGTTGCGACCATTGATTGACCGTGTGTTTGCTTTGATGCTACGCGCTGATATGTTAGCGCCTGCTCCAGAGGTGCTTCAGGGTATTGATATAGATGTAGAATATGTATCGCCATTGGCTAGGGCGCAGAAGTCTAGCGGCCTAAACAATACTATGAGGGCGCTTGAAATTTTATTGCCCCTTGCAGAAGGGTTGCCTGTTGCAGATCACATTGACCCTGATGGCTTGGTGCGCCATATCACAGATTCACTAGGGGTGCCAAAGGTCACTTTGAAGACCCAGCGTGAAGTCGATCAAATGCGTCAGCAAAGACAGCAAGCGCAACAAGAAGCGTTGCAACGTCAGCGAGATCAAGAGGACGTAGCAGCAACAGCACAAGCAGCGCAGGCAGTAAGGATGGTTTCTAAGTGAAGGAAATAGATGAGTTAAAGTTTATGTATCGTGAGACTTTTGATACAGAACATGGTCAAAAAGTTTTGCGGGACTTAGAGGCGCGTTCAAACTGGCGTGCCTCAAGCTATGTGGCAGGTGATCCTAATGCCACAGCCTTTGAAGAGGGCAAGCGTGCCGTTCTTCTCCATATCCACAACATGATGATTAAGGAGTAACCATGTCAGAGGAAGCTATCGAACAGGTAGCCCAGCCAGAAGCAGCACCGCTGGAAACACCAGCAGAGATTGCATCAGGCGGGTCTGGTAACGATTTCTTATCAATGATACCAGAAGACCTAAGAGAACATCCAAGTCTTAATCCTATAAAAGACGTTAGTAATCTTGCTAGATCATATGTAAATGCGCAGCGTTTGATTGGCGCAGATAAACTGCCGTTCCCAACAAACCCAACAGACGCAGACCTAGATAATATTTATAATAAGTTGGGCAGACCAGAAAGCGCGGAGGGTTATGAGATAGCGCCAGATGGCGTGTTGATTTCTGAAGATGGCGCAAAGTCTTATGCAGAGATGGCTCATAGCCTGCGGCTAACACCAGATCAGGCAAATGGAATACTAGAATATTATAGGGGCATGGCATCCGCAGCCTCTGAAAGCAGTGTTCAAGCAGAAACCCAGCAAAGAAACTCTACTGAAATGGCCTTGCGTCAAGAGTGGGGGGAGGAGTTTGATGCAAAACTTACGGATGCTGGGAAGGTTGCAAAACAATTTGGTGGCGGTGAGTTGCTAGATATGAAACTAGCAGACGGCACAAAGGTTGGAAATCATCCTGACTTTATTCGCGCCTTTGCAAAAATGGCAGAGTTTCGCAGTAGTGTTACAAGCGAGGATACCGTTTCTGATGCTGCGCAAACCAGTTTGCAGTCTCGTCAGTCTGCACAGCAAGAAATTGATGCGATCATGCGCGGCCCTGATTATATGAACAGAAAAGACCCTGTAGCGCGAGAAAGAGCGATAGAACGGGTTAATGTGCTTATGGGCGTATTGCATGGAACAGAATGACTTGATACAAATACGCTTAGAGTGTTTACGTTACGCAATCGAGTTTGGTAGTGCGCGTGACGTTTTGGAACCTCACCTACTCGCAGATAAATACTTTGAGTGGGTGATGCAGGGTAGCGGCAAAGAACGTCCTGCTGGCAGTCGGAAAGACGGCAGCGCCACAAGCGCTAAAAAAGCCAGGTGCGTCCGAAAGGGTAGCGCACCGACATTAGTGTAAACGAAACCGTGTGAGAGGAGGACAGCATGTCCACACAAATCACCACGGCGTTTGTGCAACAGTATTCTGCCAATGTGCAGATGCTATCTCAGCAGATGGGTTCTCGTCTGCGGGATGCGGTGCGCTTGGAAACTGTTGTAGGTAAGAACGCCTTCATAGACCAGATCGGTAGTGTGACTGCGCAACTGCGTAGCAGCCGCCATGCCGATACACCACAGATCGACACGCCACATCAAAGGCGTCGTCTTTCGATTGCATCATACGAATTTGCCGACCTGATTGATGACCAGGACAAGGTGCGTATGTTGATCGACCCGACATCTAGCTATGCGCAAGCTGCTGCCGCAGCGATGGGACGCGCTATGGATGATGTCATCATCACTGCCGCACTTGGCACTGCCTCTACTGGTGAGACAGGTTCTGGTTCGGCAACCCTAGATGCCACCAACAACATGGTTGGCTCTGCATCGTCAAACGATGGTCTGACTATCGCAAAGCTCACTGAAGCCAAGCGTAAGATGGATCTGAACGACGTTGATCCTTCAATCCCACGCTACATTGCTGTAGGGCCAAAGCAGATCGAAGACTTGCTTGGCACAACGCAGGTAACGTCATCGGACTTCAATACTATCAAGGCACTTGTTCAGGGTGATGTGGATACCTTCATGGGCTTCCAGTTCATTATGACCAACCGTCTGGATATTGATTCCAATGACATCAGATCCTGCTTTGCATGGGCTGAAGATGGTATCACTCTTGGTATTGGCAAAGATGTACAAGCTAGGATTGATGAGCGAAATGACAAAGGTTATGCGACCCAGGTTTACTACTGCATGGACATTGGTGCTGTGCGGATGGAAGAAGCCAAGGTTGTCAAAATCTTCTGTGATGAAACCCCAGACTAAGAGAGGAGTAGAAAATGGCTAATGTAAATACGACTCTCGTGTCCAACCTGCTGGCACTGCCTCAAGTGGCATCTCCAGCTAGGACTTTGCACGGCACAAAGCGCGTTGCAATGGGAACAATCGCACTGGCTGCTGGCGATCTTTCTGCCAGCGACACAGTGATGCTTGCTCCTATCCCTTCAAACGCAGCAATCGTGAGCATCAAACTTTTCAATGATGACCTCGATTCTGGCACAACCAACACTTGCGATGTTGGCATTTATTCAGAGAGTGACGGTACTTTCACTGCACTTGACGATGATGCCTACGCATCTGCAATCACTGACCTCCGCGCTGCGGTAGGTGGTGTTGGCACAGACGTCACGTTTGAGGCGCGTAACATCAACCTGCTCGGTCAGCGAGTATGGGAGGATGCAGGTCAATCTTCAGACCCAGGTGGATACCTGTTTATTGGTCTGCTGTTTGACGCAGCGGGTGATACCGCAGGCGACCTCTCATTCGTGATTGAGTACGTTGTAAACTAAACTTTGGGGGGGCAGCATTGCCCCCTCTTACTTGCAAAGGGGTGATACTGCTATGCCTTCCGTGGTCGATATTTGTAATGAGGCGATGGATTTGTTGGGCGCTGCAACTATCACCGCGCTCACAGAAAACTCTAAAGAAGCCAGATTGTGTAACCGCCGTTTTGAAACTGTGCGTGACTCTGTTCTACGCGCACACCCTTGGAACGTAGCGATTACACGTGCAGAGCTTGCTAAAGACTCTGCTGCGCCTGCTTTTGGTTTTACCAGTCAGTTTACTTTGCCCACAGATCCTTTTTGTTTGCGTGTGTTGTCATTTTTCAACAGCAACGTAGACAGCGACATAGCTGCTTACGATACGCAGGTTATGTTCAAGGTGGAGGGGCGCAAGATACTGAGCGACGAGGATACTTGTCAGATTGTGTACATTGCTAGGGTAGAAGACACAGAGTTGTTTGATTCGCTGTTGTCTAGCTCTATTGCTCACAAACTAGCATCAGAAACAGCCTATGCAATCACTGGCAGCACTAGCGTGGCACAAGGTATGCAACAGCTTTACGAGCTACGCCTGCGTGAGGCTAGATCAATAGATGCTATGGAGGGCATGCCTGATAAGATCATTGCTGATGATTTTGTAAATATAAGGTTCTAGGATGGCGCGTGTTTCAACTATCATCACAAACTTTCAGTCTGGGGAGTTTTCTCCGCGTTTGGAAGGGCGCATAGATTTACAGAAATACAACTCTGGCGCACAAAAACTAGAGAACATGCTTATCTTTCCTCAAGGGGGAGTTACCCGTCGTCCAGGCACCAAGTTTGCTGGACAGTCTAAAGATGGCGGTAAGGTGCGTCTTATCAACTTTGAGTTTAGCGATGAGCAGGCATATGTGCTTGAGTTCGGCGCAAACTACATACGTTTTTACAAAGACGAGGGAATACTTACTGAGGCAACAAAAACGATTACGGGTGCTACAGCAGCCAACCCCGTTGTCATTACGTCAAACTCTCATGGATTTAGCAACGGAGATAGAGTTTTCATTTCTAGTGTTGTTGGTATGGTTGAGCTAAATAACAGAGAGTTTACAGTAGCCAATCAAACAACAAATACTTTTGAATTATCTGGCATCAATGGCAGTGCCTTTACGGCATACAGCAGTGGCGGCACTGCTGGTAAGATTGTTGAGGTAACAACCACA
>LULK01000763.1_pt1 | contig 10637 bp, 8 predicted proteins | sample 728181 | NCBI WGS metagenome assembly LULK01 (sample SAMN03860291, study PRJNA289734) | marine metagenome | biome: seawater column; feature: ocean; material: water; isolation source: Red Sea water column Station 169 - depth 10m | place: Saudi Arabia: Red Sea | collected 2011-10-15 | depth 10 m | reverse complement strand
AGTTACTATTATGATGCCTCATCCAGAAAGAGCATTTCTAGCAGATCAATATTCTTGGAGTCCTGATGAATGGACTCATTATAGTCCCTGGATAAAATTCTTTCTAAATGCGAGAGATTTTATAGATTGAGTTTATTTCTTTCTTTCAATTGTTTGGGTGGTAAGCGGATATTTACCGATTTTATTATCAGAAAAGAAATTTTTAAGAGTCGTCGGAACAAAAGGGAAAGCTAGTTCATCCCATGGTATTTCTTCTTCATTAAAGAACTGTACTTCTAAGCTCTCTGTAGTAGGTGAAAAATCATCTGAGATAACTTTTGCTAAATGAAGCATATAAACTTGATTTATTTGAGGGACATTGTAGATGGCATAGAGCTCGCCCATTTCTACTTCTGTATTTGTTTCTTCAAGAGTTTCTCTAAAAGCTCCTTGAGAAATAGTTTCTCCATTTTCTAAGAAGCCACCAGGTAAAGTCCATTTTCCATATCTAGGCTCAATACCTCTTTTACATAAGAGAACTGCAGAGTCTCTATACGGAATAGTCCCAACAATAATTTTAGGGTTTGTATAGTGTATGGTGCCACAGTTTTCGCAACAGTCTCTTTCCCTGTTATCACCCACAGGTATCATTTTTACCGTCAGAGAACCACACACGCTGCAGTATTTCATTTACTTATTTTATTTCGATTAAGACGCCAGAAGTATAAACTATCTTCAATGAGATATTACATTTATTGATGTTAGATAAAATTACGAACAAAATACAAACTTATTCTGGAAAACCGCCTGTAGCTGAGTTAAGAAAAGCGGCAGTCTTAATAGCTGTTACAGAATCTGATGAGCCAGAGCTCATATATACCTTGCGCTCTAATAAAGTTGGTACACATGGAGGAGAGGTTTCGTTCCCTGGGGGCATGTATGAAAAGGAAGATGTTAATGACTGAGGAGGAAACAGGACTGGATAAAACAAAAGTTAATGTTATTGGACCCATCGATACAGTAGTTTCAAGGTTTAATATCAGTGTTACGCCTTATGTGGGCTTAGTCCCTGAGGATGTTGTCTTGAATAATAATTCTGAGGAAATAGAAGTTTGTTTTAGAGTTCCTGTTAAGTTTCTTTTAGAAGATAAGAGACATCGAAATGACGAAATTAATAGAGATGGTGATAAATTTTTTATGCCCGCCTATGAGTATGACTCTTATATAATATGGGGCCTTACAGCTATGATGACTGTTGATTTTTTGAATATAGCTTTAGACGCAAACATAGATTTAAAAACAAAAGGTAAAGGTAATTAGTAGAGGAAAATTTATGCTTTATAGACTTGGAGAACATGAACCAATTATTGATGGCAATTTTTATGTTGCCGAGTCTGCAACTGTTTTAGGCAAGGTTAGATTATGTAATGATTCAAGCGTTTGGTTTGGTGCTGTTTTGAGAGGTGACACAGAACTAATTACAATAGGTGAAGGATCAAATGTGCAAGAATGTTCTGTTTTGCATACAGATATGGGATTTCCTCTTAATATTGGAAAAGATGTTACAGTTGGCCATAAAGTCATGTTGCATGGCTGCACCATTGGTGATGGCAGTCTAATTGGAATAAACTCGGTAATTTTAAACGGAGCAAAAATTGGAAGAGGTTGTTTAATAGGAGCAAATTCTTTAATTACCGAGGGCACCGAAATACCCGATGGTTCTCTGGTGATGGGATCTCCTGGGAAAGTAAAAGGTGAGCTTAACGAAGATCAGCAACAAGGTCTGATTTTATCTGCAAAGCATTATGTACAAAACTCAAAAAGATTTAAATCTGAACTTCAATCCTTAGGTAAATGATATGAAAACACAAGAAATAAATTACAACTTAGGCGATCAAAACTTCAAAGCTTACGTCGCGCATCCTGAACTAGATAAAGCACCTTTAATTTTAATAGCACACACTTGGGCTGGAAAAGACGATTTTGTAGAGCTTAAAGCACGTGAGCTTGCTGAGGAAGGATTTATTGCAATGGCTGTAGATATGTATGGAGATGGCAGGGTTGGTTCTTCTACTGAAGAAAATCAATCTTTGATGACTCCACTTGTGGAAGATAGAGAAAAGCTTAAGTCAGTAATAAATGCTGCTTTAAATGCAGGAAAAGAGCTTGAAGGTGTTGACTCTACCAAGATCGCAGCAATTGGATATTGTTTTGGCGGTCTAGTGGTGCTTGATTTAGCTAGGTCAGGAACTGAATTAAATGGTGTTGTAAGTTTTCATGGTCTATTGATGGGATCAGAAATTTCAAGTGAAGGTATAAATGCAAAGATTCTAGTTTTACATGGTGAAAGGGATCCAATGGTTCCATTAGCTATGGTGGATGAATTCCAAAAAGAGATGACTGAAGCTGGAGCTGACTGGCAACTACACAGTTATGGTAATGCATATCATGCTTTCACTAATCCAAATGCTGATGATTTAGATTTTGGTGTTCAATATAATAAGAATGCTGATAAAAGATCTTGGCAATCAATGATGAACTTTTTTTCAGAAATATTCTAATGGCAACTTCTCCTCTTACAACGAATGAAGTAAGAAAGATTTATTTAGACTTTTTTGAAGAGAAAGGTCACACACTCGTCGAGAGTGCTTCATTGGTTCCATTGAATGACCCCACCTTGTTATTCATCAATGCCGGAATGGCGCCTTTTAAAGATCTTTTATTAGGAGTGGAAAAAAGAAATTATACAAGAGCGGTCAGTTCACAAAGGTGTATGCGGGCAGGTGGAAAGCATAATGATCTTGATAATGTCGGTTATACCGCCAGACACCATACCTTTTTTGAAATGCTCGGCAATTTTAGTTTTGGAGATTACTTCAAAGAAGATGCAATTTCTTTTGCATGGGAACTTTTAACAGAAAGATACAAGATAGATCCAAAAAAATTATGGATAACCGTCCATGATAGTGATGATGAGTCTGAAGAAATTTGGATCAAAAAGATAGGTATTGATCCTGAAAGAGTTTCAAGACTCGGTGATGAAGACAATTTTTGGACAATGGGAGATACAGGACCTTGTGGACCATGCAGTGAAATATTTTATGATCATGGCGATCATCTTGAAGGCGATCCTCCAAGACCAGGCAATGAACCAGGAGACCGATATATAGAAGTTTGGAACCTTGTTTTTACTCAATTTGATAAAAGTCAAGATGGATCTCTGAAGCCATTACCTAATCCATGCGTCGATACAGGCATGGGCTTGGAAAGGATGGCAGCTGTATTACAAAACGAACATAATAATTATGATACGGACATACTTAAGGCTATTGTTGTTAAGGCAGGGGAGTTAACAAAAGAAGAGGATCTTTCGAATCCTTCTCTGAGAGTTATTGCTGATCATCTTAGAGCTGCTTCATTTTTAATTGCGGATGGCGTGATTCCTTCAAATGATGGAAGAGGTTATGTATTACGAAGGATCATCCGACGTGCTCTAAGACATGCTTATAAGCTTGAAATGAAAGATCCCATCCTTTCTCAACTTGTTACTACTCTTGAAGATCAAATGGGAGAAACATATCCTCTATTAATAAAGAACTCAGAGATCATAAAAGCTAATCTCTTAAAGGAAGAGAAACAATTTGCGCTTACTCTAGAGCAAGGTATGCAGCTTCTTGAGACAGAATTAGAGAATTTAGAAGGTAATGAAATTTCAGGAGAAATTGTCTTTAAACTCTACGACACCTATGGCTTTCCAGCTGATATGACAGCGGATTTTGCCAGAGAAAGAGACTTAACTATAGACGAAGATAAATATGAAGTCTTGATGCAAAAGCAAAAGGAACGTGCAAGATCTTCCTCTAATTTCAACTCTATAATTCCTGAGTCTCTGGATATAAGAGGTGAAACAGATTTCTTAGGTTACGAGTCTTATTCGTCAACTTCAAATGTGATTGAAATAATTTCGAACTCGTCGTACCAAGAAGAAATTAATGAAGGTGAGGAAGCTTTGATATTGCTTGATCAAACACCATTTTATGCTGAGTCGGGTGGTCAAGTTGGAGATACAGGACTCATAAAATCAAATAATTCTATTTTTGAAGTGTATGACACTCAAAAAAAAGGGGACCATTTTCTACATTTAGGACATGTTAAATCAGGATCTATAAAAAAGAGTGATTCAGTAGTTGCGGAGATAAATTCTGAACAAAGAAATAGGATAAAGGGCAATCATAGTGCTACCCATTTACTTCATGCCGCTCTGAGAGAAGTGTTGGGCGATCATGTGGAACAAAAAGGCTCATTAGTTGAAGAATCAAGATTGAGATTTGATTTTGCTCATAATAGTTCTATTGATACTGAAGATATTCTTGCTATTGAAGATTTAATTAATGTAGAGATTAAGAAGAATTCTGAATCAATCACTGAGATTTTACCTATTAGTGAAGCCATTGAAAAAGGCGCTATAGCGTTTTTTGGTGATAAATATGGTGAAGAGGTTCGTGTCCTCAATATTGGAAATGGTTTTTCTATTGAGCTGTGCGGTGGAACTCATGTTGAGAGGACAGGCGAAATAGGCATGCTAAAGATTACTTCTGAATCCGGAGTATCTGCTGGTGTAAGAAGAATAGAGGCAGTAACTGGCGTTGGCGCTAATTTATTATTGGATGAGCTTTCGCAAAATTATTCTGCTATTACTAATGAACTTTTTATTGAAGATATTGATTCTAGAGATGGAATTGACGCATTGGATTACTTACGTTTTCTAGAAGAAGAAAATATATTCTTTGCAAAAGCCCTCAATTGCTCAAATGATCAAGTTTTAAAAAAGATTATTCAGATAAAAGAAGAAAATAATGACTTGTTGAAAGAGTTAAATAGAGGACCTTTGGAGTTTAAAATCTTTGATACCTGCATTGAGGCAATTGAAAATCTAATGAATACAAATAAGTCTTTGAAAAAAGAAGCAAAACAACTTCAATCCGAAGATATAGGATCATCCATTCAAGCTTTAATTGATTCATCTTTGCTTGTAGAGGGATATCAGCTTATTACTAGTACTTTTGAAGATACTGACTCAAAAGAATTAAGGGAAATTGCCGATAGGCTCAGAAATAAAAATGAGAACTCTATAATTGTATTGATTTCGATATCTGAAGATAAAGCACCTGCGATAGTTGCTTGCTCTAAAGGTGTAGTTATAGATGCAAGAGAAATAATGAAACATTTAATCAATCAATTAGGTGGAAGTGGAGGAGGAAGGTCAGACTTTGCTCAAGGTGGAGTAGAGAATACTAATGATTTAGATTTAGCTTTAACTTCAGTTGCAGACTTAATTGTTTCATTAAATAATCAATAATATAGAATACCCGCCTTTTTTATGGGCAAATTAATCGTTAAAAAATTCGGAGGCACCTCAGTTGCTGATGCAGAACGCATTGAAGCTGTAGCAGATAATATTGAATCTGAAATCCATGCGGGAAATAAGGTAACCGTGGTTCTTTCCGCAATGGGAAATAGTACCGATGATCTTATTAAATTAGCAAAAGAGATTAATTCTGAACCTGATCTCCGCGAATATGATGCTCTTGTATCTACGGGTGAGCAAATATCGGTAGCTTTATTAGCAATGGCCCTTCTTAAAAGAGGTATAAAAGGTAAGTCTTACACTGCATATCAATTAGGTATAAAAACCAATTCAAGCCATAGTAGGGCAAGAATATTAGATGTGGAAGTAAGTAAGATTACCTCTGAATTAAATGAAGGTGTTGTGCCAGTGATTACTGGTTTTCAAGGAATGAATGAGTCTGGTGACATTACTACTCTTGGAAGGGGAGGGTCTGATACTACTGGAGTCGCTCTTGCTGCTGCTTTGGATGCAGATGAATGCCAAATTTATACAGATGTAGATGGCATTTTCACCACAGACCCAAGAGTTTATGACAAAGCTAGGCTTCTCAAGGAGGTCAGTTTTGAAGAAATGTTAGAATTATCAAGTTCTGGTGCAAAAGTTTTACAATTAAGAGCAGTGGAATATGCCAGTAAATTTAATTTACCAATTAGGGTTTTGTCTAGTTTTAACGAAGGCGAAGGAACATTAGTTCAAGAGGAGAAAAATATTATGGAACGACCAATTGTTTCAGGAATAAGCAGTATAGACTCTGAGGCCAAGCTAACTATCAGAGGCGTGCCAGATATTCCAGGTGTTGCAGCAAAGATTCTAAGCCCAATAAGTGATGCTGGTATCGAGGTGGATGTGATTGTCCAGAACATTGGGGCTGATAACACCACTGACTTTACATTTACCGTCAATGAAGATGATACAAAACAGGCTGAGGAAATTCTCAAAAAAACATCTACTACTTTAGGTGGAGGTTTAATAGATGTAGATGATGACATAGCAAAGATTAGTGTAGTCGGAAGAGGTATGAGGGCTCATGCAGGTGTTGCAAGCAAGATGTTCCAGGCACTAGCAAAAAGTGAGATAAATATTTCAATGATTACAACTTCGGAAATAAAAATCTCAGTAGTAATAAAAAAATCAGAAATGACTAAAGCAGTAGCAGCATTGCATGATGCTTTTGATTTAGATAAAGAACTGGATGAATAGCTTTAATATGAGTATTTAATTCCGGCTGTAGTACAAAATTCCCATTATTTAAAAAAACTTCATTAAGTTGTTGCATATGAGAATCATTCTCATCTATAATGCTTGGCTATTAATAAGAACCATTCTCATTCTCATTCTCATTCTCATTTGGATCTTATTAGGTATTTAACACAACGGGAGTTAAAAAAATGATTCAAATATTTAAAGCTTTTAATAAGATATTAATAGCCGCAGCTTTGGTTCTTCCGGTTAATTTACATGCAGACGAGCCAGTGGAAGAAATAGTAGTTAAGGGTAAAGTGCTTTATTCAGATCAAGTCAAAGCACTTAAAACACCCACAGCTATTATAGATGTTCCTCAGAGTCTATCTATAGTTACTGACGAAGAAATAAGAAAACAAGGCATAAGGGAAATCGGAGATATTATACGCTACACACCTGGAGTAAATACTTCTCAGGGTGAGGGACATAGGGATGCAGTCGTTTTCAGAGGTGTGAGATCAACTGCGGACTTTTACCAAGACGGTGTCAGAGATGATGTTCAATACTATCGTTCTTTATACAATATAGAGCAGGTTGAGGTTCTAAGGGGCCCCAACGCACTATTATTTGGTAGGGGTGGAACAGGTGGAATTCTCAATAGGGTCACAAAGAAAGCACAAATTGGAGAGCAGTTTGGTTCATTTGATATAGGAGCTGATGATTTTGGTGCATTTGATTTTGCAGCTGATTACAACACTTCCACAGGAGACAATACGGCATTTCGCTTAAATATACATAGTGACACTTTAGAAAACCACAGAGATTTTTTTGATGGCGATCGTGTTGGATTTAATCCAACAGTAAGGATTCAAATGAGTGACAGAACCACATTGGACCTCTCATACGAATATGCTGATCATGAACGTTTTATCGATAGAGGTATACCCACAGCTAATGGACAGCCCGTTGAAGCTCTTAAGGATGTGGTATTTGGAACTTCTGATCTTAACTTGACTACATTAGAGGCAGATATATTTAGAGGTACTTTAACTTCAGACTTAACAGATACTTCAAAAGCAATATTCACCTTAACTTCTAGTGAATTTGAAAAAATGTACAAAAATTTATATGCATCAGGATACGATTTAACAACAAATGTTGTTACTCTTGATGGATACTATGATCCAACCGAGCGTGAAAATCTTATTTTTTCTGCCAATCTTGTAAACGAACTTCAAATAGGTGGCGCAATCCATACTCTTTTAGTAGGAGCTGAAGTAGTCGATACAGATAACAAAAATGTGAGATACGACACATATTGGTCAACCACAGGAAAAGATAAAGAGTCTTTTAACGTAAGCAGACCTTTGAATATAGCTACTAATTCAGCTGGTGTCGCTACTATGGTAGATTACACTACAAAACTTAAGAGCAGTACAACTTCAGATATTGAAGTAACATCCTTTTATATACAGGATCAAATAGATCTTTCAGATAACTTAGTAATCCTTCTTGGGGGCCGACTAGATCAATTCGACATTACCGTTAATGATGTCAAAGCTGGTTCCGCACAATCAAGAGATGATGACGAGTTTTCTCCAAGGGCTGGAATAATATTTAAACCTCAAGAAAATGTCTCACTCTATCTAAGTTATAGTGAAAGCTTTTTACCTAGATCTGGTGAACAATATAAGAAACTTACAGCAAGTTCAGCAGCCCTTGATCCAGATGTATACGAAAGCTCAGAAATTGGAATTAATTGGGATATTACTCCTGATTTGAGTCTAAGAGCTAGTTACTTTGATAGTGAACAAACAATCGCTACAAGAGATGAATCAGGTGAAGGTGCTGAGATAGTTGGACTTCAAGTAGATGGAATTGAGCTTGAAATCAAAGGACAAGTAAGCGACCAACTATACATATCATTTGGTTACAGTGATATGGATGGAGAAACAAGTTCTGGAGGAGAGCCTAGAGAGATCCCTGAGAATACAATGTCTCTTTGGACCACTTATCAAGTCAATGACAAGTTTGGTTATGGTTTAGGTGTTACTAGACAAGGTGAATCAAATATAAGCAACAACAAACCTGGATTAATCCTGCCTGATTATACAAGGGTAGATTTTGCTGCGTTCTATGATGTTTCCGAAGATCTGACTATCAGATTGAATGTTGAGAACATTACAGATGAAGTTTACTTCCCGCACTCACACAGTACTCACCAAGCATCGGTAGGTGAAGAAGTGAATGCTAGGTTGTCAATAACGAGAAGGTTCTAATCATCCAAGGTTGATTTTGTGCAGCATGTAATAACTAATATAGTTAACTTATGAAGATTAGTTATTACAACCGCGCCCTAGAACGAGTCCAAAGCGCAGTGGACTCGTTCTAACCCTAGTCGGAATCTGTTACAGACTTTAAATATTAACAGATTAATCATACCCCTCCCCAAAGGATGATTAAGAAAGGGATTCAGGCCCCCTGGATCCCTTTTACCTTTTTGAGGCAGTGACAAGGAAATCTACCCAAGATTCCTCCGTATTTAAACAAGGTATGTAATTAAAAGATTCGCCACCAGCATCCAAAAAAGTCTCTCTGCCACTAATATTCATTTCTTCAAGTGTCTCAAGATTGTCTATTACGAATGCAGGACAAACAACATCCAGTTTTTTTATTCCTTGATTGACTAAATTAACTAGTTCTTTATCTGTAAACGGCTCTATCCAACCAGGACCTATACGAGACTGGAAAGAAACTCCCCACTCATGATCTTTTAAATTTAATTCGTTTACACACAACTTAGATGTTTCTAAAACTTGAGCTTTGTAACAGAAAGGTGTTGCGTCTGATTGCACATCACAACAGCTTTCAACCTTTAGACAGTGTTTTTTTGTTGGATCCGTTTTCAATAGATGGCGATTTGGAATTCCGTGATAGCTGAATAACAGAAAGTCGCTATCTTCTTGTCTGTTACTAGCTATCACAGCACTTAAACTCTTTATGTATTCTTCTTTATTGTAGAAAGTACCGATAAATTTTAAATTGAGACCTAAATTCAATTCACTTGCAATCCTTTTCGTTTCATTTTCTGTAGTCAACGTAGTCGACATAGCATAATGAGGGTAGAGAGGAACAACAAAAATGTCAGAGCAACCTTTATTTTTCAGCTTAAGCAAACCCTCTTCAATACTTGGATATTGGTATCTCATAGAGACTTCAACAGGAACTCCTGCCTTAGAGTTTATTTTTTCTCCTAAGTGTAAAGTGCTATTTATAAGAGGGGAGCCTTGATCAGTCCATATCTCTGAATAAGCTTCTCGAGTCTTTTTATACCTGGAAGGAACAATTATCCAATTCACAAGAATTTGCTGTAAAAATTTCGGGTAATCGATGACAAGATCATCTGATAAAAACTCTTTTAAATAATCTTTGATTGATTCAAATTCTAAGTCCTTAGGAGAGCCCAAATTTATTAAAAGAATGCCTTTCATGGAGGCAATTATAGATTAAGTTTAAATGAAGATAATCTAATTTATACATTGCAAGTATAGTAAAATGAGCAAATCTAAAATAATGTCAATTTTAAAAGATATACAGACACGAAACTCAATCCCATTTCTTGAAGAGCCTGCACCTTCAGAAGAAGAGATGATTGAAGTATATAAAGCTGCGTTACGTGCTCCTGATCATGCTTGGCTTAGACCTTGGCGATATCTGGAAGTGAGAGGAGAAGGAAGACATAAACTCTCTAAGGCTTTTTTAGATGCGGCGAAGAAGGATTCTGATGTTCTTACTGAAGAACTAAAACAAAAGTTAGAGGATGCTCCCTTTAGAGCCCCAATGATTATAGTTCTTGTTGCAGATGTTAAAGAACATCCCAAGGTACCGAAAGTAGAACAATTACTTTCATTAGGCGCTTCAGCACAAAACATTCTCCTTGCAATTGATTCATTGGGTTATGGAGCTGTCTGGAGAACAGGAAAAATGGCTTTTAACCCATATGTAGTAGATGCATTAAAGTTACCGGAAAATTCAGAGATAATAGGTTACCTTTACGTTGGTACTC
>LULK01000653.1_pt2 | contig 10648 bp, 14 predicted proteins | sample 728181 | NCBI WGS metagenome assembly LULK01 (sample SAMN03860291, study PRJNA289734) | marine metagenome | biome: seawater column; feature: ocean; material: water; isolation source: Red Sea water column Station 169 - depth 10m | place: Saudi Arabia: Red Sea | collected 2011-10-15 | depth 10 m | reverse complement strand
TTTTCTTCTTGAACTAACTTTTGTTTTAATGAATGAGCTCCTTCAACATCTACACGAACTCCTAAGAAACGCATATCGACAAGGCAAGGAAAAAGTTCAGTCTCTAATTCGAAGATAGAACTTACCTCTTCCATTATTATTTGTTTCTTCATTTCTTGCCATAATTTAAAAGTTAGTGCTGCATCTTGCTCTGCATACTCGCCAACATACATCGCAGGCAGTTTATACATCTCAGACTTAGGATCTACGCCCCACTCCTTCGCAGTTTCGGTCAAAACAGCCTCATTTTTGCCGATTCCGACATAATCACGACCCAAACTACCTAAATCGTATCGAAAGCGATTCTCGTCCACGAGAGAGCCACTAATCATGGTATCTATAATAGTTCCATTGATTTTAAGCCCTTCAGCCCTAATAAAACATACATCGTACATTGCATTGTGAAAAATCTTCTTAGAAGGGTAGTTTAGAATTGTTCTAAAGTAATCCATTACTTTTTTCTTATCCATATTACCTCCACCCTCATGAGCTATTGGATAGTAAGCTGACCAACCCTCTACTGCTAAAGCTATACCAACAATCTTAGCTTGACCAGTTACAGAACCTGAACCCATAGTTTTTAAATTTGGGTCTTTGGTTTCTAAGTCAATCGCTATCTCATCGTAACTAGATAGATCTTTGAACTCTTCAGGTGGCAGCCACTCTGTTTGTGGTTTAAATAATATCTTCATCTGACAGAACTTTTTTTATTGCTAGTCCAAACTCCCTTGCTATTTGTGGGACGATTGCGTTTCCAAGGGTTTTGATTCTGTTGGCTCTGTCTTTGTCCAATTCATAGGAAATCCCATTAGGAACTCCACAAAGGTCGGATTCAATTTGCCACCAGGTTTGTTGTTCTTCAATACTGTTCTTGGCATCGATTGATCTCTGCTCGGTTTCCAAGTCGGTTGATATCCCACGTCCTTGTAATCTCTCGCCGTTGGAGTTGGATACATCTTCTCTAGATAAAGCATTGCGTCCGATAGTTTCGATCCGTACGTTATCCCTGATCCCTTCCTCCTCGACACGAAACCTCCAGACTTTGTTCTCTCCACCAAGTGGGATTGTTCTCCTCCCTCCTCGCATACTACTGTTGGTGTTGGATACATCTTCACTTCCTCTCGAACTGCTACTGTCAATGGTTTCCCTCCTTGCTTGTATTTCTTCGTTCTCTCTGATGCTGAGTCTTGTGTGGGTGTTGGGTACATCTTTTTTTGTTTCTCTTCCGCTATCACTGTTTCCTCCAACATAAGTCGTCTTGGATGTTTGTAGCCTGTCGGTGAGTATCTCATCTCCCCTGTTTTTAAATAGTGATCTATCTTCTTCAGATCTCTTGGTTCTTTCGCATTCGGTGTTGGATACATCTTCATTGTCTCTGGATCCACTTGTTCTCGTAGATTCGATGGTTTCGTTCTGCCCTTTCTGTGACCCTCCATAATCTTTTTCGTCCCTGCAGCGCTTCTCGGCGGCAAGTAATCCATTGTGTTGGGAGTGGCCCACAATCCAGACTCTGTACCTTTGGTGCCAAGCACCGATGCCTGAAGCTGGAATAAGGAAACATTGGACTTCGAAACCTTCACTTTCCAATTGGTCTTGCACCTGTCTGAGTACCATGCCGTTTTGGAGGTTAATAATTCCTTGCACATTCTCCCCAATAACGAATTCGGGTTTGATCTCCCTAATGAGTCTAAGCATTTCTGGCCAGAGATAGCGGTCATCGTTTGTACCTTTTTGTTTTCCTGCGACGCTGAAGGGTTGACATGGGAACCCTCCCACAACGACATCTGCTGAGTATTCTTTTCCTTCGACATTTTTTATATCCTCCTCTATTGGTATGTTAGGAAAGTTCTTACGTAGAACCTTCTGACAGTATTTATCTTTCTCGACAAATTTTACAGTTTCAAAAAATCCAGTAGAGTCTAAGCCTAAAGCAAATCCTCCTATACCTGAAAATAAATCAAGAACTTTTAGTTTTCTTTCCATCTTTCAACTTTTTTATTTCTAATTGACAATAATGTATTATCTTTTCTAAGTCTTGTATACCGTTTTTATTTTTATAACGGCAAACATATTTCACAACGTTGCCTTGAAAGAATGAAAGATCATTCTTTGAAATAAATTCGTAAGGCTGTATTGGAAATTCTTTATAATGAGATCCTCCGATTTGTTTATCTTGTGGAAACACACTTTCAAATATATCTTTAGATGTCATAACCCCTTTCTGTTTTTGCATAAATTATATTTAACTCTTTCTTAGCTCTAGTAACACCAACATAAAACAACCTATGTTCATCATCAGGATTGTCTAAATACTTATAGTATGCTGCATTACTTAAATCTGTTATCAAAACTACGTTATCTCTTTCATTACCTTTTACCCCATGAATAGTTGATATTTTAATTCTAGGGTCTTTAGATAAATCCTCTCCATTTTTTATTAATTTCTGTATCTTACTTATTTCATTATCTCCTAAATCATCAAAAGCAATATACCACTCTTCATCAGTTTTTAAACCATATTTTTCTTTTAAGGTATCTATGTCATAAAAATCTTCTTTGGACATTTGTTTCATACTTTTTAAGTCTACATTTTTAGACATTTTGTTGGTTATCTTTTTATAATCATTATAATGTAGAGGGATGCCCTCTCTTAGTTTATTCCAATTTTCTATTAAAGAATAAATGTTTTTAACTCTTGGAGTTGAGTTTCTACGTTGAAAATAAAAATCATTTTGATCTAGATAATAAGCTATCTTTTCTAAGAATAAATTTGTTCTAGCCAATATTAACCACTCACCTTGAGATAAGTCTACTCTATCTATTTCCCAATGATATTTAACTTCACCTAAGTCTTCTTTTGGAACCCAATTCTTTTCTACTCTGTTTTTAACTTTTTTAATAATATTATTGGCAACATTAAATATTTTTTGAGGCACCCTATAAGATTGTTGAAGAATAACTTTTTCTCCCTCAAGATTAATAAAACTATCTGCGTCTGCACCATTCCATTTGTAAATAGCTTGGTCATCATCGCCTGCAATAATAGATCGTTTAGAATTTTTTTCTAATTTTTTAACGATGTCCCATTGTATTAAACTCAAATCTTGTGCTTCATCTACAAATATGACTTCAAACTTTGGACTTTCTCCTTTGTCTAAAAATTTTTCAAGCATGTCGATATAATCAATTAATCCTTTTTGTTTTTTATAACGATATAGCTCTTTATTAATTATATCTAACTTATCGTATGTAAGGTTATAGCTATTACCGTTTTGATTATATAAATCTATTGGAGACATTCTTTTATTTCTAGCTAGACTAATTAAAGAAATATAAGGATCTTTAGAATGCAATACACCTTCATGGTCATGATCATATCTAATACCCTCAAACTCTATCTGTAGATCTCTACCTAAGTCTCTATAATCTTTTTCTTGCATCACATTCTCTTTCTTCAAACCTAGTATGTTAAAACAAAATGAGTGAAGAGTTCTAAAATATGGTAAATCTTTTTCTGTTAAATTAAACTTATCCATAGCTCTACTCTTACCTTCTTGTGCTGCGTTTCTTGAAAACGTAAAATAACCTATCTTACTTGGTTCAACTTTTTGTAATACTTTCTCTAGTTCATTCATTAAATAGTAAGTCTTGCCTGTACCCGGCGGTCCGTAAATTATTTTTCTCATTAGTAATTATCCTTGCTAAAAGTTTTTTGTTTATATGTTTGTGTTTTTTTATCAAATCTAGCTACTACAAAGACTGAAAGTTTAGTTTTACCAACTCTCTTTGTAAAACAATGTAAGTGATCTTTTAACATCTGTGATGTTCTTTGATACTGCACTTTCCAATGTCTACGAGATAGATATTGATGAAAAAAATTGTCGAATACAAAGTAATGGTATTCATCCTTTGTATATGTCCCACCGTTTTTAAGATCTTCAAAGTCATCTTTCTTAACTCTATTTAAACAGTAATCTTCTAAATAATTTTTAAGTATGTCCTTGGTTCCTGTTCCCTCAGCCGGCTCCGTTATCTCTGCACCTTCTAATAAAATATTAGTCTTCTGTTTCCATTCGTTTGTCTTCAATGTAGGGGGGTTGAATCTAAGTTGCTTGACACATTCTTCTTGAAACAAAGCTTGGTTAGTCAAGTGTTTTGCAGAGTCTAAGTATAGTCTATCTCCATCTACGTTCATGTAATAATATGGTTCTTCTAGATTAACGACTTGTAAATCTGTCAAGTTAGGAAACACAGCTTCTTGTCCAATACCAAACTTTCTTGTTTTACATAATTTTTTATCACATAGACTACACATTGGTTGGTCATTACATTTATAGCCCCAATCTTTTTTATCATGTTGTTTAGTTATTATGTTTACTTCTGTATCAGACAATGGTTGTTCCATCGCACTTTCGTTAAATATAACTATTTTTGATTTCCAATTCTGTGGCCATTTAGACTTAGCATATACGCCATAATGAAATAGGGCATTATTCCTACCACCTTCACCAACTCTGTTTTGCATCATCAATTCAATACATGGTGGTCCATCACTATATTCTGATTTTGGTCTTTCTACTTTTATTGTTTCTATATCTATGACTTTTGTATCCTCATACAAATTAAAAAAACCATCTAGTGTAACAGCATTTCCATCTTTATCAAAAGCATATCTTGTTGTCCTATCACCATTAAAGTATGGTAAATTTAAAAAATTTCCTGTATCATCTTTAGATTTTAATTCACGTTGTTTTGGAAAAACTTCTGATCCACCATAACCTAATACAGATCTAATTTCATTTAACTTATCTTGCATCAGTGCAGCAGACACATAATCAGATGTAAATAAAAACACATGTGCACCACCTGACTTAGACCTAAATACTATTAGTGGTAAATTTAAATTTTGAATTTTATTTATTAATTGTTTGTGATCAAATCCTGCATAAGAGTCTATATCTATGCAACCCCATTTACATTTGTTTTCATCGTTGATTGGTATTACACCTAAACTATCTACACCCTCTAAATGTTTTTGCCATAACTCATCTGTAACAGGTTCTCTTTTAACAAATGATTTACCTTTTATTTTTGTTCCATTACTAATAGATTCTGTAACTTTAGTGACACCATGAGCACGATCTAATCCTTCAAATATTTCTGTAAACTTTCTAATATTTTCCATAGCTTTTTTAAGTGGGCGGATCCACGCTAGCTTAACCGCCCACTACCTAGGATTCTAGTAGTTTGAAGAACCTTGTTTTATTGGTTCATCCGAGCTATGTTTAGCCTCAATCTCACCCTTACCTACACTAATAGCGAAACTCTTAGCCATGTCGTAGATACTTTTGTCTGTAACAGGACCAACTTTTTCTACATCCCAACCAAACCATGTTCCTTTGTCATTAGACATTTGAACAGTCTTTAGTTTATAAATGTGACTATAAGTAGGCGGAGTAAACAAACCGTTTTTACCCTGCATTTTTAAACCCATCATCATTGAATTCCATTTTCTACTAACTTTAAGTTGAGTAGATTTCATAGAAATCAAAGCAGATTGAGGAGTATCACCTAGCTGCAACACAAAGTGATTCGCAGTATTATCAAGATAGTTACCATTTGGTAATCTATCTTTGTACGATTTGTCCCTAGTGGTTTGACTAATTATATCACTGTCTGCTTCATGTATTGCTACTGGAGCACCAGTGCTTTGTCCTCGATCTTGCCATTCGATGTACTGTCTTTTGTAGTGACATGGTACAACATTAACCTCATCGAAGAGTTGATTAGTAACCGTGTTTATGATTTTGCCGGGTTCAGCGCCCTCGACATATTTACCATCTCTTTTGTTAACCTCTGGAGATAGTTGTCCCAAAATCTTTAAGAAAGGTAACGCAAGATCTTCTTGCGATATATTTTGAGCACCTTGATTTGCGTCAGCTTCAAAAGTGTTAACTGCTAACGCTCCTTCTTTTTTTGTTGCTACTTGGTTCATGTTACTTGTTCCTTTTTATTGTTGTTTTATTCTCCGAAAATATTCCGAAGATTTCCGTTGGCATATCTTTACCTGCCTCAATACGTTCACGGACTAACGCTTTCAGAGTCATGGGTTCAACCTTCATCTTTTGTGTCGGTTGGAACCCTTGACCCTTCGCAAGTTCAGCATAATCTGCTGCCTTGTTATCTTCGTTACGACCAAATGATACTGAGATCTCGTTCTTAATTATATCACCTAGTCCATTGTTACGAAGCCAGTTAAACGCCGCCTCTTTGTTTGCTTCCGTAATGGTAGCACGATACGACGTTGAAACCTTTAGATGAGAACCATCATGCAGTTTTAATTCTGCAAGTCCCATCTCTGACATCATAGTTGGTATGATGTCACCAGAAACTTTTTGTATTTCTGACTTTAAACCTTTTACGTTATTTTCTTGATCTTCAAGTTGTTTTTGTAAAGACTCTAACTTCTCTACTTGATCTGCAAGTGACTGAATATTTTCAGTTTTTTTCATTGCATCTTGTTGGTCTGCCTCAAAATTAATTGTCATCTATTTCTCCTTTCTCGTATAAATTAATAGATATAGGATAGTATTTTCTCTCTTGTTTATCCCATTTTAAAACATTGTATTTACCATGTGTAATGTCAGATACAATTGAACAAGCAACCCCTATTATTGCAGGATCACCTGTCAGTAATAAATAATCTTTTACTTTAAATTTTTTTAAACCTTGTCTTAGTTTATAAACTAATGGACCTGGTGAAAAAATAATTTGAGAAAATTCTGGTAATAAAAATTTAAATTGCCCGTACTGAGATGCACCCATTATATTAATTTTAGGATTACCAGCTTGGGTACCAGGAATTTCTTGTATGACATAAACTATAGAGCTATGTGCATTTTTTATTTCTTCGTACTTTATGCTTTCTGACATTGACAAACTATATAATTTATAATATTTAAATGTCAACAAGAAAGAAAAAATGAATTACAAATTTAAAACAAAACCTTACGCACATCAAATAACTGCGTTAGAAAAATCATGGAATAAGGAGACTTACGCTTATTTTATGGAAATGGGTACAGGTAAAACTAAGGTATTAATAGATAATCTTGCTATGTTGTATGACAAAGGCAAGGTAGATGGTGCTTTAATTATTGCTCCAAAAGGTGTTGTAAAGACTTGGTACGAACAAGAGCTGCCAACACATTTGCCAAATCATATTGAGAACACAAAAGTTTTGTGGCAATCTAACATAACAAAAACACAAAGAGAAAAATTAGAGTCATTATTTGTATTAGGTCAAGATCTACATATTTTAATTATGAATGTAGAGTCTTTGTCTACCGATAAAGGTGTTAAATTTGCATCTAAATTTTTAAACTCACATAAAACAATAATGGCAATTGATGAGTCAACAACAATAAAAAATCAAGCTGCAAAAAGAACTAAAAATATAATTAATTTAGGTAAATTTGCAAAGTATAGAAGAATAATGACTGGTTCACCAATTACTAAAAACCCTTTAGATTTATTTAGTCAGTGTGAGTTCCTTGATCCGTGGTTATTGAATTTTGACTCCTTCTATGCTTTTCGTAATCGATACGCAAAGATGAAGACTATGCACTTACATGGTAGATCAATACAAATAGTAGATGTCTTTCAAAATTTAGGAGAGTTATCTGATAAGGTAAAAGGCTTTTCATACAGAGTATTGAAAGAAGATTGTTTAGATCTGCCTCCTAAAAATTTTATTAAGAGACATGTAGCTCTAACTCCTGACCAAAAAAGAATTTATGAACAAATGAAAAAAGAAGCTATGGCCATTCTTAATGGTAAGGTTACAACTACCATGACTGTGCTTACACAATTGATGCGTTTACATCAAATTACTTGTGGTCATTTTACAGCTGATGATGGTTCTACTCAAGCTGTTGAAAGTAATCGAATAAATGAACTTATGTCTATTCTTGAGGAAATAGATGGTAAAGCTATTATTTGGGCTAATTATCAATTAAGTGTTGGTGAAATAATACAAAGAATAATAAAAGAGCATGGTAAAGACTCTTATGTTCATTATTATGGTTTAACCTCACAAGAGGATAGGCAAGATAATATTCGAAAATTTCAAAACGATCCTAAATGTAGATTTTTAATTGGCACTCCACAAACAGGTGGTTATGGAATTACACTCACACAAGCTAATACTGTGATTTATTATTCTAATGGTTATGATTTAGAAAAAAGATTACAATCTGAAGACAGAGCACACAGAATAGGACAAAAGAAAACTGTAACTTACATTGATTTAATCGCTGAAGATACTGTTGATGAAAAGATTGTAAAAGCTTTACGAGATAAAATTAATATTGCATCCGAGGTCATGGGTGAAGAACTAAAGGAGTGGATATGATTACACCGTTTCACATTGTAGCAGCAACACCAATAAAACTTTTGTTTCCAAAACAGTTTAGTTTGTTATGGTTTTCAATTGTAAATGTATTGATAGATATTGAGGTTGTTTATTATTTTTTAACAACTGGTTATCCAAGCCATAAATTCTTTCACAGCATCTTAGGTGTATCTATTATAGGGTTTGGTTGTTTTTTTCTTTCTGTTTTATTTAAACAAAAAAAGTTACCAAGTTTTTTAGGATGTATTATTGGAGCATACTCTCATCATGCGATAGATTATTTTTGGTACAACTGGGGGTTGTACGGAATGTATTAAAAAACCGTTGGTATTGCTTGTGTATAACTTTAATTATTTTCTTGATATCCTATATTATCCATGATACTATCTTTTTATAAATATACAGGAGAATAAAATGAGTAAATTATACTATGTAAAATGTGATGATTTTATTTGTGATGTCACAGATAGACATGATCATGCAAAACAATTAGTTATCGAGTACCAAAAAGATGACGGTGTTGGTAAATATAAAGTTCAGTATTCAATTGGTAATTCTGAAATTGTAGTTACTACATTTAATAAACATAGAATGAAAAAGTTTTTAAACTTAACTAAGGAGGGAGTTTAATGATTAGATATATAGGTGTCGAAAAAGATACACCCAATTTTCCAAGAGTATGGGGAGAGGGTGAAACGCATACTGAAGCTAAATTACAATGTGAGATAGCTTTAAGGGAAAAGTTGTTAGGTAAATTAAAAAGAGGTTGTAGAGAAGATTTTGCTCAACCTGAAAGATATATTATTAAGGAAGAAAAAATTTAAATTTGGGGCAGTAGTGGGCTTCTGATAGTTCCTGCTATCTAGGTTGGTTCGGTTTTATTTGTTTACCCGTAAGCAAACCAACCACCACTACACTAAATCTTTAGCCTTACCTATTATAGGTTTGTATTTAGTTTTACCTTCAGATTTATACGCATGTAAAAATTGTTTTCTTGGTTGGTCAGATGTGTAGCTGCAATGTATCCACCCACTATTAGGTTCACCAGGAGTATAGAACTCTAATATTAATTGATCAAATTCTAAGTTTGCATAAATCCAATCAGCTAATTCTGCGTTGTCTGTTCCCATACACTCAAAATCTGCCGCCTCAGCTTTTGCATGTTGGCTGTTGACTGAGCTACCTATCTTTAGGCACAGCTGCTCACTACGGAATCCTGACGTTACTTTTACTCTACCGAAATGGTCACGTACCGGTTGCAGTATGTTTTCACAAAGTGCTTTTAATTTTTCTATTTGACCTGAGTTAGGATTGTTATTGATATCTAATCTAATCGCAGTGTCTGATTTAATTAATTCTTGAAGGGTAAAGTTACGTGATAAGTTCATTATTTCATTAAGTTCATGAGTAAAGCTAAAACAAGTGATCCCATCCCAGCTACAATCATATATTCAATTCTTTTGATACGATCTTTCATTTCTTTTATTTGTTCGAACGTTTGCTTTTGCATTATTCTACAAAGCTTTTCGTGATCCTCTATTTTTTGTAATGCAGATTTTTTAGCCATTATGTCCTCATTGCTATTTCTTGTTCTTCTGGTGATAATAGAGCTCTCTCGGTTCTACTTAAATTAGTCATAATGCCCGTGTTCGTTGGTGCTTGAGCCAAGAGATTTGTATCAACAGCTTGTGGTGCAGGCACATTACCTTGAGGCATTACAGTTTGATTAAATCTATTATCCAACTCTATGTTTTGAGCTAAGTTTATAGTCTCCTCTGCTTCCTTAACATTTTTTCCAATTAAATTTTTATCAATCAATTCAATCATAGTTGGTGTGTACTCATCGTCTTCAAACATTCTTGCATCAAAGATATTGTAACCAAATAATCTTTTAACTATTTCTATACCAGCTTTAGTTAAGAAACCATCTTTTTTATATTTTTGGTCTTTTAATTTTAATAACTCTTTTAATCTGTTTGGATCAACAATTATATCTGCTAATTGTCTATCTACATCTGCTCTAACTATTTTTTTCAACGCTGTAAATGTTCTACCAGCAACTGTGAATTGTCCTAATCTTGCTCTTATAATATCGTTAAGAGCAGTTTCTGTTCTACCTATAGTTGCTTGTGTAGATTTTCTAGTTGTGATTTCTAATGCATCTCTTATATTTTTTAAATCATTTACAAAAGTTTT
>LULK01001018.1_pt1 | contig 10651 bp, 7 predicted proteins | sample 728181 | NCBI WGS metagenome assembly LULK01 (sample SAMN03860291, study PRJNA289734) | marine metagenome | biome: seawater column; feature: ocean; material: water; isolation source: Red Sea water column Station 169 - depth 10m | place: Saudi Arabia: Red Sea | collected 2011-10-15 | depth 10 m | reverse complement strand
GTAGCCGGCGGCGCCGCTCTTGACCGCCTCGTAGAGGTCGGCCTCCTCGTCGGAGACCGTGAGCATGATGATCTTGGCCGAGGGCACGGCCTCCTTGATGGCCTTGCACGCCTCGATGCCGGTGCGCTTGGGCATCCGCACGTCGAGCAGGACCACGTCGGGGGCAGCGGAGGCCGCGAGCTCGGTGCCCTCGATGCCGTCACCGGCCTCGCCGACGACGTCGATGCCCTCCTCGACGGAGAGCAGCATCGTCAGGCCGCGGCGGAACAGCTCCTGGTCGTCGACGACGAGGACTCGGACGGACTCGTCGTTCTCGCTCTGGGACACGGGCCGAATCATGGCACGTTCGGGCCCCCCAGGGGGACCCGAACGTGTCATCCGTCGGTGCGCGGGGCTGGCCCGCGCGGCTCAGGTGCGTCTCAGCTGAGGGCTCACTCCTCGCCGAGGTCGAGGGAGATGACGCCGTAGTCGTAGCCGCGGCGGCGGTAGACGACCGCGGGCCGCTCGCTCTCCTTGTCGACGTAGAGGTAGAAGTCGTGACCGACCAGCTCCATCTCGTAGAGCGCCTGGTCGAGGGTCATCGGGGAGGCCGGGTGGGTCTTCTCGCGCACGACGAGCGGGCCGTCGCCGGTGACCGCGATGGGGCCGACGTAGCGCTCCTCGCTGGTCTCGGCGGGCTTCTCGTCCTCGACGACCAGACCACCGGGGCCCTCACCGGGCAGCGGGAGGCCGGCGGTCGCCTGGCCCACCGACATCGGGCGCTTGCCGCCGCGGTGGACGCGCCGCCGGTCAGCGGCCTTGCGCATCTGGCTGGCCATCTTGTCCAGCGCCAGGTCCAGGGCACCCATCTTGTCGTCGGCGGCGGCCTCGGCCCGGATCACCGGCCCCTTGGAGAACGCGGTCAGCTCCACGTGGACGGCACGGTCGTGCTGACGTGGGTTGGGCTCGCAATCGACCTCGACGTGGACCCGCATGATGTGGTGATCGTGCTTCTCGAGCTTGGTCAGCTTCTCCGAGACATGGGCCCGGAAGCCCTCCTTGATCTCGCAGTGACGACCGGTCACGACAACGTCCATGGCAATCCCTCCTCAGCGCGCACCGTCGGTGGTGCGCCGTTGGTGTGTGGCAGGAGGAGTCCGTCCGGCCGACCTGGTCTTCGTCCCCACAATCGCCTGCTGAAGCGTTCGCAGCTTCTCTGCCACTACTGGCCTTCTCCCGACATCGGTCACATCTGGTGACCTGGTCGAGGCAGGACTTACGTCTAAGCCGCACCGTGATCCCGCCCGGAGGCGGTTACGTGGACCGTTTCGCCTGCGACTGGCATCGGCTTGCCGTGAGGGCGTCCGGATGGACCGACGCGCCCTGACGACGCAACCACGGACCCGGACGGACTCCATGACGAGACGATAGGCCCAACGGCGGGTGCACGGAAGGGAACGAGGACCCCTCTTGGCAAAGCCTCAGGTGCGCCGTCCCCTCCCCTCGGTACCCCGCCGAGAGGTCGCCGCCACCGTGGCGCTGCCCAGCACCGGGACCCCCACGGCCCGCAGCGCCCGCTGCGCCTCCACGAGCGTGGCGCCGGTCGTCACGACGTCGTCGCAGACCACCGCCCCCGCGATCTCCGGTACGCCGCCGGCCAGCCGTCGCAGGGGCCCCGGGCGCACCCGCAGCGCACCGTGCAGGTTGGCGGCGCGCGCGGCCGTGTCGAGCCCGGACTGGTCCGCCACCCCCGGACGGGTGGCCAGCAGCGGCACCGAGCGGGCCGGCACCCCACCCCGCTCGAGCTCGCGCGCCGCCGCCCGCACCAGCGCCAGCATCGCGTCCCTGCCCCGGGCCCGCACCGCGGCGGGCCGCGAGGGCACCGGGACCAGCACGAGCACCGCGCCCGGGGCGACGCCGCCCTCCGCCGCCAACCCGGCGACGCTCTGCGCGAGCAGTGCCCCCAGTGGCGCGGTCAGCTGGTGGCGCCCCTGCTCCTTGTGCGCCAGCAGCAGCGCGCGCAGCGCGCCGGTGTAGCCGCCGCAGGACCAGACCGGCAGCAGGCCGGGCGGGCAGGGCCGCGGCCGGGTGCGCGAGCGGGTCAGCGGGGCGTCGAGGAGCAGGCGCTCGCGGCACGCGCGACACAGCACTCCCCCGGGTCGGTCGCAGGCCGCGCACCGGCCGCCGAGCAGCAGGTCACGGGCGCCGTCGCGCAGGGTGGTCGGGTCCACGGGGGCATCCCACCGCCTACCGGACCGCCGTCGGGACGACCGGGCGACGGCGGTGGAGGACCCGGTCAGGAGCGGGGCGTGTGGAGGGTCGGCGGGTCAGCCGGCGTACGTCACGAAGGTGAGGCCCTCGTCGAGCACCCGCGGCCCACGGACAGTGGCGTTGAGGTCGGCCAGCCCGGTGTCGGTCACGGCGTAGACGCGCGTGCCGCGTGCCGGTGAGCCGACGAGGGCGGTGGCGCCGGACAACGTGGTGATGATGCCGTCCAGCCCGCCGGGCGAGCCGTCGACGCCGACGGTGACGACCTTGGCCGAGACGTCGGTGAGCCGGTTGAGCACGGCCAAGGTGGTGGTGGACGTCCACGCGACGTCGCGGATGCGTCGGCTCGGGTCGTCGTCGAGGTTCAGCGGGCGCGACCGGGTCGCCCCGGTCACCCGCTCGCTGTCGTCCCCGCGGATGCGCGCCACCCGGACCGTGTCGGCGCTCGGACCGCGGACCACGGCGACCAGGCGGGTGCCGTCACGGGAGACCAGGAAGTCACGCACCTCCTCGCCGGTGACCCCCGGGACGTCCAGCACGCCACTGTCCTCCCCCTGCACCCACCTGACGACAGCGCCATCGGCCGTGCGGTCGAGCAGCCAGAGCCGGTCGTGGACGTCCCAGGCCGGTGGCAGCAGGTCGGTGCCGACGGCCGCGGTCGTCACGTCGGGCAGGCCGGGGTCGGTCGACGGGTCCTCCCGCGGCGTGACCCCCTCGCCGTCGGTCAGCGGGGCCAGCAGGACGGTGCCGCCGGCCTCGGACACCGCGGCGACGCGCGTGCCCAGCAGGTCCACGGCCACCGAGCGCACGCCGAGGTCGACACGACCCATGACGCCGCCGACCGGGTCCAGGGAGCCTGGCGTCCCCGAGACGAGCAGCCCGTCGCGCAGTCCGTGCAGCAGCGAGTCGGTCTGGAAGCCGACCGGGTCCAGCTGGTCGCCCACGGCCACGGGGATGCGCGTCTCCCCGCCCACGGTCCGCACCGGCCGACCGTCGATCGCCAGGGTGAAGGCGTCGACGTCGGGATCCTGGCGCAGCGTCCAGGCCAGCTGGGCGAAGAGCAGCTCGGTGTCGGCGGGCGAGAACGCGCTCGCTTCACCGGTCAGGCTGATGGCGGCCAGCCCGTCGGTCACCGGCACCGACAGGTCGACCTGGAGCCCCGAGGGCAGCTGGGTGCCGAGGACACCCTGCAGGGCGCGGCCCGGGCCGCGCAGCAGCCCGGAGACCAGCGAGGAGGCGAAGGTCGGGTCGTCGCCGACGAAGACCGGCTCCGGCACCAGCACCGACCCCGAGGGGTCGGGGAAGTAGAGAGCCACCCGGCGGTAGCGCTGCTCGAACCAGGTCTCCGGGACTACCAGGGCGTCGGGCAGGTCGGAGATGCGGTACTCGCCGTCCTCGGTCACGAGCCGGAACCCCAGGATGCTGTCCTCGGGGGCGAGGTCGCCCTGCCAGGCGCCGCGCGCGTCGAGCCGGCTGGCGCCGCCGAGCCGCACCTCGATCCGGGCGGCAGCGCCCGCCGGCGGCAGCGCGTCCTCGTAGACGATGGTGCCCGCGGGCGACCACGTCGACCGGGTCTCCGAGCTGAGGAACTGCTTGGCCGTCGACAGCTCGGTGGGCCAGGCCTGCATCGCGTCGAGGAAGCCCTTGACCACCTCGGCCGCGGACATGCCCTCCTGCGGAGGTCGCGCATCGATGGCGGCGGCACCGCCGGTGTCGGTGGCCGAGCCGCCCGACTCCTCGACCTCGACGACCGGCCCGGCCTCGGGCAGCGCGACGCAGCCCGTCAGCGCCGCGAGGCAGACGGCGACCAGGCTGGCCGCGACCCGGCGCCTCACACCGGCTCCACGACGTCGTCGGGGATGAGCGGGATCGGGCTGCGGCGCAGGGCGTCGCCGTTGCGCCGCGGCAGCGTGAGCCGGAACTGCGCACCCTCGCCCGGGCGGCCCCACGCCTGCAGCCAGCCCCCGTGCAGGTGGGCGTCCTCCAGGGAGATCGACAGCCCCAGGCCGGTGCCGCCCGACGTGCGGGCACGGGCGGGGTCGGCCCGCCAGAAGCGGTTGAAGACCATCGCCGACTCCCCCGGCGCCAGGCCGACGCCGTGGTCGCGCACCGCCACGGCCGCGGCGTGGTCGTCGCCGGCCACGCGCACCACGACGGTGGGCGTGGCGCCCGGGCGCCGCGGACCGGCGTGGTCGATCGCGTTGCTGACCAGGTTGCGCAGGACGCGCTCCACCCGGCGTACGTCGGCCTCGGCCAGGCAGGGCCGGTCCGGGGCCCGGACGACGAGCCGCACCCCGCGCTGGTCGGCCAGCGGCCGGGTGCTCTCCACGACGCGGTGGGCGACGTCGACGAGGTTGACGTCGTCGACCTCGAGCTGCGCCGCGCCGGCGTCGAAGCGGCTGATCTCCAGCAGGTCCGCGAGCAGCGTCTCGAACCGGTCGAGCTCGGTCTGCAGCAGCTCCGCCGCGCGCGCGGTGACCGGGTCGAAGGACTCCTTGGCGTCGTGCAGCACGTCGCCGGCCATCCGCACGGTCGTCAGCGGCGTGCGCAGCTCGTGGGAGACGTCGGAGACGAAGCGGCGCTGGACCCGGCTGAGCTCCTCGAGCTGGCGGATCTGGCGCTGCAGGTTGGAGGCCATCTGGTTGAAGGAGGTGGCCAGGCGGGCCAGGTCGTCCTCGCCGGAGACCTCCAGGCGCTCCTGCAGCTGTCCGGCTGCCAGCCGCTCGGCGACCCGCCGCGCCATCCGGATCGGGGTGACGACCTGCTGGGCCACCAGCCAGGTCACGCCGGCGACCAGCAGGAGCAGCAGCACCCCGGCGGTCAGCAGCGCCCGGGTGACCAGCGCCAGGGTCTCCTCGTCCTCGGAGGTCGGGAACAGGAGGTAGAGCGTGTAGGTCCGGCCGTCGGCCGGGAGCGTGACCTGCGAGCCCACCGCGATGCCCGGTTCGGAGACCGGCGTCTCCCCGTCGGGGGCGAGCCGGCGGATCGTGGTGAAGGTCCACGAGGGCGTCGCGACCGTCGAGAAGTGGTCGACCAGCGAGGCCGGCACCGACGTGCGGTCCAGGCCGAAGGTGTACGTCGCCCCGCCGCCGCCCGGGTCCGCCGCGACGCCCGTGGGACCCGCAGGGCCGGCCAGCACCACCGCGAAGTCGCGCGAGAGGCCTCGCTGGATGATCGGCTCGACCAGCGCCCGCTGCTGCTCGGCGGCGTCGACGTCGCTGAGGGTGGCCGAGGCCAGCCGGGTGCGGGCGTCCTCGGTCTCGTCGAGCGCCTCGGCGACGACGGCGTCGACCCGGTCGTCGAGCAGGCCGTCGCGGGTCTGGCGCAGCAGGAACCAGCCGACGACACTGACGACCAGGAACGACAGCACGAGGGTGCTGGCCACCACCCGTGCCTGGATGGAGCGGCGCCAGAAGGTGAGCGCGGCCACCCGTCGGCCGCTCAGGCGGTGCCGGCCTTGTAGCCGACGCCTCGCACGGTCACCACGATCTCGGGGTTCTCCGGGTCGTGCTCGACCTTCGAGCGCAGCCGCTGGACGTGCACGTTGACCAGGCGGGTGTCGGCCGCGTGGCGGTAGCCCCAGACCTGCTCGAGCAGCACCTCGCGGCTGAAGACCTGCCACGGCTTGCGGGCCAGGCAGACCAGGAGGTCGAACTCCAGGGGCGTCAGGCTCACCGGGCGACCGCCACGGGTGACCTGGTGGCCGGCAACGTCGATGTGGACGTCGCCGATGGTGAGCGTCTCGGCCTGCGCGGTCGCGTCGAAGCGGCGTACGCGCGCACGGATGCGGGCCACCAGCTCCTTGGGCTTGAACGGCTTGACGACGTAGTCGTCGGCACCGGACTCCAGCCCGACCACGACGTCCACGGTGTCGCCCTTGGCGGTGAGCATCACGATCGGCACGCCGGACTCGGCGCGGATCTCCTTGCACACGTCGATGCCGTCGCGACCGGGCAGCATCAGGTCGAGCAGGACGACGTCGGGGCGGTAGTCGCGGAAGGCCTCGACGGCCTCGTCGCCGCGCAGGCACATCCGCGAGTCGAAGCCCTCCTGGCGCAGCACGATGGTGAGCATCTCGGCCAACGAGGCGTCGTCGTCGACGACGAGTACCCGACCCTTGGTCGTGTAGTCGTCCTGCGGCGCTGCCTCACTCATGGTCACCATCTTGCACCCTCCCCCCTGGCGGGCGTGCGAACGGCGGCCCCGACACCGCGGGGCCGCCGTGCGCGATCGATCAGTAGCGGTACTCGTCGGACTTGAACGGCCCCTCGACCGAGACGCCGAGGTACTTCGCCTGGTCGTCGGTCAGGGTCGTCAGCCGCACGCCGAGCGCGTCGAGGTGCAGGCGGGCGACCTCCTCGTCGAGGTGCTTGGGCAGCACGTAGACGCCGACGGGGTAGTCCTGCGGCTTGGTGAAGATCTCGATCTGCGCCAGCACCTGGTTGGTGAAGGAGTTCGACATCACGAACGACGGGTGGCCGGTGGCGTTGCCGAGGTTCATCAGGCGGCCCTCGGACAGCACGATGATCGCGTTGCCCTCGCCCTCGGGGAACGTCCACAGGTCGACCTGCGGCTTGACGTTCTTGCGGACGACGCCGGGGTAGGTCTCCAGGCCGGCCATGTCGATCTCGTTGTCGAAGTGACCGATGTTGCCGAGGATGGCGTTCTTCTTCATCCGGCGCATCTGGTCGACGCTGACGACGTCCTTGTTGCCGGTGGCGGTGATGACGATGTCGGCGATCTCGATGACGTCGTCGAGGGTCGACACCTGGTAGCCGTCCATCGCGGCCTGCAGCGCGCAGATCGGGTCGATCTCGGTGACGATGACGCGGGCGCCCTGGCCGCGCAGCGACTCCGCGCAGCCCTTGCCGACGTCGCCGTAACCGCAGACCACGGTGACCTTGCCGCCCATGAGGACGTCGGTGGCGCGGTTGATGCCGTCGACGAGGCTGTGGCGGCAGCCGTACTTGTTGTCGAACTTCGACTTGGTGACCGAGTCGTTGACGTTGATGGCCGGGAAGAGCAGCGAGCCCTCGCGCATCATGTCGTAGAGGCGGAGCACACCGGTGGTGGTCTCCTCGGTGACGCCGATGATCTCGCGGGCGACGTTGGTCCAGCGGTCCTTGCTCGCGGCGAGGCTGCTCTGCAGCACCTCGAAGATGATGCGCTGTTCGGTGCTCGTGGCGGTGGCCGGGTCCGGCGCCTCGCCCTTCTTCTCCGCCTCGACACCGAGGTGGACCAGCAGGGTGGCGTCGCCGCCGTCGTCGAGGATCATGTTCGCGAAGCGCTTCTCGCCGGCCTCGTCGGTGCCCCAGTCGAGGATCTGCTGGGTGCACCACCAGTACTCCTCCAGCGTCTCGCCCTTCCAGGCGAAGACCGGCACGCCCGCGGGCGCGTCGACGGTGCCCTCGGGGCCGACCGCCACGGCCGCGGCCGCGTGGTCCTGGGTGGAGAAGATGTTGCAGGAGGCCCAGCGGACCTCGGCACCGAGCGCGGTCAGCGTCTCGATGAGGACCGCGGTCTGGGTGGTCATGTGCAGCGAGCCCGCGATGCGGGCGCCGGCCAGCGGCTTCTCGGCGCCGTAGCGCTCCCGCATGGCCATCAGGCCGGGCATCTCGTGCTCGGCGAGCTCGATCTCGGTGCGGCCCGGGCATCTCGTGCTCGGCGAGCTCGATCTCGGTGCGGCCGTAGTCGGCCAGGGACAGGTCGGCGACCTTGAAGTCCATCAGGGTGTCTCCTCGCAGGGGGTTGGAGCCAGGCCTGCGTCGCGCATCTGCGCACCGTCGGGATCTCCCACGCAGTCCGCCGTCCAGCGTAGGCGGACAGGCGTGACGACCGGGAATCCCGGCGGGTGGTGGGCTGGAGCGGCCAGCCGTCGAGCAGCCGTCGACCCGTCGCGGACCAGCCCGGGGGTCAGTGCGCGTTGCGCCGCGGCACCAGGTGCATCACCGCGACCAGGACGGCCCCGATGACCAGCCCCAGGACCGCCGAGCAGCCGGTGTTCGTCACCCAGCCGAGGACCGACCCGAGAGCACCCGTGGCGTCGTGCACGGCCTCCTCGAGGTGGTGCACGACGTCGTACGGCGCGTGCCAGCCGAGGTCGTGGGAGCCGACGAGCACGATGTGCCCACCCACCCACAGCATCGCGGCCGTGCCGACGGCGCCGATGACCTCGACGACCACCATGATGGCGGCGCGCGACCAGAAGCTCTCGCCCGCCACCTCGTCGAGGGAGATCACCATGATCTCGGCCGAGAGGATCAGGTCGGTGCGGATGGCGCCGGAGATGAGGGTCTTCTCGGTCTCGGCCGGGTTGCCGGCGGCGACCTTCTCCAGCGCCTCGTCGTCGTGGTGCCCGTGGCCGGGGCCGAACTTCTCCCAGATCTTCTCCGCGCCCTCGTAGCAGAGGTAGGCACCGCCGCACATGAGGATGATCTTGAGCAGGGAGGGCAGCAGCTCGCTGAGCAGCAGCGCGGCCGGCAGGATCAGCAGCAGCTTGTTGCGGATCGAGCCGATCGCGATCTTCTTGATGATCGGCAGCTCGCGCTCGGCCGCCACGCCCTGGACGTACTGCGGGGTGACGGCCGTGTCGTCCACGACGACACCGGCCGCCTTGGCGCTGGCGCGCCCGGCGGCGGCACCGACGTCGTCGATGGAGGCGGCCGCCAGCTTGGCGAGCGCCGCGATGTCGTCGAGAAGGGCGAAGAGTCCACCGGCCACGTCGGGAGCCTAGCGGTGCCTCAGACCCGGACCGTCTCCCGCTGCACGTGCGTCTCGATGCGCGCCGCGAGCTCGTCGGCCTCCTTCTTGGCCTCGGCCACCTCCAGGGCGTCCTTCACCCGGCGCTCGCCCCAGCCCAGCGGATCCACCGCGTGCTGCAGCACCCGGGCCACCGGTGGGCTGGCCAGCAGCAGCGCCACCGCGACCGACCCGAGCGTGGTCACGACCAGCCCGAGCGCGACGTGGTCGCCGAACAGCTCGCCGTAGCCCGCGTAGCCCAACCCCTTCACCACGAAGCCGTGGAAGAGGTAGACGATCAGCGTCGAGGCACCCATCGCGGTGAACCAGCCGCGCACCCGCGGCACCAGCGCCAGGAACGCCCAGGTCCCCAGCGTGCCGAGCACCAGCAGCGCGGCCCGGGTCAGGAACGCCTGGCCGTCGCTGACGTCGAGCTCCTCGTAGCGGGCCCGGTAGTAGAGCCACTCGGTCCCCGCCCAGTCGTCGGTGCGCGAGGTCAGCACCCAGATGCCGACGAAGACACCGAGGGCCGCCACCTGCGCCGCACGGCTGCGCAGCAGCTCGAGCCGCTCCGGGGTCGACTTCAGGCCCAGGACGAAGAACGGCAGCAGACCCAGGATCCGCGCCACGTCGAGCGTGTCACCGGCGTACAGCCCCGCGACCAGGGAGATGACGACGGCCAGCCCCAGGCCGCCCCACATGTTCTTGAACACCGGGGTCAGCAGCCGCCAGAAGAACAGCGCCGAGAGGTACCACATCGGCCAGTGCGGGTCGCGCCAGAGGTTCTCCAGCTCCTCGCCACCGACATGGATGCGGAACATCGCGATCGCGGCCTCGAAGAGCACATACGGCACGGCCACCGTGCGCACCAGCTGCCACATCCGCGCGCGGGTGTAGGTCCAGCGCTGGGAGAGGTAGCCGGTCAGGAAGACGAACGCCGGCATGTGCCAGGCGTAGAGGAAGTCGTAGAGGTGGAGGGTCACCAGCGCCATCTTGGCGTTGTCGAACCACGGGTCTCGAGAAGAGGCCATGGGAACCGTTCTTCCCGCTCCTCCCCCGCGGCGAAACGTGACGCATGCCCCTCTCAGCGACTCCTCAGGCGAGCGCCAACGACGGCACCCACCGCTGGGTGAGGTGCGATGAGCGCCAGCGACGTCCCATCCGCCGGTCGAGGAGGCGCGCCAGCGCCGTCTCGAGACCCCGTACGCCGACGAGCAACCTCATGCCGGCGCGACTGGAGGGTTCCTCGTGAACCCCTTTCACGACACGCCCTCCGGTCCTTGTCGACTCGGTGGTCGGGGTGGGTGGGCGCCTGGACGTTCGCGCTGCAGCAGGTCCTGCATTTATCGAAACCGTGCTTACGGTCGACTTCGATTTCGGTACCTGGTTGCGGTTCGCTCGACCCCTTCGGCCCGCTGGGGTGCTCGCTTGGGTTGCGCTTGATTCGTCCTCCACAGATTCCTCCCCGAGCCCGCATCCAGGGTTCCTTTCGAACTGGTGTTCTAGTAAACTCTGGACATGGCACTCGGACACCACGACACCCCCTCGCAGGTCACTCCTGCGGAGTCGACCGGTGACCTGCTGACCGAGATTCGCGACCTCGACAAGGCTGCTGACCAGGCCGACCGGGACCGGTTCATCGCGATCGCCGAGTGGGCTGAGCGCC
>LULK01002416.1_pt1 | contig 10658 bp, 11 predicted proteins | sample 728181 | NCBI WGS metagenome assembly LULK01 (sample SAMN03860291, study PRJNA289734) | marine metagenome | biome: seawater column; feature: ocean; material: water; isolation source: Red Sea water column Station 169 - depth 10m | place: Saudi Arabia: Red Sea | collected 2011-10-15 | depth 10 m | reverse complement strand
AATGTTGATGCGCCTACAGAATCCATTACAGCTTCCACACCCGCACCATTAGTAATTTCTTTTACTTCTTTTACAAAATCGTGGCTTCTGTAGTTTATGCAGTGTTTTGCACCATTTTGCAGTGCCAGTTGACACTTTTCATCTGAACCCGCAGTAGCTATTAAATTAATACCTTCCGATCTTGCCCACTGACAAGCAATTAAACCGACACCACCCGCAGCGGCATGAAACAGCACAGTATCTCCGCGATTAAGATGGGTTGTCCGATGAAATAAGTACTGAACGGTCAGCCCTTTCAACATTACTGCCGCACCAATTTTGAAACTTATTTCATCAGGAAGCTTACAAACTTGCGCAGCCGCCAAATTTCGCACATCAGCATATGCGCCTGGCTTCCCACTGGCATATGCAACCCGATCACCAACTTTTAAGTGTGCTATACCATCACCCACTTGTGTCACAACACCGGATGCCTCAACTCCTAAAGCAGTAGGTAACTCAAGCGGATAAAGACCGGTTCTTTGATAGATATCTATATAGTTTAAACCGACCGCCTTGTGCTCTATAGTTACCTCGCCAGAACTTGGTGGTTCTACTGAAAATTCTGCTATTTCTAAGTTCTCAGAGCCACCGAATTGTCTGATAATTACTTTTCTCGGCATTGGGTCCTCCGTTATGACTAAAAATTTCTGCTGCATGCCTTACAGATTGTATTTGCAAGACTCAACTAATCAAAGACTACCAGTTTATGACATTTTTTATGAAGTTAGGCGAGGTCGCTTGATGGGAAGAGGAATACCAAGCGAGCTCGCCGATACAACTAAACCAGGTTGTATAAATAATCTACTATATCTAGCGATGTTTGTCAAAACTTTTCTAAACTTTGTAGAAATACATAAATGTAGTAATCCGCTATCTATGCAGCTTAAGATATAGAACAAATCATAAACTAAGCCTTACTTATTATTGGCTTTTGCGCAATCAGAGATGATGAGACGGCTTTGGGATTATTAGAGTAAAATAAATAGATAAGAATAGATATAGAGGCTTATGATAACTGACTCTCACTCTCTTTTTCTATTCTAAACGCCCTCAACGATTGTCTGAACGCTGTCTGACGCTGCTTGTCTTTTCTTTTTCGCCTCAGAATACTTTTCCGAATGATACCAATTCATAGCATGATCATAGCTTGGGAACCGAATGATCACATTACGATCGCCTGGAGGATCACCTTCATAACTTGTGGCTTTACCCCCACGAACCAAGAATTCGCCATAAAAAGCATCTAGGGTTGGTTGCACCATATTGACATATTCTGCATATGCTTTTGGATCTTTGATTGAAATTTGAGCAATAACGTATCCGTATGGCATTTAATAAAGTCTTTATATCAGAGTTCTTTAGAAAGAGCCCAATCCGGCTCGAAACCCAGTACAATCGTTTCATTTGGCAGATCTGGGTTAAATAAGCGATTATGCGCCATAGTGGACTGATTCAGAAGGTTTTTAGGTGTTAACATCCAAACTTTGCAAGAAAGCTCGAAACTTTGAGAATAAGCAGAAAAAATCAACCGACAATTCTCCGAGGCCCGAATTTTTGTTGCACCAGGAGAATTGGGAGGAAATGTGGAGGTGAGAATGTCTGAAAATTGTTTATGTTTCTGATAATACGTAGCCGAAAAATATTGAATAGCTTGATTGCGACGCTGCGCCGGATCATTAGTTTTGCGAGCCATGTGAAGCATTTCAGGCGTTTCAGAATACCCGGGAAGTTTGTTCAGAATGGTAATGATCGCGCCCATACTTTCGTCACTACCCGCTATCAACACATCAGGCATTATGGAATTATCTGGACGGCCCATATTATCCCGCATCATTAGTTGGCGGCAATGACACTGCCACTTTAAAAATCTCTCCTTCAAGGGATGATTTGTGTAACTGTCGCCTAAAAGTGATGCAACCGAACTCATGTCCTTCCTATCCTTTCATTTTTAACTGGTAACTTTGTAATTTTGATCATGTGACAAACTAGGTATTCTTGCTCGCGCATGTTTTACTTCATCAAGATCAATGCGAGCCTGAATAAAGCCTCTCTCTTCTTTACCATCAGCCAAAACTTCGCCCCAGGGATTAACAATTAAACTGTGCCCATAACTTGCACCGCCCCCTGGGATTTGACCTACAGCGCAGGGAGCAACTATAAAACATCCATTCTCAATTGCCCGAGCTCGATTTAATACATGCCAATGAACTTCGCCGGTTTTTTTCATAAACGCAGCAGGAACTGCAATAACCTCTGCTCCGGCTTGAGCCAAATCTCTGAAGAGCTGTGGGAACCGTAAATCGTAACAAATCACATGCGCGAGCTTAAAATCGTCTAAATTAATTATTGATGCATGATTTCCAGCGATTACAGTTGCACTTTCACGATAAACCTCGGTCGCTGATATTTGAACATCAAAGAGATGAATTTTATCATAACGGCTGATTACCTTTCCATCAGCACTAATCATTATCGAACGATTCACGATTTTTTCGCTAGCAGCAGATACTGCAACGGATCCCAAAGAGACAGCAACCTTTGTTCGTTTTGCAAACTGCTGAAAAACTGACACCATTGGATGATCCTCATCAGGCGCAGCTGGAGGTTTCAACATACCTTCTTCACTAACCAGACCAGAACAGTACTCTGGAAGAAATAGGATATCCGCCCCCGCCTCTACTGCTTTCTCCGCTATGGGCAAAGCCTCATCAATAGCTTCACCTATAGTGGCTTTGGGACAGGTTTGAAGGCACGCTATACTAAGACGCCGTGCCAAAAACTTAGAACTTCATGTATGCTTTACGCAACTTAGCCAAAGGATGTCGATCAGACATCTGAAATTTTAGAAGAAGTTCACGCGCGATCATATCCCGATCTTGCTGATTATCTGGCAAATCAATGCTGCTTGGAATTCGAACCCAACCATTATTGTTTCGATCAAAAACTGCCGGTGCTCCTTCTTCGTAGCCCATATGTATGTCTTCAAGCCAATTTAAGTCATCCCAGCCCATAATTTCCATGTATTTTTTCAAAAATGGGGTGAGCCTAGACTTGTCAGGCACTAAATTTACGTCATACCGATACCCGATATGCTGACCAATTTCTTTCTCACGTTCACTTTCTAGGCCATCTGCATCATTAATAAACTGATTGACATCTTTAATTTCAGACCCGCGATATTGTGTTCCAGCCATATTATCTACTCCTTAAAGATGATGGTAATCTTCTACACCAACCGTATGGTCGGTTCCTGCCAATGGTACGCCTGCCATCGCAGATGCTTCCATCGTCAACGCAGCCAAATCTTCGGGCTCTAGACTATGTAAGTTTGTCTTACCACAAGCACGCGCAAAGAGCTGCGCTTCTATGGTTAGCGTATGTAAGAAATTATATACACGCTCAGCAGCTTCATCAGGATCAAGACGTTTACGCAGCTCCGGATCTTGCGTTGCCACCCCAACTGGGCAACGACCAGTGTGGCAGTGGTAGCAATACCCAGGCTCAGCACCAATTTCTTCAGGATAATTGGCTTCTGGGATATCTTTGTTACAGTTTAATGCCATCATAGCTGAATGACCAATCGCGATTGCGTCGGCACCCAATGCGATAGCTTTTGCAATATCAGCTCCATTTCTGATGCCACCAGCATAAACCAAACTAATTTCACCTCGTTTACCAAGATCATCTATAGCTTTTCGTGCTTGTCTAATGGCTGCCATCCCAGGCACACCGGTATCTTCGGTAGCCAAGTGTGGACCAGCTCCGGTACCACCTTCCATGCCGTCTATGTATATAGAGTCTGGATCACATTTTACCGCCATCCTAACATCATCATAAACTCTTGCAGCACCTAATTTAAGCTGGATTGGAATTTGCCAATCGGTCGCTTCGCGAATCTCTTGAATCTTTAAGGCAAGATCGTCTGGACTTGGTCAATACCAGCAGGAAGAGAACGCATTTCGGCAACCTGATCAGTAACCTTTTGTCCCATCAAATGGCCACCTAGTCCAACCTTACAACCTTGACCAATGAAGAACTCACATCCATCCGCCAACACTAGATGGTTCGGGTTGAAACCGTACCTTGACTGAATACACTGGTAAAACCACTTGGAGCTATATCGACGCTCATCTGGGATCATACCACCCTCACCAGAACATGTCGCAGTTCCAGCCATAGTGGCTCCACGAGCAAGAGCCGTTTTAGCTTCATAGCTAAGAGCTCCAAAACTCATTCCGGTTATATAGACGGGTATATCAAGTTCAAGCGGACGCTTTGCTCGAGGACCGATTACAGTTTTTGTCTCACATTTCTCACGATACCCTTCAATAACGAACCGAGTGAGCGTTCCTGGTAAAAAAGTTAAATCATCCCAATGTGGAATTTTCTTAAATAGTGAAAACCCACGCATTCTATAACGTCCAAGCTCAGACTTTATATGAATATCATCCATCACACGAGGTGGGAAAATAAAGCTATCCCCGATACGGTTTACGTCGCGGTCCAATATTTTTTTTCTAGGCATATCTCCGTCGGCCATAGGTTCTATCCTTTCATTAAACTTATAAAATTAATTTCTTTTCGTTCGGTTCCAGATTGTCGTAGTTCCAGAGTTGTTTACCGGCCACAATCTTTGTAAAATGATCAACGCCTTTTTCTGGTAACATTCCATACTGAACTAACTTGCTATTCAACCAGTTTCGGTCAAGCTCAGTAAGTTCAGCCGTTACGGCATCGACCCCTAGGGATTTAATTTCACCACCTACAAATATGGTGCCATCATACATAGAGTCTCCAAGATTTTTACCAGCATTACCGCAAACAATCATACGCCCTCGTTGCATCATAAAGCCTGAAAGAGCCCCGGTGTCTCCACCAACGATTATCGTTCCACCCTTTTGATCTATACCAGTCCTAGATCCGACCGATCCTCGGCACACGAGATCACCACCTCTTATAGCCGCGCCAAAAGTTGAACCTGCATTTTTTTCGATTACAACTGTACCAGCCATCATGTTCTCTCCACACGACCAGCCAACACGCCCATTGATCCGCACATTAGGACCATCGATCAGACCTACTCCAAAATACCCTAAGGAACCTTCGATTATAAGGTTTAGTCGGCTGAGAATACCAACACCAAGCGAGTGTTTACCACGGGGATTTTTCAATACAATAGTTCCATATCCCTCAGCCATTAGAGCTCTGATATTAGAGTTTACTTCGGTAGTGGTCATATTATCGGTATCAAGCTCGGTCCGCTTATTGTAGTCCACATCTGGAGCCCACGGGTATGTGAAGCGCTCCTCCGCGTCAGGATCAAACTCGATGTAAAGCGATTTTCCACTGAGCGCTTCAGTTCTCATTCCGAGAGCTGTTACACGCTCTTCTTGAGTCATATTTTTCAATTCTGCATCACTTACGCTTTCCATACCCGAACCTCCTCATCATATGGATCATATGTATCAATTTCTTGCGGCAAAATAGCACGTATAGCAACTTCCTCAGAAGCCATCGCTATCAAATCATCACTTTCGTAGAGCACTAGTGGCTTTGCTGCCATCGTATCTTTTGCCATACCAAGGTGATCTTTTGTGGCCACCAAATAGGTAAAGACGCCATCAATTTCTTCTATCGAATTGCGCAACGACTGCTCTAGCGTAAGGCCATTAGCTAAATTATGTGCCGTGTAGACTGCTAAAAGTTCACTATCACAATTTGACATGAAACGATGTCCTTTTCGCTCCATCTCTCTACGCATAATCCAATAATTAGTAATCTGACCATTATGAACTACACTCACGTCATTATATGGGAACGCCCAATATGGATGAGCAGACCTAATATCAACGTCGGATTCGGTAGCCATTCTCGTATGACCTATTCCATGAGTACCATTGAACTCAGTCAAACCATAGAGCCCAGCCACATCAGCTGCATCACCCAGATCTTTAATTAATTCAAGCCCATTTCCAAGAGATAGAATTTCAACGTTTTCCGTCTCCTCGATATGCTCAGCCAACTCAGCAGTGTCACCATCATGCGAAATCAAATAACGCAACGCGTATTCAGTAGACTGCTCCTTTGAAATAACCTTCACGTTATGTTCGTTCATAATTTCTTCAACTGCGGAAATCCGATCAGCAAGCACCTTATGTATGCCCCGACCTGTAGCCATGTCCTCAGCTTCTCCCACCTTTAAACGAAGCACATAGACACCCTCTTTAGACTCACCATAAACAGCGTAACCTGTAGAATCTGGGCCATTCAGAAACAAAGCTACCGTTTGTAAATATGCCGTACCCGAAGGATACCCAGATAATCCTCTTAAGGGGGAAAAAATAAGCATTTCACTGCCAAAAAAATTAATGGTGTGCCCTACGGCAGGCACTCCATGTACATATCATTATCCCAATCAGTCGCTGTGGACATAAAACGAGCCCATTCATCGAATTTGTACTCATGGTACAATCGGTACATCTCGCCCGGCATACCTCTACGCACGACTTCACTCTGCTCCAGATAGCTTAGAGCTTCACCTAAAGACATAGGAAGCTTTTTAACATCTTTACCTTCTTTGATCGCTTCATAAATATTTCTCTCTTCAGGCTCTCCTGGGCTGATATTATTGTCGATCCCGTCATCCATAGCAGCTAGCAAAGTTGAGCCCATTAAATAAGGATTAACCATAGAGTCGACAGAACGATATTCAAAACGCCCAGGCGCAGACACACGAAGGCCAGTTGTTCGGTTTTGAAAACCCCAATCTGCAAAAACCGGTGCCCAGAAACCTGTATCCCATAGCCTCCTGTATGAGTTAACAGTCGAACACCCAATAGCGGTCAGAGCTTGAAGGTTTTTAACAACACCACCGATCGCGACCAACCCTTCAGCACCAGGCATTTGTGGATCATCATCATCTGGCATAAATGTGTTACTGCCGCCTTTAACATACATGTAGTTTTCGCGCATGCCTGGGAGGTTATCAGGATCATTTCCACACTTAACGAACTGATCTTCACCACCTCTCCAGAGAGACATATTATGGTGACAACCAGATGCTGAAACACCCATAAATGGTTTCGTCATAAAACAAGCAAATATACCATGCTCTCTGGCTACTTGGGCACAAATTTGCCTATAAGTAGTAAGTCGATCTGCATTTCGCAAAACATCATCAAACATCCAATTCAGCTCAAGTTGACCTGGGGCGTCCTCATGATCACCTTGGATCATATCCAAGCCCATTTTTCGAGTGTATTCCATGACTTTCATAGTAACTGGACGAAGGCTTTCGAACTGATCAATGTGATAACAATATGGCTTTGAGAAACCGTCTTTTGGCTTTCCATCTTCATCAAATTTTAGCCACATCATTTCTGGTTCTGTTCCGATCCTCAACTGCCTGCCATGCTTAGCTTGGAAGTCTTCGTGCATGCGGCGCAAGTTCCCACGACAATCAGCGGTTAAGTATGCACCTGGATCTGTTTTTTCCTCACGATTGCGAAATAGTGTGCAATAAAAACGACCGATTTTTGGCGCCCAAGGTAACTGCATAAATGTTTCGGGCTCTGGTATGCCCACCAACTCTGCCGCTTCCGGACCGTATCCCAAGTAATTACCTGCGCGGTCAGTGAACAGATTTACGGTTGCGCCATAAACCAGCTGGAATCCCTTCATAGCGACTGATTCCCAATGATCGGAGGGTATCCCCTTGCCCATGATCTTTCCGGTGACTGATACGAATTGGAGGTACAAGTACTCAATCCCCATCGAGTCTATCATCGCACGCACTTGTTTAATTTTCTCATCGCGCCCAGGCGCCTCGACAAAACGTTCAATATCCATTTCAGCCACTTTAACTCTCCCTGTTTAGTATTCCTGGCGCTTAGCCATTTGAGTTTATGTTATCTTCTTACGCATCTTAGCTCCAAGGATAGGGACTATTCGATACAGGGTGAAGATTACCCTTTTCAAAACGATCAAACCTAAATGGCTCAAGAAGCTCTTGGCTCTCGCCCATTAACTCGTCAGCTATAAGATGACCAACTCCAATCATCTTCCACCCATGATTACTGTCAGCGATTAAGGTTGTATTGTCATGAAAATGATCAAAAACAGGAAAACTATCGGCGGTAAAGCAGCCAAGACCACCAGATGCTTCCCTATGGTATTTACCCATCATGCCCTCGAACCTTTTATGACAATGAGCGAGTGCGGACACCCACATATGTGCAAATCCGTCAGAGGCAACGAACTCCGGTGATGAAGGGCCGTATGGATCAATGGCCACTTTGTCTACCTCCGTGTCAACTTTGTATGGAGAGGCCCCACCCTGAATACCGTTGAAATGCCAGTCTGGCTTGTAATAAATACCCCAAATTTCATCTGAAATTAGCGACCCATCAACACAAGAATGTAAGGGTGCGTCTGTATCTACGTGCACCACTGGCGGGGGTTTGCCATCATTCGTCTGCAAAACTTCTGGAGGCAATTGAAGAACACCCTCTTCAAGTTGCCAGAATCGCCACATATCGATATCATGATGCAATTCACCAGATAGATCCTTAAGACTGATCTTTTTCGGCATGCCTAACATTTCCCAAAAGTCACGCGCCCACGGACCAGGAGCAACTACGAGTTTGTCACACGATACCACTCCATGCGAAGTATCAACTGCCTTTATGCTTGACGAACCATTTTCAGTATTCAGGCCTTTCACTTCGACACCAGAAATGATGCGCACGCCTCGGTCTTCGACTTTTTTAGCCAACCCATACATCGATTTAGTGTTGTTAGAGTAACCGCCTCTTTTTTCATGTAGAACAGACGTTATGTTTTGGGCCTGCCAATCGCTGAACATATCTTTCATATATGCATCTGAGGCGCTTGCACCTTCTATAAAAACACTTTCATACCCAATGGCCTTCTGCTGCTCATAAATTGAGGCCACATCCTCGCGCATAGATTCACACGAAATCTGCATGTAACCTACTGGGTGATAGCTGAGACCTTCAGGATCACTTTCCCAGATATTTACGGAGTGAGCCATCAACCGACGCATTGCTGGCTGGTAGTAATTGTTACGAACAACACCACACGCAATCCCAGAAGCTCCAGAAGCAATTCCTGACTTATCTAAAACAATTATACGTCCTTCGACAGCTTCACCTTTGGAACTCAAACGTTCTGCCAAACGCCAGGCAGTTGAGAGGCCATGTATACCTGCTCCAATAATTAAATAATCCGCATGCGTTGGAAATGCCATAAAACCTACTCCCCTCCTAATTCAAGCGAACAACTGATTTCGCGCTATTTGGAAAAATAATCCCTATATTTTAGTCGTGAATTATGAACCAAAAGTCAACCTTTTTTATTCCAATACTTGATTAATTTTTCGAATTTGTATAGATTGGTACAAAATTGGAGCAAATAATGGTTGTGATGACAGAAAATAAAAAAAAGTTGAATGCAGCTGACCTTGCTTCTCTATTACGAAGCGAGATTAATCTTGGTCAATATGCTCGCAATGACAAACTTCCAACAGAAAGAGATATGGCAAATACTTATGGTGTTTCCCGAGGCACGGTACGTGAAGCACTAACAAAGTTAATGGAAAATGGACTCGTTGAAATCAAACATGGTAGTGGTACGTATGTTACTTTCGACGGAAAAGTATCCACGCCAAACGCGATCCAATCGGCGAATCCATTAGAGTTGATAGATGCACGTTTTGCTTTAGAACCCCACATTTGCCGTCTTGCGGTACTACATGGTAGGCGAGAAGATTTCGACAAATTAACCTTGCTTTGCGACAAAATGGAATCAAGCCTGCATAATACTTTAGAGTTTTCAGCAGCAGATACAGAATTTCATCACACCCTCGTACAATGCACTCGTAATGTTTTACTGATTTGGATTATTGACCAAATTAACTCGGTGAGAGGTCAAAGTGATTGGAAGAGAATGCGCGGCCTCACACTTAATCCGACCATAATTGATCAATATAATAAACAACACCGTAAAATACTCGAAGCCCTCTACAGACGCGAGCCTGAAGCAGCGGCTAACAGTATGAAAGACCATTTAGAAACTGTTAGATTATCTTTAACACGAGCTGCAGCAGCCTAGATTTAGTATCATGGCCTAAACGTGCGCAGAAGTCTGGAGCCAATTAAGATAAAGGCGTTCTGCCATCGTATTAAAATCATTCATATGGACCGCACAATCCTTTTCAAGTTTTTCCCGCCCGCTAGGGCCTAGGGCTGCTTTCAAACTGTCGGCATATTCCGAGATTGTTGACCAGTCGGCAATTGTGGAATGCTCGATTTCGACGTGAAACTGCATCGAATAAGCTCTAGGGCCCCAACTCATCGCTTGAACTGCACAATCTTTAGAGGTCGCAAGCACTTTCGCACCCGCTGGAAGTTTCTTTATTTCAGCACCATGCCATTGGAGGCAGGATATTTTTTCGGGTATACCATCGAATAAAATCCCGGAAGCCCCTTCTTCGGTCAGTTGAACCTCCATGACACCAACCTCAGCAGTTTCTGACTTACCAACAACGCCACCGAGAGACTCAGCTAACAATTGATGACCCAAGCACAAGCCAAGGA
>LULK01000650.1_pt1 | contig 10694 bp, 10 predicted proteins | sample 728181 | NCBI WGS metagenome assembly LULK01 (sample SAMN03860291, study PRJNA289734) | marine metagenome | biome: seawater column; feature: ocean; material: water; isolation source: Red Sea water column Station 169 - depth 10m | place: Saudi Arabia: Red Sea | collected 2011-10-15 | depth 10 m | reverse complement strand
ATTAAAGTTAATTGTGGAAAAATAGAAATCTCAAATAAAAATAAAATTTGTCTCATATCTGGTCCATGTCAACTTGAGTCAGAACAGCATGCATTGGATATGGCAGGAAACATTAAGGAAATTACTAGTAAATTTAACCTTGGTTTCGTTTATAAAACTTCATTTGATAAGGCTAACAGAACCAGTCTAAAAGGAAAGAGGGGTATTGGTTTGGATGCCTCATTACCGATTTTTGATAGAATTAAAAAAGATTTAAACGTGCCGATATTAACCGATGTACATAATATTGATCAATGTTCAGTCGTTGCAAAACATGTGGACATCTTACAGATTCCCGCATTTCTATGTAGACAAACAGATTTGTTAGTTGCTGCTGCGAAAACAAATAAAATTATTAATGTTAAAAAAGGACAATTCTTAGCACCGTGGGATATGATCAATGTAACAAAAAAAATTTCAGACTCAGGCAACAATAATATTTTAGTAACTGAAAGAGGAGCAAGTTTTGGTTATAATACTTTGGTTTCAGATATGAGATCAATACCAATAATGGCTAAGAACGGCTATCCAGTTATTTTTGATGCTACTCACTCAGTTCAACAACCTGGAGGTCTTGGTGAAAAAAGTGGAGGTCAAAGAGAATTTGTAGAACATTTATCAAGAGCTGCTGTAGCAGTAGGTGTAGCTGGTTTATTTATTGAAACACATCAAGATCCAGATAATGCTCCTTCAGATGGTCCAAATATGCTACCATTAAATAAATTAGAAAACTTGTTAAAGCATTTAACAGAAATAGATAATTTAATAAAAAATTAGTGAGCAAAATTATTAAAGTAAAAGGCCGACAAGTTTTTGATAGTAGGGGAAACCCAACTATAGAAGCTGAAGTTTTTACAAAAAATAATAGTGCCAAAGCTATTTGTCCATCTGGTGCCTCCACAGGAACTTTTGAAGCCTTTGAAAAAAGAGACAGTAATAATAAAAAATATTTAGGTAAGGGTGTCCTTAATGCTGTTAATTTGATAAACACGAAAATTTCAAAAAAATTAAAAGGTCAAAATATACATAATCAAGAAAAAATTGATGCAATAATGATTAATTTAGATGGATCTAAACAAAAAAAAAAATTAGGAGCTAATTCTATTTTAGCTGTTTCTATTGCAACAAAAAAACTTTCAGCAAAAGAAAAAAAAATGTCTTTGTACAAAACATTTCTTATAAAGAAGAATTTTAAATTACCCTACCCAATGATGAATATAATTAATGGCGGTGCTCATGCAAATAATGGTCTTAGAATTCAAGAATTTATGATTAGACCAGATAGAGCAAAAAGTTTTTCTGATGCGATGAGAATATGTTTTGTAGTAATTAAAAATCTTCAGAGATTGATTAAAAAAAAAGGATTGTCCACATCTGTCGGTGATGAGGGTGGTTTTGCACCAATGATAAATAATAACAATCAAGCCTTAGATTTAATAGTTTCTGCGATTAAAAAGTCTGGATTTATTAATGGTAAGGATGTTTCAATTTGTTTAGATGTAGCGGCAAATGAACTTTTTAAAAAAAAAAAGTATTCCATTCATTCAAAAAAATTTATCTCGGTGGAGAAATCGATTAAAGAATATAAAAAGATCATTGAAAAATATAAAATCAAATCAATCGAAGATCCATTTGCTGAAAATGACTGGATTTCATGGAATAAGTTGATGAAAACTATTAAAAAAACTCAAATAGTAGGTGACGATCTCTATGTTACGAACTTAGAAAGACTTAAAAAGGGTTTTTTAAATGTTTCTTCTAATGCAATTTTGATTAAATTAAATCAGATCGGCACAGTGTCTGAAACTTTAGAGGTAATTAAATTTGCTCAAATTATAGGGTTTAACACTATTATTTCTCATAGATCAGGGGATAGTGAGGATACATTTATTGCTGATTTAGCTGTAGGGACCAACTCGAACCAAATAAAAACTGGGTCATTAGCGAGATCAGAGAGGGTAGCTAAGTATAATCAATTAATTCGAATAGAAGAAGATCTTGGAAATAAAGCAATAATGAATAAGATTCATTAATGCTGAAAAAATTAAAAAAAAATTACTTCATATTCGTATCAACTTTTTTAATCATATACTTTTTTTTCAATCTTTTATCAGGTCAAAGAGGATTAATATCTTATTTCGATAAAAAACAGCATCTTAATGAGCTTAAAATGAAAGAAACTCTAATTATTAAAGAAATTAAAGACTTGGATTTTAAAAATTCATTACTAAGTGACAATCTGGATCTTGATTATATTGAGACATTAATTAGAAAAAGGTTCTTATTTGGAAGAGAAAATGAAATAATCTACATAGTTAAAGAATGACACAAAAAATTAAACCTAGACACCCTGAAAAAATAAAAAATCCTATAAATCCAATCAAAAAAAAACCAGATTGGATAAGATCAAAACTGCTTAATAGCAGAGAGTTTTTCATAACCAAAACAGTCGTAAATAAAAGTAATCTTGTTACTGTTTGCCAAGAAGCTAACTGTCCAAACATAACAGAGTGTTGGAGTAAAAGGCATGCTACCTTTATGATAATGGGTGACACATGTACAAGAGCATGTGCATTTTGTGATGTTAAAACAGGTAAACCCGAAAAACTTGATCCGTATGAAGACATTAAAATTGCTAATGCGGTTAAAAAACTTAATTTAAGACACGTAGTCATCACATCAGTTGATAGAGATGATTTACCGGATGGAGGTTCAAACCATTTTAAAAAAGTGGTAGATACTACAAGAAAGAAAAATCCAAATACTACAATTGAAGTACTAACTCCAGATTTTCTTAGAAAAGGTGAATCTTATAAAAAGTTACTTGAGGCTGATTTAGATGTATTTAATCATAATATAGAAACAGTTCCTAGACTTTATTTAAAAGTTAGACCAGGTGCTAGGTATTTTGCATCACTTGAACTTCTTAAGAATGCAAAGAAAGATAATAAAAAAGTTTTTACTAAATCTGGAATTATGGTTGGACTTGGTGAAAAATATGATGAAATTATTCAAGTTATGGATGATTTGAGATCTGCAAATGTTGACTTTATTACTATTGGTCAATATCTACAACCTTCTGTAAAACATCATCCTCTTGAAAGATATTACCACCCAGATGAATTTAAAGAATTAAAGTTAATTGCAAAATCAAAAGGGTTCCTTTTAGTTTCGTCATCGCCACTAACAAGATCTTCTTATCATGCTGATGAGGATTTTGCTAAACTAAAACAAAATAGAATTAATAGTCGTTAATGCCTAAAGCTTCAGTTAAGCGATTAATTGAATGTAAAAAAGAAGACTTAATTAAATTAGTATTAGATGTTGAAAAATATCCAGAGTTTGTTCCTTTTTGTTTTGATGCAAAAGTTTATGAAAACAAAAATGAAGGTGATTTGACAAAAATAATAGCAGACTTAACTATTGGTAAAGGACCATTTAAAGATACTTATAAGAGTGATGTAGTCTTTGACAAAAACAAAGATTCAATATTTGTCAAAAACATTGATGGTCCTTTGAACCATTTATCAAATAATTGGACATTTACTGATAAAAAAAATGGAATTACAGAAATTATTTTCGATATTGACTTTGAAATTAAAAATAAATTTTTGAATTCTTTAATGATTGTTTCATTTCAATATGGATTAGAGAAAATAGCTGATGCATTTCAAAAGAGAGCTGAAGAGCTATTTAGCAGCTCTAAGAATTAAATTTAATGCTTTTCTAACCGTAGCTTTTTGTATTGAAGATCTGTTTTTAGCTTTAAATAAGCATTTATTAACTTGTATTTTGTTACCTTTTTTAACTCCAATATAAACTAGACCAACAGGTTTTTCTTTAGTGCCACCTTTAGGTCCTGCAATACCAGTTATTGAAACATTGATGTTAGCTTTAGATATTGTAGATAAATTTTTAACCATTGCTGAACAGCATTCATGGCTTACAGCGCCATACTTTTTAATAATATTTTTATTTACTTTTAAAATCTTAATTTTTGCATGGTTAGAGTAGGTGACAAGACCTAAATTAAAAACTTTTGATGCACCATTAATCGAAGTTATAGAGCTGGCTAATAATCCTCCTGTACATGATTCTGCAAATGAAATTTTAAGTTTTTTTTTAGTCAGTAGTTTTATTAAAGTTTTCATTGGATAAAATAGCTTTTAAAAATCATAAAACATATTAATGATAAAACAACATAAAAACCTGCGCAAATATCATCCATAATTACACCAAAACTATTTTTAAATTTTTTATCAAAAAAATTTACAGGAAATGGTTTTACTATGTCGAAAAATCTAAATAAAATAAAACAAGCACCATAAAAAATAATTGCTTCATCAGAAGATTTTTCTGTTCCATGTGAAATCTCATACATATATATTGGTATAGATTGACCAATAAACTCATCTATAACAACTTCTTTTGGATCTTTGTTTGTATTATCTCTAATATGGATTGCGACCGCTATAAAAGAAAAAAAAAGGATAATTATTAGAAACAAAAATATTATAATTGGAGACAAATTTAATATCTGAAAAAAAATATATAATAAGATCACAGTTGCTAAAGACCCAAAAGTTCCAGGAATTTTTGGAAATCTTCCTATTCCAAACATTGTAACAAAATAGGTATTAATATTTTTAATCATATCTTGAGATCGAAATTATTACCTCACAAGCTATTGCTTTTTCTTTTCCTATCAAACCTAATTTTTCTACTGTTTTACCTTTAAGATTTATTAAATCTTTTTTTAGATTTGTGAGTTTAGATATAGAATTAATAATTATAGTTCTATAATTTGATACTTTAGGTTGTTCGCAAATTAAATTAATATCTAAATTATTTATAGAAAAATTTGATCTATAAAGATTTTCTATAACTGGCTTTAACATTTTTACTGATCTTATATTCTTATATTTTTTTGTGTTTGGAAAATATGTACCAATATCTTTTCTTCTTAATGCTCCTAAAATAGCATCAGTAATTGCATGTAAAATTACATCACCATCAGAATGTCCTTCTAAACCTGAATGAAATGGTATTTTTACTCCCCCAAGAAAAAGTTTTTTATTTTTCACTAATCTGTGAATATCAAATCCTAATCCATAGAAAGTTTTTGACGTTTTTATATCATCTAAATATGTAATCTTATTATTAGAATTTTCACCTTGGATAAATTTTACTTTATAGTTTTGATTTAAAAACAATGTAGCTTCATCATTAATTTTAGATTTTTCTTTTGTTGCAAGTTTATATAATTCTTTAAAATTAAAAGCTTGTGGTGTTTGTGTTAATAACGAATTTTTTCTATTTAAGTTAAACACCTCATTATTAACTTTATATTTAATAGAGTCTCTTGAATTTACGATAGGAACAACAGCCTTATTTTTTTTTAAATTTTTTGAGATATTTTTGAGTAATCTTAATGAAAAATTTGGTCTCGCAGCGTCATGAATATAAACATTTTTTGGCTTATATTTCTTGATGAATTTGAGTGCATTTAAGGATGAGTCTGCTCTTTCTTTACCACCTTTAATGATGGTCACCAATTTTGAATATTTCTTTTTTTTTAGGTATCTCAAATTGTTCGACACAATAATTATCTTTTTAAATAATTTAGATTTTAACGATTTTTCTATAGAATGATCTATAATTTCCTTATTCTTATATTTATAGAATTGTTTAAGAAATTTTTTACCAAATCTCTTACTTTTCCCTGCAGCTAATATTACAAAATAGTTGTTCATTTGTTTAAATGCTATAATTCTAAAATATGCTAGATTTTTTGAAAAAAAATATATTTATAATCATTCTTTCTACTATCACACTATTTATAGGTTTTTTAACATTTTTAACATTCATTGACAGAAGTTTCATTGAATTAAATCAAAAAAATTTACAATTTTTATTAATTCTTAACATCATTTTACTTTTTTTATTGTTCGCATTCATCTTTGTTGAAATCAAAAAATCTATTAAAAATGATATTGATAAAGATGGTTTAAATTCTAATAAAAAATATATTACTTATTTTTCGCTTTTTACGTTGATACCTTCAATATTGATTTCGGTATTTTCATTATTCTTATTCTCCTTTGCTTTAGAAAAGTATTTTGACAAAAAAGTAACAACTGTTGTTAATAATTCATATGAATTAGCAAAAAATTATGTGCAAGAAGTAAGAAATAAAGTCGAAGCAGATATTATATTAATTGCTTTTGATACTAATAAAAGTGCTAATTTTTTGAATGATAATGAAAAAGAATACTTAAGATTCTTAAGAACGCAAAAACTAATAAGAAATGTTGATGAAATACATATAATTGATAAAGATAAAAAGTTATTATTTACATCGGAACAAAAAATTAAATATCGTCCTCCAGTCGATAAGGCATTAAATCTAGTTTTGGATGATGATAGACCTTTAAAAATTGTTGATGCTCAAAACAATATATCTGCAGCAATTATTAGACTACAAGCTTTTGAGGACCGTTTTTTATATGTTATAAAATTTTTAGATGAAAATATTTCTTCATATTTATCCGAGTCTCAAGAGGCAATTAATTTTTATTATACTGTAGAAGAAAGAAGTACTGGTATTAAGATTTCATTTATTTTGATTTATATAATAATGGTGACTTTATTATTGTTCATATCGATCACTATTGCTATTAGATTCTCATCTAGATTTTTTAGATCAATCAATAATCTAATATTGGCATCTACAGAAATTGGTCAAGGGAATTTAGATACAAAAGTACCCGAAATTAAAACAGATAAAGACATGGAAATTTTGAATAAAAATTTCAATTCAATGATAAGTAGACTCAAAAATCAACAAGAAAAATTGATTATCAACGAAAGATATAAAGCTTGGGGTAATTTATCTAGAAAACTTGCGCATGAAATTAAAAATCCTTTAACACCAATTCAATTGACTATCGATAGAATAAAGGACAAGTATACAGGTAAAATTTCGAACGAGGAACAAGCAAATTTTAAAGAAAATTTAAAAATTATTAACAACCAAATTAAACAGATTGAAAATCTTGTAAATGAATTTTCTGATTTTGCAAGAATGCCAAAACCAATTTTTAAGAAAAATGACCTAAACAAACTATTAAAAGAAAATGTTAAATTACTTTCAGAAATAGATAGCTCTATAAAATTAGATTTCACATCTAAAAAGAATCATACAATTTTAGAGTGTGATAAAGAGCAAATAAATAGAGTATTTTTTAATTTAATTAAAAATTCTATTGAGAGTATTCAGCAAAAATCAGATAAAAACCCTGATTTTAATAAGAAAATATCAATTGAAATTTTAGATAATAATGACCATATTAAAATAACTTTCATAGACAATGGTATTGGATTTAACAACTTAAATAATAGAATTGATGAAATTTTTACACCTTATTTTACCACAAAAAAAAATGGAACTGGATTAGGTTTATCAATTGTAAATAAAATCATTAATGATCATGGAGGCGAAATCAAGTTTTACCCTATAAACGAAGGTGCAAAAATAGAAATTGATTTTAATAAAAAATGGCAATAGAAATTTTAATAGTTGATGATAACGCTGATATAAGAAATATTCTCAACGAATTAATACTTGATGCAGGTTATAAAACTAGAGTTGCCGCAAATTATAATCAAGCTCTTTCCGAAATAGATAAAAAAATGCCGGATGTTGCAATTTTAGACGTCAAATTAGATAAAGGTGATAATGATGGTATTGAACTGTTATCTCATATTAAATCAAAAAACAATGACGTGCCAGTAATTATAATCACTGGTCACGCCAATGTTGAACTTGCAGTAAGCTCGCTCAAACACGGAGCATTTGAATTTATAGAGAAACCTTTTGATAAAAATAGATTGTTAAACTTTATAAAAAGAGCTGTTGAGAATTTGAATTTAAAATCGCAAAATAAAGAATATGAAACAAAATTATTCTATTCTTATGATCTGATTGGTGACAGTAAAAATATATCATCTATAAGAGATCAAATTGAGAAAATTTCAATTACAGAAAGTCGAATTTTGATTAATGGACCATCAGGCTCAGGAAAAGAGTTAATAGCTAGAAAAATCCATAAAAGATCTAAGAGAAATAATAAACCTTTTATTATTTTAAATGGTGCTTTACTTGACTCGAATAAATATGAACTTGAATTATTTGGAGAGGAAAAAGATAATGGTTCTATATCTTACGGTGCTTTAGAAAAAGCTAATGAGGGAACTTTGCTCATTGACCAAGTTTCAGAAATCCCATTAGCGATACAATCAAAAATTTTAAGAGTTTTAACTGATCAAAAATTTAAAAGATTAAATGGAAATAGTGATATAAATGTAGATGTTAGAATTATTTGTTCATCAAGTAAAGATTTGAAAGAGGAAATTAAAATAGGTAATTTTAGAGAGGATCTTTATCATCGTTTAAATGTATTCGAAATAAATGTAAAACCTTTGAATGAAAGAATTTCAGATATACCGTTGTTGATAGATTATTTTTCTGGTCTTATCTCTGAAAGCTACAGTATTAGCAAGCTTGATATCGACTCTGATGACAGTTATATTTTAAATCATAATTGGAAAGGAAATGTAAGAGAGTTAAGAAATTTGATTGAAAGGATAGCTATTTTACAACCAGATACCAAAGATAAAGTATCAAATATTGTTAAAGAATCCTTAAAAAATGATAGTTACGTTGAAAAAGTGAGTGAAAATACTCTATCTGTGCCACTAAAAGAAGCTAGAGAAAAGTTTGAAAAAGAGTATTTAACGATGCAATTAAAAAAGTTTAATGGAAATATATCTAAAACAGCAAACTTTGTTGGAATGGAAAGAAGTGCTCTTCATAGGAAGCTAAAAGGCTTAGGAATAAAAGAGTTTAATTAAATGAATATTATTATTTGTGGGGCAGGAAGAGTAGGCTTTACCATTGCAAAACTGTTAAGTGACCAGGGTCATTCTATTACTGTTATTGATCAATCTAGTGAAGATATTCAAAAAATTAATGATAGTTTAGATGTTAAAGCTATAGTTGGAAAAGCAACATATCCATCAATACTTGAAAAAGCTAATGCTCCAGAAACAGATATGATAATTGCTGTTACTAGAAATGATGAAATTAACATGCTAATTTGTCAAATAGCTTATTCTATTTTTAATATACCTAAAAAAATTGCTAGAATAAGATCCCAAGACTATTTAAATCCTAAGTTTACAAGAGTTTATAACAAGGAAAATTTACCAATTGATGTAATAATTTCACCAGAAATTGAAATTGCAAAATCTATCCAAAGAAAGTTAGAAGCTCCAGGAGCCTTAGATAGTGTGCCTTTCACTGATAATAAAATAAGGTTATTAGAAATTCTGATAAAAAAGAATTGTGAGTCTATTGATATTAAATTTAACGAATTAACAAAAAAATATCCCAAATTAGAGGCTAACATAATTGCAATTAATCGAGAAGAAAAGTTCTTCATACCAAAAAAAACAGACACAGTTAAAGAAAATGATAAGATTTACGTAATTATTAATTCCTTACAGATGGGAGAGACGTTACAAGCTTTTGGCCACAATGAAAGAATATCAAAAAAGATTTTGATAATAGGAGGTGGAAATATCGGTTTTAACTTAGCAAAGAATATAGAGGAAACTCTTGACACTGTGAGAGTAAAAATAGTTGAAAAAAATAAAGAACGAGCCGAATTTCTAGCAAGTCAACTAAATGATACAATTGTTATTCATGGTGATGGCTTAGATGAGGAGGTTTTAGTGGAAGCTAATATGGAAGAGTCTGAAACTGTTTTAGCATTAACCAATGATGACGAGGATAATTTAATGGTAAGTGTTTTAGTTGAAAAATTTACTAAAGATCAAAAAGATATAGAAGAAAAACGAACTATGGCTCTAATTAACAAACCTAATTATTCATTATTGCAATCATCATTAAAGATTGATGATTTAATTGATCCAAGAATGAACACAGTCTCAAGTATTTTAAAACACGTTCACAAAGGTACAATTGAAAATGCCTACACAGTTTCTAATGGTGAGTTTGAAATAATTGAGGCAGAGATTATTGAAACATCTGAATTAATTAATAAAGAGTTGAAAAATTCAAACCTTCCAGAGGAATTAAGAATTGGCGCAATATTGAGAGATGAAAAAGTTATTATTCCTCGGTCAGATTTTATCTTTAAAAAAGATGATAAAGTAGTTTTTATTGTAAAAAAAGACACGATACCTTTTGTAGAAAATATTTTCAGATTAAGTTCAGTTTAAATAAATGATAAAATTACAGGTTAAATACCTTAGCTTCTTTTTTGCAGTGATTTCTTTATTATCTTTCTTTAATATAATTTATTCTTACTACTTAAATTTCTACTTAAATTTAAACACTTACTATTATTGCTTAATTTCCTCTATTTTTCTTTCAGTGCTATTTTTTAAAATTAAATCTCATGAAAAAAAATTTTCAATTTTTGATAAGATATTAACTGTTTTTTTTGGGTATTTACTCATACCTGTTATTTTATCAATACCTTTTTATTTTAGTATTTATAATTTAACTTTTTTAAATTCTTATTTTGAGGCCATTTCTGGTTTTACATCTACCGGATTTAGTATTTTTG
>LULK01000647.1_pt1 | contig 10716 bp, 10 predicted proteins | sample 728181 | NCBI WGS metagenome assembly LULK01 (sample SAMN03860291, study PRJNA289734) | marine metagenome | biome: seawater column; feature: ocean; material: water; isolation source: Red Sea water column Station 169 - depth 10m | place: Saudi Arabia: Red Sea | collected 2011-10-15 | depth 10 m | reverse complement strand
TGCATTGGCTGTTCTTGTACATGAAGGAGCCCACAATCTACTTTTTTCAAATTCTAAAATTAATGATTTTATCTCTCAATGGTTTTGTGCCTATCCTATTTTTCAAGACAATAGAGTCTATAGGCCTTATCACTTAAAACATCACAGATTTACAGAATCTGAACGCGATCCAGATTTAGCTTTGAGTGCACCATTCCCAATAACTATAAAAAGTTTTCTTCGTAAAATAGCCAGAGATCTGCTAGGGATAACAGGGTACAGAAGATATTCCCAGGCCTTATCGTCAATTTTTAAAACTGAAGCAGATAGTTTCTCAGATAAGATGAAGAAGGTATGGTTTAAGATTCATGGTTTCTTGATCACAAACATCTTCATCTTCGCAATAATTTCGACCTTCTTAGACTGGACGCTTTATTTTCTGCTTTGGTGGTTACCAGCCTTCACTTATTACAGCTTGATTATTAGGATAAGGAATATTGCTGAGCATTGTGTCACACCTGGGTCTACGGATTTTGATAATACGAGAACAACACTAACAAATCCTTTTGTAAGGTTTTTAATGGCTCCGCATGGAGTGAATTATCATCTTGAACATCACTTATTTATGATGTGTCCATGGTATAACTTACCGAAGGCACATACTATGATGATTGAAAATGGATATGAAGATAGAATGTGTATCGCAAATTCCTACAGAAGTGTTTTAATGAAAGCAGTGAGTGCCTAACTATGAGTCAAAATAAAGATAATCTTAAAGATAAGCTAACACCTGAAGAGTATTATGTAACCCAAAATCATGGGACTGAACCTGCATTTAGTGGAAAATATGACTCTAATAAAATGCCTGGTACATATCACTGCGTGGTATGCGGAGCAGAAATCTTCAGTTCCAAAGAAAAATATGATTCTGGATCAGGTTGGCCGAGTTTTTTTCAGCCTTCGGTAGAGAGTAATATTGAAACTCAAGAAGACCGCTCAGCTGGTATGATTAGAACAGAAGTTCATTGCAATAATTGCAAGGCTCATCTTGGACATGTTTTTCCCGATGGGCCTCAGCCTACAGGACTTAGATATTGTATCAATTCGGTCTCAATGGATTTTACACCTTCCGAAGAGGATTAGGCCTGAGCCAAGACGACCCATCTCAAAAAAAATCTTTAAAGCTCTTAGCAAGCAGCGGACTAGTTTCATTCTGGACTTTTGTATCAAGAATACTCGGATTGATTCGAGATATTGTCATTACTGGCTTGCTTGGAGCAGGAGTGGCATTAGACACCTTTGTTGTTATCATGAAAATACCAAGTGTTTTCAGGAGATTATTCGCTGAAGGAGCTTTTAATCAAGCATTTGTTCCAGTGCTTGCGGAATATAAAGAAGATAATCCCAGCGAGATCAAAAACCTCATAGATAATACCTTTGGTGCTTTATCTGCCATTTTATTATTAGTCACAACTTTAGCTCTTTTATTTGCACCAATTTTTGTAATGATCTTTGCACCTGGTTTTTATATGGAACCTTTAAAAAAGGATTTGGCCATAGATATACTTCAGATTACTTTCCCCTATTTAATTTTGGTTTCTTTAGTGGCATTTTCCGGCTCAATATTAAATTCTTATCAGAAATTTTCTCTACCAGCGCTTACACCTTTATTTTATAACCTTAGTCTTATTGCAGCTGCCGTTTGGTTTGCGCCTAAATTTGAACTTCCAATCTATGCTATTGCATGGGGAGTATTTGCTGCGGGTATCATTCAAGTCTTCATTCAAATACCTGCATTAGTAAGTATGGGTTTATTGCCTAAATTCAAATTAAATATGAGTCATCCGGGTGTAAGGAAGGTGATGTATTTGATGATTCCAGGAATTATTGCTGGAGGAGTAAGTCAAATAAATATGCTTGTCGACACAATACTGGCTTCACTACTACCTACAGGAAGCCCAAGCTGGCTTTATGTTTCTGATAGGCTAATGCAATTGCCTTTGGGAATATTTGCTATTGCTATAGGAACAGTGATTCTCCCTAGACTATCATCATTGTTTGTGACAGAAGATAAAACATCTTTCTCTAATACTTTAGATTGGTCTATCAGATTAATATTGCTCATAGGGATACCGGCAGTTGTAGGTTTAATTATGCTTGCAGAACCGATAATCTTAACTTTATTTGAACGAGGTGCTTTTAATTCTCAAGATTCTTTGCAAGCTTCATATAGCTTGATTGCTTTAGCATTTGGTTTAGTTGCATTTATGCTCATAAAAATTCTGACACCGAGTTTTTTTGCTCGACAAGAGCCTAAAAAACCAATGTATGTCGCTTTGGCTTCAATGATTTTGAATGCATTTCTAGCCTGGTTTTTAGGCTTTAATCTTAGCTATGGTCATGTAGGTCTTGCACTAGCAAGTTCCATATCAGCCTTTTTTACTGTATTAACCTTGTTAATCCTTCTTAAACGCGATGATGTTTACAGGCCTTCAGAAGGGTGGCTTTTATTTTGGTTAAGATTGGTTTTTGCCTCTCTGCTGCTAGTTCTATTTTTAAATTTTTTTGGTCAAGAAGTTGCCTATTTAAGAAACTCAAGTGATTTTGAACAAATACTCTATCTTTTAAAGATGATCATCATTGGTATAGGTTTGTATTTGATTGCTTTAAGATTAACAGGATTAAAAATTAAGAGCTTTATGAATTAGCATGTATCTAATAAGAGGAATACAGAATATAGATCTTTATCTTTCTCAATATAAAGAAGTTGATCTTATAGCAACTATTGGTAATTTTGATGGACTTCATCTTGGGCATCAGCACATCATTAAGAATATGAAAAAAGATGCTACCCAGAATAATTGGCAGACTCTTGTAATTTTTACTGAGCCACATGCAAAAGAGTTCTTTGCTGAGGCCTTAGGAACCGAAGAAGAAAAACCGCCTAGAATTTTTCCTTGGCCTGAAAAAGTTAAAAGATTAAAGGAATTAGGTGTGGAGTTTTCATTTTTCCTAAACTTTAACAACCAGCTAAGAAAAATGACTCCTGAAGTTTTCATAAGAGAGGTTTTGTCAAGATTATCAATAAAGAAGATTGTTATTGGGGATGACTTCAGGTTTGGTGCCAATAGGGAGGGTGACTTTAATTTCTTAAAGAGCTGGGGAAATGAAAATGATATTTTAGTAGAGAATACAGAAACTTTTGAAGTAAGTGGAGAAAGAGTAAGTAGTACAAGAATTAGAAATTCTCTTATCGCAGGAAATTTTAAAGAGGCAAAAGAACTTTTGGGAAGGCCCTATACTTTCAGTGGAAATGTAGTTTACGGTCAACAACTTGGAACTCAATTAGGTGTACCTACAGCAAACTTATGGCTACCAAAAAATAAGCTTCCAATAGCAGGAGTTTATGTTGTTAAAGTATATTTTGGAGGTAAGCATTATGGTGGTATTGCTAATATGGGCACCAGGCCAACAGTCAATGGACAGCATCCAGTTTTAGAGGTTCATATTTTTGAATTTTCAGGTCACTTGTACGGAGAAAAGATCACAGTTGAGTTCTTAAAAAAAGTAAGAGAGGAGAAGAAATTTGATGGTTTGGATGCCTTGAAAGAGCAAATTTTTAAAGATATTTCTTACGCGCAGGAATATTTGAGTTAAAGTGCCAAAATTTAAAATATGTCTGATTACAAAGATACACTGAATTTACCCAATACTGGATTTGCTATGAAGGCTAATTTGCCTTCAAAAGAGCCGAAAATGATCGAATTTTGGGAAGAAATAGATCTACGAAAGGAAGTGGCTAATGCAAGGCAGGGCAGGGAAAAGTTTATTCTTCATGATGGCCCTCCATATGCTAATGGACAAATTCATATTGGACATGCTGCGCAAAAAGTTCTCAAAGACATAGTGATTAAATCTCAAACTCTTAACGGGAAATATGCTCCTTATGTCCCTGGGTGGGATTGTCATGGACTGCCTATTGAATTAAATGTTGAAAAGAAGAAGGGCAAAGCAGGTCATAAGATTCCACTATCCGAGTTTAGACAAGCTTGTAGAGAATATGCTCAATCCCAGATTGATATGCAAAAGAAAGATTTTAAGCGATTGGGAATTATTGGAGATTGGGAAAATCCATATGTAACTATGGACTTTACTTTTGAAGCAAACATAATCAGATCGTTAGGCAAAATAATTAAAAAGGGACATCTTCGAAGAGGAGACAAGCCTGTTCACTGGTGTGTTGATTGTGGTTCAGCCTTAGCTGAGGCTGAAGTAGAGTATCAAGACAAGATATCAACTTCCATAGATTTTATTTTTCCTATAGATAATAAAACTGTGTCAAAGATTTTCTCATGCTCATTAAAGAACCCATCCTATATAGCAAGTTGGACGACTACTCCATGGACATTGCCCGGCAACATGGCTTTGACGATAAATGAATCATTTACCTATGCTTTAATCGAGATAATTCATGAAACGAGAAAAATTAATATAATTATTGCTGAAGATTTAATAGATTCGACCTTAGAAAGAATTGAGGTAGAAAAGTTTATTTCCTTAGGAACTTGTAAAGGCTCTGATCTTCTCGGTTTTGAGGCTACTCACCCTTATCTTGAAAGAAATTCGTTAATAATATCTGGAGATCATGTTACAACCGATGCAGGAACAGGAATAGTACATACCGCACCAGGTCACGGATTAGAAGACTATACTGTAAGCACCCAAAATGGTATTGAAGTGCTGAATCCAGTAAAAGGTAATGGAACTTATAATGAAGACGTGGAGCATTTTGCAGGGCAATTTGTTTTCAAAGCAAATGACAATATAACAACACTCCTTAAAGAAAGAGGAGTTTTATTATCGAAATCGTCTTATAAACATAGCTATCCCCATTGTTGGAGGCATAAAAGTCCTGTCATGTTTAGAGCAACACCTCAATGGTTTATTTCTATGGAGGAAGAAGATCTCTTGAAACAATCTCTAAATTCTATAGATTCAATTAACTGGGCACCAACTTGGGGTCAGGCCAGAATGAATTCAATGCTGGAAGAACGTCCAGATTGGTGTATATCTAGACAAAGGTCTTGGGGTGTACCGATTGCTTTACTGATACACAAAGAAACAGGCGAGCTACATCCAGAAACTTCAAAAATTATAGAAAAAGTAGCTGATTTAGTTGAATTAGAAGGTATCCAAGCCTGGCATGATATAGAAATCAAAGATCTAACCAATGATTATGAGTCTTACGAAAAAATAACAGATTGCTTAGATGTTTGGTTTGATTCTGGAGTTACTCATGCTTGTGTATTAGATGTAAATGAAGATTTACATTTCCCTGCTGATCTATATCTAGAAGGGTCTGATCAGCACCGAGGATGGTTTCAGTCATCATTACTTACAAGTATCGCGATGAAAGAGGTTCCACCTTACAAAGCAGTCTTGACTCATGGCTTTGTAGTTGATGCTGAAGGCAAGAAGATGTCTAAATCTCTCGGAAATGTCATTTCTCCTCAAAAAGTATGGGAGACAATGGGTGCTGACGTTTTAAGAACATGGGCAGCATCTACTGACTACACCAAAGAAATTGTTCTTTCTGATGATATTTTAAAAAGATCATCTGATTCTTACAGGAGAATAAGAAATACAATAAGATTTTTATTAGGGAACTTAAGTGATTATTCAGGCCAAAAACTGGCTCCTGAAAAACTTACAGAATTAGATAAGTGGATGATCCTTAAAACTAAAAACCTTCAAGAGGAGATCATAGAAGATTATCTAAATTATGACTTTCATCATGCGTTTCAAAAAATCCATAATTTTTGTGCCAATGATTTAGGTGGTTTTTATTTAGACATACTAAAAGATAGACTTTACACAGCTAAATCAACTTCAGATGCTCGTCTCTCTTCACAAATTGCTCTTTCCAATATTTTGCAAGCATTATTAAGATGGATCAGTCCAATTCTTTCTTTTACTGCAGAAGAAGCATGGCAGCTATTGAATAATGATATTAAATCAGTGCATCTACTTGAGTGGTTTGAGGAATGGGATGAGGTAGGTAACTTAATGTTCTCTAATGATGAATGGACTAAGATTTTAGAAATTAGATCAGAAGTGAATAAGCATATAGAAGACGCAAGGAATAAAGAAATCATTGGATCATCATTAGAAGTGGAGTTGGAGTTATTTTGTGAAAAAGATATTAAAAATCTTCTTGATAAATTTTCTAGCGAACTAAGGTTTATTTTTATTACTTCAGAAGCAAAAGTCTCAGATATTGGACAAGAAGGCAATGATTCAGCCATCCAAGGAATGAGAGTTCAAGTTAACAAGATTACTCACCAAAAATGTGTTCGTTGCTGGCATAGCAGACCAGAAGTTGGAACTATTAAGGGACATGAATCTATTTGTAAGAGATGCTATGACAATGTCAAAGGAAATGGTGAAATAAGGATTTTTGCCTAATTGTGACTTATTCACATGAAAAAGATTATTCTCCTTGTATCTCTCATTTTTACAGATCAACTCAGTAAGTACCTTGTAGTAAAAAATTTTTCCATAGGAGAGAGTTTAAACTTGCTACCCATTTTAGATATTTATTTAATATTTAATACCGGTATAGCTTTCAGTTTATTTGATGATGGAGGAGACTTAGGGAGATGGATTCTAGTCACTTTAGTTTTATTTGTTTGTTTATACCTGATTTATATTTTGGCTTTTGAAACTTTAAATAAATATGAATCCTTAGCATTATTATTCATACTGTCAGGAGGGATTGGAAATTTAATAGATCGCAGCTTTAGAGGTCATGTGATTGATTTTATAAATTTTTACTATGAAAACTACTCATTCTATGTTTTTAATTTTGCGGATTCATTTATAACAATTGGAGTAATAATTTATATTCTTGATATAGTAATTTCAAAACTTAGACTAAATGGAAATAAGACTAGCTAATACTCGTGGTTTCTGTGCAGGAGTAGACAGAGCCATAGAGATCGTTAAGAAGGTTATCGAAATGCACGGCGCACCAGTATATGTAAAACATGAGGTAGTCCATAACAAAACCGTTGTTGAAGAATTAAAACGATTAGGTGCAATTTTTGTAGAAGATATTAAAGAGATACCGGAAGGAGAGGTTGTTGTTTACAGTGCTCATGGTATTTCAAAAGCAGTTGAATTTGAATCTGAAGTCAGAAAACTTGATGTATTTGATGCGACATGTCCTTTAGTAAGTAAGGTACACGCTGAAGTTAATACATATGCGAAGATGGGGTTTGATTGTTTGCTAATCGGTCATAAGAATCATCCCGAGGTAGAGGGAACAATGGGACAGTTTGATACATCATTTGGCGGAACAATTACTCTTATTGAAGATATATCAGATGCTAAAAAGCTAAATTATAAAGATTCGTCCCGTTTGGCATTTGTGACTCAGACCACTTTATCTGTAGATGACACAAAAGAAATAAAAGATTTTCTGATTGATAGATTTCCAGATATCAAAGGCCCAAAGAAGGATGATATTTGTTATGCAACCCAAAATCGACAGGATGCAATTAAGCAATTAGCTCTAGAGTCGGATCTAGTGTTAGTTATTGGTTCTGAAAATAGTTCTAACTCCAATAGACTGAGAGAAATAGCTGAACGATCAGGAGTTGAGGCTTATCTTATTGATACTATCAGTGATTTACCTTCAGAATGCTTAAAAGGTAAATCTAAAATTGGCCTTACTTCGGGAGCTTCTGCTCCAGAACATCTTGTGTCAGAAGTTATAGATAAACTTACTTCATCTTATGGGTTTAATTTGGTAGGAAATAAAAAAAGAACTGACGAAGGAATATCTTTTAGATTACCCAAAGGCTTAAGATAAGCTACTTGGAACTTTCTCGGACATAAGATGCCTAATAATTAAAGAGGTGAAGAATATGAAATTAAAATATTTTTTTGGGACATTATTAATTGGACTGCTCTCTTTAAAGGTTAGCACAGCTTCCAATATGTCAGGACATCTACATGAAATGGATATTGATAAAGATCGATCCATCAGTCTTGAAGAGTTTAATTCAAATGCTTTAAACCGTTTTATCATGATGGATCTTGATAGTGATGGAACTCTTTCAAAAAATGAGTTTCTTGCATCGAGCAATTTACGGTTTGAGAAAATGGATTTAAATTCTAATGGAGTACTCGAAACAAGAGAAATAAGAAAAGGTTTAAAGCAAGCCAGAAAAGATAAGCGGACTTATGACATTAGAGAAAAAAAACAGCCAAAACCTTTTATAAAGCAATAGAGGAATTCCTTTGCAGATTGATCAATCATTTCATTTAAAAGAAGCGAAAATCTGCTTGTCTGAAAATTGCTCTGAGCGAAAGACAGAAGAAATTTCACTTCTTGTAATTCATAACATCAGCTTACCTCCCGGTGAATATGGAGGAGGCTATATCCAAAAACTTTTTACTAATGATTTAGATCCAAACGATCATCCTTACTTTAGTGAAATATACGATTTAAAGGTTTCTAGTCATCTTCTAATAGAGCGAGATGGATCACTTGTTCAGTTTGTACCATTCAATAAGAAAGCTTGGCATGCTGGTGTGTCATCATTTAAAGGTCGCGAAAATTGTAATGAATTTTCCATAGGAATTGAGCTTGAGGGTACAGATAAGAATAGATATACAGAGGATCAGTACCATGCCCTAATAGATGTAACCAAAGAGTTAATGTTTGTTTTTCAAGATATAAAAAAAGAGAACATTGTTGGGCATTCAGATATAGCACCTGGCAGAAAAACGGATCCTGGAGAGGCATTCGACTGGCATTATTACTTGTCTAACCTTGAGTAAATCTTTTTGGTAACTCATGAGAGTGTTACACTTCGATAGTTTGTTAATTATTTTCATAATGTGATTGGCAGACTTTTACTAAAAGTAATTTGGAGGTAAACATTATGGCTTCTTTTGATATTAAATCTGAGCTTGATCATCATGAAATTACTAATGCTATAGATCAGGCTAATAGAATTTTACAAAATAGATTTGATTTTAAAGGTACTGGAGCTGAGTTTAGTGTCAGTGAAAACCAGATAGATTTGTCTGCAAATGAAGAATTCCAAATTCATCAAATGTCTCCTCTACTCAATGAATCTCTTGCAAAAAGAGGAATAGATCTAAAAAGCTTAAAACCTGGAGAAATTCAAGTCTCTGGAGGATCGGCCCAACAAACCATAGACTTACAAGAAGGGATTGATAAAGAGCTGGCAAAAAAAATAACTGCTTTGGTCAAGCAATCAAAGTCAAAAACTCAAGCCTCTATTCAGGGAGATAGCATAAGGATTACTGGAAAAAAAAGAGATGAACTACAAGCTATTATCCAGCTTATAAAAGATCAGAATTATGATATTCCTTTGCAGTTTGTAAACTTCAGAGATTAAATTTCTAAATGTTAAAGAATTTTACTATAGGTAGCTTAGGCTTCTCCTCGGGCTTGCCTTATATTCTTATTTTTTCAACATTGGGTGTTTGGTTAGCGGATATTGGTATTGACCTCTCCCTCATAGGTTTTTTTGCATGGATAGTCTTAACTTACTCCTTAAAGTTTCTATGGGCGCCATTAGTAGATAATTATTCAATACCTTTTCTTAATAGACTTGGCTATAGAAAGAGTTGGATATTACTATCTCAAATATCTATAGCGATTTGTCTTATGCTTCTTTCTATTGTTAACCCACTTGATAGTATGCAGATGTTTGCGTTAATTGCCTTTTTGATAGCCTTTTCAGGATCAATACAAGATATTGCTATTGATGCTTTTAGAATTGAGCTTGCCGATTTACATCAACAAGGCAATTTAGCAGCTAGTTATCAATTTGGTTATAGAATGGCGATTCTAATTTCAAGCTCATTCGCATTAGTCCTTGCTTCAGACTATGGTTGGACTTTAACTTACCAAGTAATGTCTCTTCTGATGTTAATCGGCATCATAGGTGTTTTGATTTGTCCTGAAGAAGTAAATGCAAATTTAAAAAGATTAACAATACAGAATTCTATAGTTGAACCCCTAAAAGATTTTGTTAAAAGATTTGGACTATATTTTGCATCCTTTCTTCTCATGATTGTTGCAACCTATAGGCTAACAGATATTGTTATGGGTCCAATGGCTAGCCCATTCTATTTAGAAAAGGGTTATACACTTAAGGAAATTGGTTATATTGTTAAAGTTGTAGCCGTCATTACTTCGATAGTTGGGTTTTTTTTAGGCGGTCTTTTGGTTAAGAGGCTAGGAGTAAAAGTCACTCTTATTATCGGCGCTTTTCTTGTATTGATTACTAATCTATCTTTTTCTTCGGTAGCTATACTTGAGAAGGACTTATATCTTCTTGGCTGGGTTGTTGGAGCAGATAGTTTGGCGGCTGGAGTTGTTGGCACAGCAAATATAACTTTCCTTACGAGCCTAGTTTCAAAAAAATATACAGCTGTTCAATATGCTCTTTTGACTTCCTTCATGATGTTACCAGGTAAATTATTTAGTGGTTTCTCAGGAGTATTAGCGAATTTCTTGAAATATGAATTTGGTGCAGATAATGGATGGATGGCTTTTTTTATATTCACTTCGTTTCTAACACTACCCAGCTTATTACTGCTCTTTTATTACATTAAACGTAATAATCTCAATGATTAGAATATATAGATTTGTATTTCTTTTCTTACTTTTATTCATAAGTTATGCCTCAGTTA
>LULK01000848.1_pt1 | contig 10723 bp, 3 predicted proteins | sample 728181 | NCBI WGS metagenome assembly LULK01 (sample SAMN03860291, study PRJNA289734) | marine metagenome | biome: seawater column; feature: ocean; material: water; isolation source: Red Sea water column Station 169 - depth 10m | place: Saudi Arabia: Red Sea | collected 2011-10-15 | depth 10 m | reverse complement strand
CCTTTTATTGAAAATTTATATTTTTTTTGACCAGGCAAATTACTGATTAGACTAAATTCATTAATAATATTTAAATCCTCATCAAAATAAATTGCATCATTAAATTGAATTCTTTCAGAGATCAGTTTTAATTTAATATCTAAAAACTTTTCTAAATCAAAATCAATTGAATTACTTTCAGGCTGCCAGACTTTTTCTGGACTATACCTGTTTGATTGTCCTAAATTATATGATGTTGGCTTCAACGGAACTTCAATTTGATAATAATTTTCATTAATATCATTCCCAAATCTTAAGAAAGCTACAAGTCTCTCATCATATCTGTCCTCAGCACCGTCACCAGGAAGTGGTATTTTTCCTTCAATAGATTCTGCATGCAAAAACATTTTTATTTTTTTATAGTTTCGGAGATCTAAGTCTATATTTTTGTAAACAGCTCGTGAATCCTGAGGTTTTAAATCCTGAACTTTTAAAGATAAAGATTGTTCATTTTGTCTTATTATAGAATTATTATTAATAATTTCCTCTCTTTCGACACCGGGGGGTAATACATAGTTAACAGGAGATCTATTCTCGTTATCTAAAATATTAACACTGCCTATTTCGAAGTTTGTTTCCCTGTGGATTGAACTATCATTATTTAAAGGCTGATTATATCTTTTCCAATCAGTTTTAACTAAATCTAAGGTTGCAAATCTTAGGGTAATTGGTTTTGAAAATCCTTTAACAGCTAGTCTGATAAATCTTATTGTTTTTAAGTCATTTATCCCATTAATTGCATTAAAAAAGCTACCATATTTTGTTCCTTCATAATATTCAGGAAATATTGGAATCTTAAACTGAATCCATCTTGAACTAGTGGTGGATCCGTTTGCAAGCTTAACATTTGAGTTTTCCCTTATATCAGAAACAAATGGGTGATTTTCTTTTGTAATATTTTTTAGGATAGGTATTTTATATTCAAAATAACTATCTACTCTATTCATTGTATTATCATTATTTACATCCTCAGTGTCAGGAAGGGTAGTTGACCCTCTATTATTTGAACTTAAATCTACAGGTGAATTACCCTGACTACCATTATAGTTTTTATATCTATTTAAAATACCACCACTTCTTTTTAAATAATATTCATAATTATCCCCGGACGGATCATTTGGGTTTCCATTACTATAATAAATTAATTCTTCATCATCGTTTAGACCATCATATCCTAAATCTTGTTCTTTTCTTTGATTTGGATTTGAATTAAATGCATAGACCAATGATTGACTATTAGGTGTTTTACCCCAGTTTGAAGTTTCAAATAAATCTGAAGGCTTCGTTGGAAGTCCATTTTCATATTGTTTTTTTCCATCATTTAATATATCCTCAGAAATATTGCCTAGATGAAAAATAATTTCACCAATTTCTAACTCATTTGAATCATAATCTTCAAAATCATCAAGCATCCAAAACTGTATGTATTCAACATTAGCTTTTTTAAAATTTGTAGTATTAATTGATTTTGTAACTGCAGCCCAATTATTTTTTTTATCAGATAAAAAATTATCTGTTGTATTATTATTGTATGGACCTTTTTCATCAGGATAAAATGAAATATCAAAAGTTGTCTGAGATCTTGATTCCCCTTGATATAAATCAAGCTCAGGGAAAATTTCATCAATATATATTCTTCTTGTATTATTTTTTGAGATTTCATCTGCTGATATTTCATCAGGGCTTCTGTATGAGTAAAAAATTGGATCAATACTATACCATGACAATTTTGCTCTATTATATCCAGATTTCAAATTGTTTCTTCCAAAATCATAACCTTTATATCCAACGGGTACACTTGCAAGTTTCCATGAATTAACGTCTCTTAAATCGATTTTATTTTGAGTGCCTTCAAAATCATCAATGTATACACTGGCGCTATTGTCATAACCAGATGATCTTGGATTTGCAGAAATTAAATATGCAAACTCAGTTCTTAAAGAAATATTCGAGGTCGTTTCTGTTTTAATATTGGGCAAAATATTTACCAATCTTGTAAGAACTGGAGCCTCAGAATTATAAATTGCATTAACTCCAAAAATTGTGTTATTGACTGGTTCAATGCCATAGTTAGCTTTTCTGCTTATTGATTTTTCACTCAAATTAATTAGTGAACCTCCGATTTTAAAATTTGGATTAAAGGTGTGTTCAACATTAATTCCTGAAAATCTTCTTTTTTGCTGCGAATAAAATGAATTACTTTCTGTGGATATTTCAATAGGAATATTTGAATTTCTTAAAGCGTCATTTAATATTTGTACATCGCCAGTCTGATAATTTACTATATAATCAATTCCTTCTTGTAAAAGCCTTCCACCAGCCGTAACAACTACTGATCCCTGCGGAATATTGAATTCACCTGTAGATATTGATCCATTATCTTGTGAAGACTTATATTTTCCCCTTAAATTAAATTTATTTTTTTCTACAAATTTTTCAGCTGAAGTTTTACCTTTTGTATATAATTCATTGTAGACATATTTCATTTGGTTTTCATTGTAAGTTGAAATGTCATTGTAATCTTCGGAGTTAGAATTTCTTAGTTTTTCAAATAGAAATTCACCAAATGGCTCAATTGTTGGAAAAATTAAAAGTCCTTTATCTTTTATTAAGGTAACTCCCTCAATTGCATCGAAAAATCCATCTCCTCCCTGCTGGATATTTAGATTATTATCAAGATTATCCAAGTCAAATAAATTTAATAATCTAATCTTTTCTAAATTATCTGGCCATGATTCAATATCAATTGGTGAAATATAATTTAAAGAACTTGGATCATTATAAAATATATTTAAATTAAAGTCTTCGGTATTTATTTGATATGTTCCCAAATCATATATATTTTTCATCATAAGCTTGAAAATCGGTTGACTAACATCATTTAAATTACTTTTTAGCATTTTAAGTAATAATGCTGAACTAGAAGCTGTTGAGTTAAAATCAACTGAATCAGTTGAGAACTCACCTACTTGGAAAACTTGTCCTTGGAAAGTGTATTGGAATGCAATCGCTAGAACTTCATCATTATTTAAGGATTGATTAAGTGAAATAAATCCAAGCTTTTGATTTATTGTATATTCACTATCGTCCAACTTTCTGGCATTTTCTAATATAGTATAATCTCTACCCTCACGTATTTGATCAGTGTATTGAGAAAATCCGCTACTCACATTAGAAATATTTCTAATATTACTATTTAAATAATTTTGATTGATTTGATTAGGATCAAATTTATTTAAAGAGTTATCAGGATTCAAATTAATATTATTTGAAATAAAAAAATCACTTGCAAAATCATCAATTCTAGTAAAATTTGGATCAACTTCTGCTAAGTCTTGTAATGCAACAATACTTCTAACATCATCGGTCTCATTTGTTTGATTCGTAACCCATATTTCAACTCGAGTTATATTAATTGGAGAATTTATATACGGATATGATTCTAAAAATTTATCAAAGTTTTTTCTAAAAAAGTGAGCCAAGAAAAAGTGTCTGTTACTATCATAATCAAGTGGAAAAAGCGAAAACTCGTTAAATGCTCCACTTGTATTAGCACTTAATGTAGATGATTGAGATCGTTGTTCTGAAATTACTGCATCAATTGTTGTTGCACCAAATTTTAGTTGTGTCTTGAAACCAAACAAACTCTGAGCTCCACTAATCAATGATCCGCTAATTGGCATGCTAACATTACCCAACTCAACTTTTTGGATAATATCATCTTCATCAGGTGTGTAGTCTAATTTTAATAAATTTTGAAAATCGAATGTTGATTGAGAATCATAATTTGCATTAACATTTAATTTACTACCAATTTTCCCATTTAAACTCAATGATATAGCTTGGTTAAAATCTAAATTTACATTGCTTTGATTTCTCACTGGAATGGATGGATTATCCCTCTTTAGGTATCTAGCACCAATATCAATTCCTATAGAACCTTGCGGATTCAACTCAATTTCATTACCACCAAACAGGGTCTCAAAAAAATTTGAATTAATATATAGATTAGGTAGTAAATTTCTTTTTTCATCTTCTCTATTTGGGTCCTGTAAAATTGATACTTGTTCGTTGAAATAATTTTTGATATAATTTGCTTTAAATAAATCTCTATATTCTTGAGGTGTTAATGTTATTGGAAGTTTATAATCAATTTCACCTATTTTGCTTTGATATATATATAAATTTAATTCTTGATCATAGATATATTTAGAGATTACTGATTCCGGAGTCTTTAATTTGAATTCTCCAATGTAGATAGTATTGTTAATTGTATCAAGACTAATTCTGTTCTGACTGTGTGTTGTTAGAAATAGTGAAAAAAAGACAACAAAAAGAAGTGCTCTTAGCTGAACTACGCTATTTGTAAACAATAAATCCAAGTAATTATAATTTGTTTAAAGCCTTTTTTATTAAAGTCTCAACATTTATACCAGGATTTTCTGAAATTATTTGAGTTAGAATTTTATTGGTTTGTTTTTGAGAATAACCCAAAACCTCAAGAGCAGAAGCAGCCTCTGTTGATTCATTACTTAACGAAAATTGTTCTTTATCGGTAGATTCAAGCATCATGGCTTTATCTTTAAGTTCGAGAATGACTCTTTGTGCAGTTTTTGCACCAATTCCTTTAACTGATTGTATAATTTGAACACTATCACTCAATATGGCTGAAATAATTTCACCAGGACTTAATGAAGACAACATCATTCTAGCTGTACTTGCACCAACACCTGAAACAGATATTAACAATTTAAAAAGACTTCGTTCAGATTTCTTAAAAAAACCATACAAACTATGGGAGTCCTCTTTGATTATTAAATGTGTGAAAAGTTTGATGTTTTCATCATCGCCAATTTGGGAATAGGTGTTTAATGAAATATTTATACTATATCCTACTCCACCACAGTCTATAACAAGTTCGGTTGGTGATTTTTCAATTAATTTTCCTTTAATTTGAGTTATCATTATACAAATTTATTCATTTCTAGATTGTGCATCAATTACTGCAATTGCAGACATGTTCACAATTTCCTCAACGCTTGGTTTCAACTGTAAAATATGAACTGCCTTATCTAGACCCATTATTATTGGACCAATTGATTTAGCACCATCAATTTCTTTAATTACTTTATATGTTATATTGGCAGAATCTAAATTTGGAAAAACTAAAATATTCACTTTTTGATTTCCAAGTTTTGATTCCTCAAACTTATTTGTTAGCATAAGCTTATTTAATGCAAAGTCTGACTGTATTGGTCCATCAACAACCAAGTTTGGATTACTTCTCCTTAAAAATTTTACTGCATTTTCAACTTTGTTAGCCATTGGATGACTTGAGGAACCGAAATTAGAGTATGAAAGCATTGCAATTACAGGATTGTATCCAAACATTTTGGCAGTATTTGCAGTCATGATTGAAATATATGCTAAATCATTATAAGCAGGATTAATGTTAATGGAAGTATCACTTAAAAAAATTGGACCTTTACTTGTGAGCATTAAGTTTGTAGCAGCTATTTTTCTAACTCCCTTACCTTTTCCTATCACTTTAAGAATTGGCTTAATTACCTCAGGATAACTCCTTGAGTAACCAGATACTAAAGCGTCGGCCTCCCCTAATTTAACCATCATTGAGGCAAAATAATCTCTCGTCCTTAAAAGTTTTGTTGCCTGACTTAATGTTAAACCTTTATCTTTTCTTTGCTTGTAGAAAATTTTTCCAAACCTTTTGATTTTATTTTTTGATTTGTCTAAGCTTAGATCAATTATTTTTAGTTTGTGCTTAAAATCAATTTCCTTCATAAGCTTTTTAATCCTGTCAACTCTACCCATTAATATTGGTTCTGCAATACCCTCTTCATAAACAATTTGTGCTGCTTTTAATACATCTAGTCTATCTGCCTCTGTGTAAATAATTTTTTTGGGATCTAATTTTGCTTTTGCTCTTATTAAACGAATAATTCGATCATCATTACCTTTTCTTTTATCTAAATCACGAGAATATTTATCCCAATTGTCAATGGAAACTGATGCTACACCAGAATCAATAGCAGCTTTAGCAACTGCTACAGGCACAGTTGATATCAATCTTGGATCGAATGGTTTTGGAATAATATAATCTTTTCCAAAAGATAATTTTTTTTCTTTATAAATGATATTCACATACTCTGGTACGGGCTCTTTAGCTAGGTTAGCCAATGAATAAACTGCTGCCATTTTCATTTCCTCATTAATTTTTGTGGCTCTTACATCCAATGCTCCACGAAAAATAAATGGGAATCCTAAAACATTGTTGACCTGATTAGGATGATCACTTCTTCCAGTTGCCATTATAATATCATCTCTAGTTTTTATTGCTACTTTGTAACTAATTTCAGGGTCTGGGTTAGCCATTGCAAAAACAATTGGATTTTTATTCATTGACAACAACATTTCCTTAGACATCATATCTGCCTTTGATAATCCAATAAAAACATCACTCCCATTTACAGCATCTGCCAAAGATTCAATTTCAGTATTTTTAGATGAAAATAATTTTTTTTCATGGCTGAGGTTTTCTCTTTTAACATTTATTAAACCTTTACTATCAAACATTAATATATTTTTCTTTTTAACACCTAAAGATTTATACATTTTAGCACATGAAATGGCTGCAGCACCAGCACCACAAATTACCATCTTAATTTCTCCAATTTTTTTGTTTGCAAGTTCTAATGCGTTGATAAGGGCAGCTCCAGAAATTATAGCTGTTCCATGCTGATCATCGTGCATCACAGGGATGTTCAATTCGTCAACTAATCTTTTCTCAATTTCAAATGCCTCAGGAGCTTTTATATCTTCTAAATTAATACCACCAAATGTTGGAGAAATATTCTTAACAGTTTGTATAAACTCATCAATATTCTTTGTGTCTATTTCGATGTCAAAAACATCAATATCAGCGAATATTTTAAATAATAATCCTTTTCCTTCCATTACTGGTTTGGAGGCTAAGGGTCCAATATCTCCTAGTCCTAGAACAGCTGTTCCATTGGAAATGACAGCAACTAAGTTTGATTTTGAAGTATATTTGTATACGTCGTCAGGATTTTTATCAATTTCTAAACAAGGATGAGCAACTCCAGGCGAATAAGCTAAAGACAAATCTGTTTGTGATCTGTAATTTTTGGATGGAATAACTTTAATCTTGCCTGGTTTTGGTTTGGAATGGTAAATTAAAGCTTCCCTCCTTTTTCTTTCATTGCTCATATTGTAAAATATTTAGAGTATGAACAATCAAATGTATTCAATTAAAGTTAAATTGTTTGGCTTGTTTTTTGAAATATTTATTAGTGTTAAATAGTTAACGATAAAATCATTAAACCTTTTTAGTATATATTTACTAACACTTGTGAAAAAAATTTTAAAAATATTTCTCTTAATTATCTTGTTTTTCAGTTGTGACTTTGGTTATTCTCAGCTCAGTAAAGTACACTATATCCCTCCAATGACCTGGACACAACAAAGCAATAATGCAGCAACTGATTATAACAGACCTGAAGACATGTATTTTTACATTTCAACACCATCCTTAACACCGGTAAATTATACAATCAAAAGAGGAAGTGACCAAACAATATATAAATCTGGTACAGTTGATAACAGTGCATCAGTAGTTGAAAATACTGGACCTGATGGAGAGGATGGCTACCTTTTTGTCTACAGAAGTAGTACTCAACAAAAATTAACTAATGCTGGATTCATAATTGAAGCTGACAGAGAAATTTATGTTTCGGTAAGATTTAATGCAAATTTGGTTCCCAATCCCCAAAATCAGGGTGGAGGAACAAGAAATGTACATGCTGGAGCACTGGTGTCAAAAGGAGATGCGGCTCTTGGAACAAAATTTAGAACTGCGGGGCCTCAAACAAATAGTAGCATTTACTTAAATTTTGGATCTGTAATGGCAACTGAAAATGAAACTCTAGTTACCATCACGCCGCCTGATGGACAAGATTTTCTTAATGCTGTAACAGGCCCAATCACAATACCTTTAAGTAGGGGCGAATCATATATTGTAGCTTCTCAAGATGGAAGAAATGGTTCAATCAATACACTAATTCAAGCTGATAAACCAATCGTTGTTAATACTGGAGGAATTGGTTCGGTATCGCAAGGAGGTGACCCCTCAGGATTTACAAGTGGATATGATTGGGGTGTTGATCAAATTGTTTCCGCTGAAAAAACAGGAAATGAATATATTTTTGTTAGAGGTGGAGGAGATGATTCGTGGGAAAACGTGTTTCTTCTTGTAGATCAGGATGATACCGAAATTTTTATTAATGGAACCTCTGCAGGAACTTCCAATACCGGAGAAATTTTTATTATTGAGGGAAATCGCTATTCTTCAAACGGAACTATGCATGTCAAATCTGGAAGAGATGATGATAAAATTTTTGCTTATCAGTTTATAGGAGATGTTTGGGATGGAGGAAGTGCTCGTGCTGCAAGGCAAAGTATGATTTTTGTTCCACCACTTGATTGTGGTGCAAAAGGCGGGGTAAATAAAATTGCTCAAATCAATAAGGTAGGTAAGGATATGCAGGGAGGCGTTGTTTCTCTAGTAACAAAAAATGGGGCAACCATATCAATTGTTGATGAAAACGGTAATGTCTCGTTACCAGATGCAAAAGATGTTTCTGGAACTGATTATGTTGCCTATATTGTTGAAAATCTTAATGGAGATGTTTTAGTTGAGGGAAATGATGAATTATATATTTCGTATTACAATTTTGATAATGCATCAACAACAGGTAGTTTTTATTCAGGTTTTCAAACAAGTCCACAAGTTGAAGCCTCAGCAACCTTCGAAAGCTTGGGTCCTTGTATAAAGGTGGTCTTGAGTGGCAAATTTTTGATAACACAACAAATAGTTATATCCCTGCACCAGGCGTGTACGACCAGAATGACTATGAACCAAGTCAAGAGGGACGGTATAGATTAAAAGGAGTCTTAGCCTGTAAAAATCAGGAATACTATTCAAATAGTGTAAGGGTTAATATATGTGCAGGTGATTTTGATGATGATGGTATATTAGACAATATTGACTTGGACATTGACAATGATGGTATACTAAATTCTTTTGAATCCAGAGGTAAAGGGATAATAGATTTTACAAATCCTAATAATCCAATTGTTACGCTAGAAGCATCCCCGGGATTTCCTAATCCGACATCAATTAATAATTTGATTACAGGATCTATAGTCAAAGGAACTTTTGACCCTACAAACGGTAATACTAACGTGGATGATTCAGCTCCTCACACGTTAACTGGTTATTCTGATTCTAGATTTGAATCACAAGTATTAGCTGGTTCTAATCAATTTATTGAATATAAGTTAGATTTTTCATCAAAAGTGAATGTAAAAATACAAGATGATCCATCGATTTCGACTGCTGTGATAACTGGTGAGACTTTTATAATTCAATCAAAAAACAGTGATGAAAGTATTACACTTTTAGATCCTGATGACAATCTTTTAATTTACTCAGAGACGGATGATGTCTATGAATATGGAGTTAATGAATACACTGCGGGTGAAATTAAATTTAAGTTCAATACATCATCGACCACAAATACTTATCAGTTCACGGCTTTTCAAATTGAAGGTATTACCATTACCCATAGAAATACAAACTCAACCAGTAATTCTGTTTTTCTTCCTATAGTTGAACTTTATGATTACAGTTTAGATACTGATGAAGATACCATAATCGATATGATGGAGCTTGATAGTGATGGTGATGGATGTTTTGATGTTATTGAAGCTGGTTATTTAGATGAGGATGAGGATGGAGTGTATGGATCGGATCCAAGTCCGAATATCGCTGATGGTACAGTTGATAATCAGGGAAGAGTCATTGATGAAAATCACGACTACAATACTGAACCTAGAAAAGATTCAACTGGTAAATTTTATTTTCAAAAAGAAAGTGTGGCACCTGTAATTAGTATACCTCCTGAATCTTCAATTGCTTGTTATGAGGGTGCACCAGTAGAATTTACAGTAGATGTTGATTCTGATGATGAGATCATATACAAATGGCAAATGAGTACAGACGGAGGGTCTATTTGGGAAAATTTACAAGAGGGTGATACTTACACGGGTGTTGAAACCTCTAAATTGATAATTTCTTCAACCACCATTTCTATGGATGGTAATTTATTTAGAGTAAAAATAAATACTGATGAATATGCTTGTAATGTTTACTCTGAGGATAATACTGAGCTTAAAGTTGAAGAAAGCTTGCCGATTGCCAATTCAATTGATGACTTAATAAAGTGTGATGATGATGATGATGGAATAATTTCTGGATGGAATTTTGATGAGAAGATAAGTGAAATACTTGCTGGCAACTCAAATCTAGATAACCTATTAATTACTTTTCACAATAGTGTTGAGTCTGCCAATGATCTAGGAGATAATGGTATCACTAATACTGATAATTTCGCAAATGACAATAGCCCGTCTGAACAGGAAATATTTGTAAGGGTGAGAAACAGTGAAACTGACTGTTTTAATTCAGAAACTTCATTTAAAATCATTGTCCAGCCATTACCTGTTGCTAATGATGTAACTATTTCTAGGCAGTGTGATGGAGATGCTGGTGATGAGCTTCAAGATGGTCTTTACCCATTTGATA
>LULK01000720.1_pt1 | contig 10730 bp, 8 predicted proteins | sample 728181 | NCBI WGS metagenome assembly LULK01 (sample SAMN03860291, study PRJNA289734) | marine metagenome | biome: seawater column; feature: ocean; material: water; isolation source: Red Sea water column Station 169 - depth 10m | place: Saudi Arabia: Red Sea | collected 2011-10-15 | depth 10 m | reverse complement strand
GCACCAGTTCAAATTGTTGGTTTATCTCCAAATATTAATACTACAAGAAAAATGCAATTATACTGGGGTGTAAACTCCTGTCATACTCAAGAAGATGCTCAAAATGCACAAGATATGGTTAATATTGCATGTTCAATTGCAAAAAATAAAAAATTAGTAAAACCAGGAGATAACGTAGTTATCTCGGCTGGTGTTCCATTTGGAAGTGCTGGCACTACTAATCTACTTAGATTAGCTGAGATAATTGCTGATAAAGATCTTAAGTAAGCTTATTACAAGCTTCTTTTATTCTGTTGCACGCATCTTCTAGAATTGCATCACTAGTTGCATAAGATAATCTAAAATAAGGAGATAATCCAAATGCTGCACCATGCACTCCTGCTACACCTTGATCTTCTAAAAGGTATGTCATGAAATCTTCATCATTGGAGATATGTTTTCCATTTGGTGTCTTTTTTCCAATTATACCCTCGCAATTTGGATAAACGTAAAAAGCTCCTTCTGGTTTTTGACATGTAATTCCATCAATATCATTTAATTTATTCAATACTAGATCTCTTCGTTTTAAAAATTTTTTATTATGCTCGTTTATAAAATCCTGCGGACCACTTATTGCTTCAACTGCAGCAGCCATTGTAATTGAAGAAGTTGATGTTGTGCTTTGTGATATCGTAAACAATTTTTTCATATATATCATCACACATTATAAGAACATTAGGATATTTTTTTAAGATAAGTGCTAAGTCTTCTAACTCTTTTTTTGAATAAACTGAGCCAGTTGGATTACTAGGACTATTTAACATTAACCATTTTGTTTTAGAGTTTATATTTTTTTCTAGTTGTTCTGGTGTAATCTTAAAATTTTGTGATTGAGGACACTTAACTATCACGGGCTTACCTTCTGCTAATAAAACAATATCTGGATAACTAACCCAAAAAGGAGCTGTTATAATGACCTCATCTCCTGGATTAATTGTTGCCATCATAGCATTATAGATAATGTGTTTGCCTCCGACACCGCATATGATTTCATCTAATTGATAATCAATATTATTATCTTCTCTGAATTTTTTCTGAATTGCTTTTTGTAATTCTGGTGTACCTTTACCTGGTACATATTTTGTTTTACCCTCTTCCATCGCTTTACTAGCAGCATCTCTTATATTTTTTGGTGTGTTAAAATCTGGCTCACCTGCTGCAAGAACAATTACATCTTTACCCTCGTCCTTCAAAGCCTTGGCTTTGACATTTATACCTACAGTCATTGAAGGTTTTATTTTACTTAGTCTATCTGCAACAAAATTCATTTAAATTATAAAATGTTCAATAATTAGACTAGCACAAGTTAACAACAAAAAAATAGCAAAAATCTTTCTTAATACTAACTTATCTATATTTGATGAAACTTTTGCACCAATTCCAGCAGTAAATATACTAGTTATCGATATAAAAAAAACTATTATAATATTTACGTAACCAAGAGAATAAATGGGAAGTTCATTTATATTTGACCCAGTATACATAAATGTAAGTGTTCCTGGAAAAGCAATTAAAAAACCAAAAACAGCAGAAGTACCAACTGCTTCATGAATCTTTTTTGAAAACATTGTTAAAGTTGGAACACTAAAACTTCCACCACCTATACCAATTGTTGCAGATAAAAAACCAATAGAAGAGCTTATTAAAAAATTAATTATATTAGACGATGGTATATCGTTGCTTACAACAATTGGGCTTTGTTGAAACAGCATATTTAATGAAATCAAAAATGCCAGAATTACAAAAAGAATAACTAAACTCTGTCCTGAAATAGCACTTGCTGCAAGTGAACCTACAATTGATCCTATTATTATTCCTATTGCCCATTTTTTTACAATTATCAAATTTGTATTTTTAAGCTTAACATGAGATCTTATAGAAGAAATTGAAGTAAAACAAATTACACCAAGAGAAGATGCTACAGCAACATGCATGACAATTTCAGAGCTGTAACCAAGATTAAGTAAAATAAAGTAAGTTACAGGTACAATTATTATTCCACCTCCAACTCCTAATAATCCTGCAATAAAACCAGAGACTAGACCTGTTAATAAAAAAATAAATACTATTGAAGTCAAATAAATTTCCGTATTTTAAGTTTCATTAATGTAGTAAACAATTTAATATAAAAGTAAATAAGACTATGAAACATGTACATTGGATAGGAACTGGACTATCTTCTATACCAGGAATTAGAAGATTAGCTAAAAATTTAGATAATTTTACAGTATGGAATAGAACATTAGATAAGGCTATAAAGAGTATTGACCATGTAGATAAAAACAATGTGAACGCAAAACAGTTTGATGTTGATTTATTATTTAACGAAACAAATCCAGGTGATATTGTTATTTCTCAACTGCCAGCAAACAAACATTTAGAAATAGCTAAACTTTGTTTAAAACATAAATGTCATTTTGCATCTACTAGTTACCTTAATCCAGAAATAAATATGCTAAATCCAGATGTAAAAAAAGAAAATTTAGTATTTATCAATGAGGTCGGTTTAGACCCAGGTATCGATCATTTTTTTTCCCATTTACTTGTCAGTGATCTTAAAAAAATCTCGACTGAAAAAACAGAAGTGGTTTATGAATCATATTGTGGGGGTTTTCCAGCAATTCCAAATGATTTCAAATATAAATTTAGTTGGTCTCCAGCTGGAGTAATCAAAGCCTTAAACAATGATGCAAAATATATAACAAAAGGAAAAATAAATACTGTAACTCCTTACAAATCTATTAGTTCTTATTCAATATCTGATGAAAATTTTGAAGCTTATCCAAACAGAGATTCAACACCATATGTAAGTGAATACTTGTTTGATGAGAAATGGAAAGTCAAAGAGTTCGTAAGAGGAACTTTGCGACTTGATGGTTGGAAAGAGGCATGGCAAGATATTTTTTCAATGCTTGAAAATAGATCGGATAATATAGAAGCTGAAATCAATGAAAAAAGTGAAGAATTATTAAAAGATAATAAATATTTACCTGAGGAAGAAGATCGCGTTGTACTTTCTGTAAAACTTAAAGCTTTTGAAAATCATAATAAAATTTTTGATAGTTCTTATTTTTTAGATGAAAAAGGAAGTGGTGAAAATACTGCAATGGGCAAACTTGTATCGATTACTTTATCAGCTGCGATTGATCTAATTTTGGATAATAAAATTGAGACTGGTGTTAAAACTGCACCACATAAAACAGAAGACATAATGTATTTTTTTAAAATTTTAAAAGATTATAAAATTAATATCCAACAAGAGAATGGATAAGCAATTAACCAATATTGGTATTATTAGAGAGTCTAGAAATGATGAAAATAGAACTCCTCTAGTCCCAGAACATATTAAAAAATACAAAGAAAGCAATCCAAATATTAATTTCATTATTCAGCCATCAAATAGTAGATGTTTTTCTGATGAAGAATATGAATTATGTGGTGCTAAAATTAATGAAAATTTAAATGAATGCTCAATCATATTCGGAGTTAAAGAAATTGATCCAAATATTTTAATTAATAATAGGACATATCTTTTTTTTTCTCACACTTTTAAAATTAATAAACAACAAAAAAATATTGAAAAACATAAGAAAGACCTACTCTTATCAATTTTAAATAAAAAAATTACATTGATTGATTATGAAAATATCAGAGGTAAAAATGGTACAAGATGTTTAGGTTTTGGAAGATTTGCAGGTATTGTTGGTTGTTATAATACCTTAAATTTATTGCTTAAAGTGCTTGGAAAACAATCTCTTGCTAGTGCCTATAAAATTAATGATTATGAAAGATTAGTATTAAATTTAAAAAATTTATATTTTCCTAAAACTAAAATTCTAGTTACTGGTGATGGTAGAGTTGCAAAAGGAGTAATTGAACTTTTAAATCTAACAAACATTAAAGCAGTATCAAAAAAAGACTTTTTGGAAAAAAAATTTGATCAACCTATTTTTTGTAATTTAGAAACTAAAGATTATGTTACAAATAATTCTTCCACCAACTTTAACCTTGAACATTTTATTGATAATCCTCAAGATTATTCTAGTTCTGCATTACAATATTTAAAAGAAACTGATATACTTATAAGTGCACATTACTGGGACCCATCTTCTCCAAAAATATTTGAGAATGAAGACTTAAAAGTTTTACAAAATCTAAAAATTGTTGGCGATATTACTTGTGATATTAATGGCTCTGTTCCAACTACAATACGATCAACAACAATTGAGGAGCCAAATTATTGGATTGAAAGATATACTTTAAAAGAAATAGATGAAAATAATGATGGAATTGCTGTTATGGCAGTTGATAATTTACCATCTGAATTACCACGTGATTCAAGTACAGAATTTAGTGAAGGTATTATCAAAGAAGTTCTTCCTTTTTTATTAAAAGAAGATGATGGAAGAATATTAAATGGAACAATAACAACAGATGGTAGTTTTTTAGAAAAGTACAATTATCTAAATGATTATATTAGAATCAATGAATAAAGCAGAAAAAAAACATCATCTCTCTTCCGAAATCACAACACCTTTTAAAATTGTAAGTGATTTTAATCCAAGTGGTGATCAGCCTGAAGCAATTAAAAGTATTGTTAAAAGTCTAAATGAAGGAGAACAAGAACAAGTTCTTTTAGGTGTCACTGGATCAGGTAAGACCTTTACAATGGCTAAAGTAATTGAAAAAGTACAGAAACCGACTTTAATAATGGCACCAAACAAAACATTAGCAGCACAACTTTATGGAGAAATGAAAAATTTGTTTCCAAATAATGCTGTTGAATATTTTGTCAGTTATTATGATTATTACACACCAGAAGCATATGTACCAAGGACTGATACATATATTGAAAAAGAATCTTCAATAAACGAACAAATTGATCGTCTAAGACATTCAGCTACTAGATCTTTAGTGGAAAGAAGAGATACAATCATAGTAGCATCAGTTTCTTGTATTTATGGTATTGGATCAGTTGATGCTTATTCTTCAATGTCTTTTACTTTAGATAAAAATCAATCAATAAGTAGAGAGATAATTATCAGAAAGTTGGTAGAACTTTTATACAAACGTCGTGACATGGACTTTAGAAGAGGTAGCTTTAGGGCTAAGGGAGATATTTTAGAAATTTTCCCTTCTCACTATGAAGATATTTCTTGGAAAATATCTATGTTTGGAGATGATATAGAGAGTATAACACAAGTGGACCCACTTACTGGAGAGAAGCTCGGAGAACTTGAACAAATAAGAATCTTTGCAAACTCTCATTATGTAACCCCAAAGCCAACAATAAAAAAAGCAATTACGATGATTAAAAATGATCTAAAAAAACAATTAGAGATTTTTGAAAAAGAAAAAAAATACTTAGAAAGACAAAGGTTGGATGAGAGAACTACATTTGACTTAGAAATGATGGAAACTACTGGAAGTTGTAGTGGTATTGAAAATTATTCTAGATATTTGTCAGGAAGACAGCCGGGAGAGCCTCCTCCTACACTTTATGAATATATTCCAGAAGACTCTTTATTGTTTATAGATGAAAGCCATCAGACATGTGGTCAAATAGCAGGAATGTACAAAGGTGATTTTTCTAGAAAATCAACTTTAGCTCAATATGGTTTTAGACTACCAAGTTGTGTTGATAACAGACCTTTAAAAAGAGAAGAATGGGATGCAATGCGTCCACAAACTATATTTGTAAGTGCAACACCAGGAGATTATGAACTTGAAAAGACAGGTGGTACCTTTGTTGAACAAGTAATTAGACCAACAGGTTTAATTGATCCACCTATTGAGATAAGGCCAACTAAACATCAAATTGATAACTTAATTGATGAATGTAAAAAGACTATAGATAAAGGTCATCGTGTTCTAATCACAACACTTACAAAAAAAATGGCCGAAGATCTTACTGAATATATCAATGAAGAAGGATTAAAGGTAAGGTATCTTCACTCTGATATCGATACATTAGAAAGAATAGAAATTATTAGAGATCTAAGACTAGGAGTTTTTAATGTTTTAGTAGGAATAAATCTTCTTAGAGAAGGTTTAGATATTCCTGAATGTGCTTTAATGGCTATATTAGATGCTGATAAGGAAGGTTACCTTCGTTCTAGAACTAGTTTAATTCAGACTATTGGTAGGGCTGCAAGAAATGTTGAGAGTAAAGTCTTAATGTATGCTGATAACATTACCACTAGTATGAAAGAAGCAATCGAAGAGACAGATAGAAGACGAACAAAACAACTAGAATATAACAAAATAAATAAAATTACGCCAATCAGTATTAAAAAGAATATTCAAGAAATAATTGAGAACACAGCTGAACAAGATCATGTTACAGTTGAAATTGATAATGCTAAAGAATTAGTTGGTAAGGATCTTAATAAACATATTAAAAATTTAGAGAAAAAAATGAATGAATTTGCTTCAAAACTTGAATTTGAAGATGCAGCAAGATTACGAGATGAAATTAATAGATTAAAGGCAAAAGAAGTGGGTCTTTCTAATAAAGTTTTGCAGTTTAAAAAGAATTAATGGATATTGTATTTTCAGAAACTAACCAAACTGGAATCATTAAACTAAATCGTCCTAAAGCTTTAAATGCTCTCAATTTAGAAATGGCAAAAAAATTCCATGACAAATTATTAGAATGGGAAGAAAAAGATAATATCTTAAGAGTATTGTTAGTTGGAGAAGGTAAACATTTTTGTGCAGGAGGTGATGTAAAATCTCTTGTTCTTGCTGGAAAAGAAAACTCTTTAAAACATGATTTTTTTAAAATTGAGTATAAACTTAATTATTTAATAAGCCAATTTAGTAAAGAATTTCTTTCAGTTTGGAATGGTGTAGTGATGGGAGGCGGGGTTGGTTTATCAATCTATGGTGATCACAGATTGGCAACAGACAATTCAAAATTTGCAATGCCAGAATCTGCAATTGGCTTTTTTCCAGATGTTGGCGGAAGTTATTTTTTATCAAATCTTCCAGGTAACATTGGTAAGTATATTGGTTTAACTGGTGAGGTTTTAGGGTTAAATGAATTAATTTTTTTCGGATTAGCAACTCACTACTTTCAAAGTAATAAAATAGAAGATGTTAAAGAAAAATTTATTACAAGAGGAGAAATTTCACACGATAATTTTGAAGTAAAGAATGATACATATCTAATTAAAAATATGAATTTAATAAATGAACTATTCAATGGAAATATTCAAACAATCATAACAAATTTAAAAAGTCATAACTCAGAGTTTTCAAAAAAAATTTTAGATATTCTTTTAGCTAAATGTCCAATGAGTCTTGCGATAAGCACTAAACTTATAGATGATGCAAAAGGTAAATCGTTAAAAGAATGTTTAGAAACTGAATTTCAATTAAGTCAAAAAATAGTATACCGTAGTGACTTTGATAATGGTGTAAATTCTGTGCTAATTTCAAAAGATCATAATCCTATTTGGGAACCATCAAAAATAGATGAAATAAATATAGAAGATCTAGATTTTTATTTTGAAACTCATACTGAAAATCTTTATCTATAATATTACAAATGAGTAATAAAATTCCTACTTCTGCAAAAGTAGTTGTAATAGGCGGTGGTATAGCTGGATGTTCTGTAGCTTATCATTTAGCAAAATTTGGATGGAAAGATGTGATCTTGCTAGAAAGAGATCAATTAACTTCTGGAACTACTTGGCATGCAGCAGGACTGATTGGTCAGATTGGTGCATCAGCAACCATTACAAAACTTAGAAATTATTCGTTAAATTTATATAAAGACCTGGAAAAAGAAACAGGATTAGCAACAGGTTTAAAGCAAAACGGCTCTTTAACTATTGCAACAACTAATGATCGATTAGAAGAATTAAAAAGGCAAGCTACTTTTGCTCAAAGATTTAATATAGAAGTTAATGAATTAGAAAAAAATCAGATTAAGGATATTTATTCTCTTATAAATACTGATGATGTTGTTGGTGGAATATTTATTCCAAAAGATGGTCAAGCAGATCCTGTTGGTATAACAAATGTTCTTGCTAAATCGGCAAAAATGTATGGTGCTCAAATATTTGAACATTGTTCTGTAAATAAAATCCTTACTAAAAATGGATCAATAGAAGGTGTAGATACAAAACATGGAAAAATTAAATGTGAGTATATTGTTCTAGCATCTGGAATGTGGTCTAGGCAGATAGCAAATGATATTAACGTTAGTATACCGCTATATCCAAATGAACACTTCTATATATTAAGTGAGCCATTAAAAGAAATTTCTAAATCACTTCCAGTTCTTAGAGATTACAATAATTGCTTATATCTAAAAGAGGATGCGGGAAAAATTTTAGTAGGAATTTTTGAGCCTAAAGCTAAACCTGCATTTACTGATACGTATAAAGTGCCCAATGATTTTTCTTTTGGAGAACTACCTGAAGATTTTGATCATTTTGAACCGCATTTAAAAAATGCTATGAAAAGAATACCAGCCCTTGAAAATGTAGGTATAAGAAAATTCTTTAACGGTCCTGAAGCTTTTACTCCAGATACAAATTATCTTTTAGGAGAAACACCAGAAATAAAAAACTTTTATGTTTGTTGTGGATTTAATAGTATTGGTATTCAGAGTGCTGGTGGTGCAGGTAAGGTAACTGCAGAATGGATGATGAACGGTGAGGTTAATGATGATCTTTACTCCTTAGATATTTCAAGATTTGAAAAATTTCACTCTGAGACAAAATTTATAACTGAAAGAGTTACTGAGTCATTAGGAGATTTATATGCAATGCACTGGCCTTACAAACAACATAAATCTTCGAGAAATATTAAACTACTTCCTTTTCATAATGATTTGAAAAAAGAAGGGGCATGCTTTGGTCAAGTGGCCGGTTTTGAAAGACCAATGTGGTATGCTCTAAATGGTAAGAAACCAGAATATGAGTATAGTTATGGCTATCAAAATTGGTATGATGCAGCAAAGTATGAAACAATAAACACAAGAAAAAACGCTGGTTTATTTGACTTAAGTGCCTTTGCAAAATTTGAAATTAAGGGAGACACTGCCTTCAACGATCTTCAACGATTATGCTGTAATAATATTAAAAATTATCCCGGTCATACAACTTACACACAAATGCTTAATTCAAATGGTGGCATTGTTGCCGATTTAACAGTTACTTGTATTGATACTAATTCTTTTCGTATTGTAACGGGTTCATCTGTGAGAGAACATGATAAAAAACATATTTCAGAAAATTTAAGTAAAAACACAACTTTAATTGATATCACTGAAAGTTTAGCTTGCTTTGGTATTTTTGGTCCTAAAAGTAGAGAAATTCTAACAGAAATATTTGGAGAACATTTTTCAAACGACAAGTTTAAATTTGGAACTGCTAAAGAAATATCATTGAAAAATAATAAATTAATCTTCCAAAGATTATCTTTTGTTGGTGAACTTGGTTGGGAAATTTATGTTCCTATAAATATATCTAGAGAAATTTATTTAGAGTTAGTTAAAGTTGGAGAAAAATATAACCTTTCACATGCTGGTGCCCATGCACTAGATATCATGAGAATGGAAAAGGGATATTTACATTGGGGTCATGATATTTCTCCAGCTGAAAATCCTTTTGAAGCTGGATTAGAATTAACTGTTAAATTAAATAAAAAAACAGATTTTATAGGTAAAGAAGCTTTAAAAATAAAAAATAGAATTAAAAAGAAACAACTAACAAATTTTGTTTTAGAAAAATCTACGCCAGGAAATCCTCTCTTATTACATGATGAGCCTATTTATTATAAAAATAAAATTGTGGGAGAAACAACTTCTAGCAATTATTCATTTTGTTATAATAAAAATATGGTCTTTGGATATATAGATTCAGAAATAGATTTAAAAAAATTAAATGGCAGCAATTTTGAGGTTGAAGTTGCTAAAAATAAATATGTTATGTCTGTTCAATTTAATCCATTGCATGATCCTGAAAATAATTTTACAAAAATATAGTTTTTTACGATCTAATATATGAAAAAAATTAGATTATTTTTTTCTATAGTAGTAATTATATTAATAATTTTATCTATCTTTATTTATATTTTTCTAAATAATTTTGAAAAAGAAAAAATAATTAGTGATATCGAGAAGAAATTAGAAATTAAAATTAATGAAAATAACAAAACTAAAATCAATATTTTTCCAATTGTTAAGCTTAACACAAACTTAGAAATTAAAGATTACAAAAATAATTTATACTTTGATAATATTAGAATTGATATTTCTCAGCCCGTATTTCAAGTTTCAGGAAACTTAGATATTCTCATTGATAATTTGAATATTAAGAATATTAATTTTAGTGAAGTAAATATTAATGGAAAAGTAAATTATATTGAAAATTATCTTAAATATAGTGATAATTTAGAAAATTTATTTGACTCAATTTATAAAATTAATGGAAAAATATTTTTAGAAACGACTAATGAAGAAAAATTTCTTATTTCATTTTTAAAATTATTCTTTGAAAAATTAGAAAATCAAAACAATCAAAAATTTGCATTTTCTGAATTAATAAATGCTTTTGGTAATGAAAGTTCTAATTTTAAAGGCGAAATAAATAAAAATAAGAATATTTTAGAAACTAGCAAAATAGAAATTAGTAATAAAAACAACAGAATTCTTATAAAAGGAGAATACAATTACA